>Ga0247813_10000168_pt1 | contig 76231 bp, 67 predicted proteins | sample UWRJL169409C1_FD_180719 | JGI IMG/M metagenome (GOLD analysis project Ga0247813, IMG submission 180719) | Plant litter microbial communities from Arlington Agricultural Research Station in Wisconsin, United States - UWRJ-L169-409C-1 | ecosystem: Environmental > Terrestrial > Plant litter >... | reverse complement strand
TTTAAGCTTTTATCCATTTGGAAGTGGAGAAGAAATTCTCCCTTCCTCTTTTTGCTTAACAACCACCGGAGTTGCATTTATGAATTGAATCTAAGATTCACAAATTACCGGCCTGTTTATTCTGAGCGCCATTAAGAGCGAGCTGCCTGGCCGGATTGACTTGATGGCTTAAGAATAAATAAACGTACTCTTCCTGTTTCCACCCCATGACACACCTGACGTATTATTGCGAATTCGCGAATTCACAAATTACCGGCCTGTTTATTCTGAGCGCCATTAAGAGCGAGCTGCCTGGCCGGATTGACTTAAAACGTACTCTTCCTGTTCCCACCCCATGACACACCTGACGTATTATTGCGAATTCGCGAATTCACAAATTTACCGATGCTTCAATCGCCTACCCTGATTGACCGGTGATCCACCTATTGAGAATAGCCCCGTTATAGCGGAAATGCATTCGCGCACCAAAACTTACGCGCGCAAAAAAGCCCGTGCACTAATTACACGGGCTATCAGTATGAATGAGAATGCCAAACCGGAAAAATCGATTATCTTCTTCTGGAAGGATCCGGATTTTTTCTGTGCTTGCCGTTTTTCTTGCGGTACAAACGTGTTCCGAACGGATAATCCTTAAGGTCTGTCGCAAAGCTAACGGTGATCTCGTGTGTGTTGTTGAAACGCGTATGCGCCGTAAAGAAAGCAGACTCATATGAATAAACGACACGTACACCCTTTTTAAGGAACAATCCGGCAGAAGCACCAACCGTATTGTCGGTATGATACCCACCACCGATCCATACGAGCTGTCCGAGCAGGAAGTGTCCGTCGAACGCCATGGAGATCGGGGATCCGGAAACGCCCTTCACCATTGCCGAAGGCACGAAGATGAATCCGTCGCTGAAACGGCATTTGTACGAGATATTACTGTAAAAATGATTATCGTTTGCTGCAAATGCATATTTCTTTCCAAGTCCGTTGTTCAGGATGTTCGGCAAAGAAAGTCCGAACTGGAAGTCTTCCGATTGCAGGGACAAACCGACACCGGCACCGAATCCAAACGTGTTCAGCTTCGAAGAAAGAACAGGGTCCATTTCACTGAAGTAAACGTAATCGTTCTCCATTGTGCGCTGCTGGTAGCTCGCTTTTACACCCAGTCCGAGTGCGAGGCCACGCGTCAGCCAGACGTTGTGCGCATAACTGAATCCGACGTCAAGCGTATTGATCCCGGCAACTTTATCGTTCGTCACGATCATACCTACGCCCTGGTAGTGATTAAAGCGGTAAAAACCATTGGCAGCAATTGTCAGCGGTGTTTCTCCGGCCGACATGTATTGTTTTCTGTAAGCAAGCGTACCGCCGAAATGGCTTTGAATATCCATGAATCCCGGATTCAGCAGTCCCGGATTGATCATGTACTGGTTGAAAGTCGTTCGCATTTGCGAAAACGCGGAACCTCCGATGATTAAAAGGAAAAGTGTAAGTGTTAATCTCATCGTTTCAGCGTTATTTTCCCGGATACATTATTCCCGATCCCGTCATAGAACTGGAAAAAATAAACTCCGTCTGTTAATGTATTATCCGACAGGGCACCGCCCGCGTTGTTGGTTCCGTCCCAGTCATTTTGGTAATCGTCTGCCTCATAGACCAGTTCTCCCCAGCGATTGAAAATTTTCAGGCTGTTTCCAACGTAGTTCTGCACGTTCACAATAACGAAGTGGTCATTGTAGCCGTCACCATTCGGCGAAATGAAGTCAGAGAAAATAAGATCGTTGAGTTTCAGTGTATCCGCTGCAACGGAAACCGATCTGTTGGTGGTTGTAAGTGCCTGCTGATCTGAAGGATTTCCCCAGCTGATACAGGATATAGGAAGCACTACGAAGAGTATTAACCAGTGATTCATGTATAAAGTTTGCGTAAAGGTCAGGATTTAAAAGCTTTTTTAATGCATTTTTTCGTGAAATTTTATACACGATGGCTTTAATTCCTGAATTTCCAGTAGTTATCGTCCTGATTTACTGATTATCAGCCCGCACCAATTCACGGATTGCCGTGTCGGGCAAGGTCATAGCCAGCGAGTAAGCGGTTTGTCCGTCATTGTTCGTTGCCTTCAGGTCGGAACCGGCTTTTACGAGCGCTCTTACCAGCTCGGCATTCTGGTTCAGAACGGCGTACATGAGTGTATTGTTCCCGTCAGGCCCCTGGACATCTACTTTCGCGCCCTGTTCGATCAGGAAAAGTGTCAGGGAAGTGTTGTTCTGATAACACGCTGCCTGTAAGGCGCTTCCTTCACCGGATGTCGCGTTTACCTGCGCACCGGTCTTAACAAGTAATCGCGCCGCTTTTTCCTGTCCGCGATAGCAGGCGATCATCAGTGGATTAAATCCCTGGCCGTTGACGGCATTCACCGTATCTGACTTGATGCGCACAAGCTTTTTGATCTGTTTCAGGTTCCCTTCCCGGGATGCTTCGAAGATATCCTGCGCAGAAGCGGAAAAGGCTACTCCCGACAAGATTGCCAGGAGTGCCAGTTTCAGATTAGCGTACATAAATGCGGAAGGATTGTAAATTGTTCTCCGACTGAACGCGAACGAAATAAACTCCGGAAACAAGATCTGAACAATCGGTTGATTGGCCCAGCTCTGCTTTTACCAGCTTCCCGGCAGCGTCGTAGATCGCACCGGAAAATTTCGTACCTGCATCGAATGTAAGTATCGTACCATTCCAGCTGAGGCCGCTGTTGGAAAGCTCGCTGATCCCGGCGTCATCTTCGGTGGAAAAATTCCAGGTCGTGGCGTTCGTGATACCGTCAAAACCATTCGCAGAAAGGTCACGTACAGAGCCGGAAGCGATCAGGATGTGATAAGCAGTGTTTGCTTCCAAAGCCGCTACAGGATTGATCGTTAGTGTATTTCCGCTGATCGTAACGGCCGGGCTCGTCGTCACATCAAAATCCACGGATCCCGTTCCGTCGGTATCGTCTACCAGGCGGATCAATCCCGTTCCGAAAGCGATCGGCTCGTTGAATGTCGCGGTAAGCATTGACTGAACATCGGCCTGCAGCTCATTGTCTGCCGGAACGAACGGTAATGTAATAAGCAGTGGCGGCGTGAAATCGCCCGTTGTAAAGTTCCAGGTCGTCGTATTGCTGAAACCGGCATACGGATTTCCCAGGAGGTCGGTCACCAGGCCTGCATCGACTGTTACGTAATAAGCCGTAACATCCGAAAGCGTTGCAGCCGGTGTAATGATCAGCTTATCGGTAGCAACCGTCAGCCCGGAAGAAAGATTCGTAAAAGACTGCACGAGCGTTCCGTTTGCAAGGAACAGCTTGAGCGCTCCCGTAGCAGTGATCGCAATAGGCTCGGAGAACATGATCTCGAGCGGATCGGTGATGAGCACATTCACGGCATCGTCTGCCGGTACAAATGGCGGAACGAGCGCCGGCGGCGTCGATTCATTCGTGTTGAAATTCCAGGTCGTATTATTCGAAATACCCGCATAGCTGTTGCCTGAAAGGTCTTTGATCGCTCCTGCGGCAATGTGCACGTAATAGTCTGTGTTCAATACCAGGTCTGCCGACGGATTGATCGTTACGTTGGCATTGGTAAACGTAATGAACGGGTTTGTTGCCGCATCGAAGGACTGGATCAGCGTGCCTCCGCCATTGAAGAGCTCGATCTCACCGGTTCCCGCCATCACGTTTTCATTGAAGGTCAGCGAGAGATTCGTCGTCAGTGCAACACCGGCCGCATTGTCTGCCGGAACAAACGGACTCGCCGTCAGTAACGGAGCGGTAACGTCGTTCGTGTTGAAGTTCCAGGTCGTATTGTTCGTGAAGCCTGCATACGGATTTCCCGCTATGTCTGTGATCGCCGTCGGATCGATGTGGATGTAGTAATCCGTATTGACTACCAGGTTCGCCGCCGGATTCCATGTCAGGATACCATTGGTGATCGTTAATCCCGGGCTGCCGTTCGAAACGGTTTGAACAACGGCATCGTTTTCATCGTACAGTGTAATCGATCCCGTACCGAAAGCGATGTTCTCGTTAAAGCTGGCGACCAGGTTCGCGGTGAGCGAAATACCCGAAGCGTTGTCCGCAGGCGTAAAGGAATTCACCGTTGGCGGAGTCTGGTCGACCAATACCCAGTTACGGACGATCCCGCTTGCACGGTTGCTTCCGTGATAAGCGATCTGGTTGCTTGCACTGGCGGATTTCGCCCAAAAGAGGTTTTGTGTCGTATTCGAAAAGTTGATCGTAAAGTCGTTCGCATCGCCGGTATTCAAAGCACGGGAGGCGACAATCGTTCTGTTTCCGCCGGAAACGTTATTGGAAATAACCGTCCAGTCCTGCTGGGCGTCTACCGTAGGCTCCGTTCCCTGCCCCACCATCCGGTGATCGCGCAATATCAGCGGAGCGGCACCCGATCCGAGCGTCGACCAGATGATCGCGTCATTCCCGGAAGCCATTCCCGTTCCCAGCCCGAATGCAAGAAAGCGGTCAGACGGTCCCTGGAGTGTAACGGTAATCGTTGTCGGTGTCATCTCGGCTCCGAAAAACATCCCGCTTCCTGACGAAAGCTCGGAAAACGCGATTTGTTTAAGCTGCCCGAAGGAGCACAACGGCAGTAAAAGGAGCCCCAGTGTAGCGTGTATTTTCATAAATGTGTAGTTTTTAAGTATTTAAAATTAAGCGAATTTCAAACCAGTTGGATTATGCCTGTGGTTTTTGAACTTTTTATATGCAGACCGTTCAAATAACAACAGCGGGAGCTGCCGTGACAAAAACCATCGTACAGCACCCAAGACGCAGGTTGAGTTTGAAGGTTGCCGGACGTGTTCCATCAGGGTATGATCACAGTAACTTTCCGACAGAAAAGAAAGCTTCCGGTTACGGAATCCGGCAAATGAAACCTGGCGGTTGTTATGGCTGCCGGCTTCTAATTAAGCGGCTCAGCAATGCCGATTAAGATTCCTTCGGGCCCGCGAATGTAACAAAGCCTGTAGATATCCTGGTATTGCACAACTTCTCCTACCAGTTGTGCACCATGCCTGTAAAGTCTGTCGAGGGTATCATCTATGTCCGCAACCGAAAACATCACACGCAAATAACCGAGGGCATTTACCGGCGTGTTACGATGATCTTCTGTTACTTCCGGATCAATGAATCTCGATAGTTCCAGCCGGCTGTGTCCGTCCGGTGTAACCATCATGGCAATTTCCACCGATTGATCACCAAGCCCCGTTACACGACCGGCCCATTCGCCTTCGATCATTGCTCTTCCTTCTAGCTCCAGTCCGAGCTCAAGGAAAAAGGCAATCGTTTCGTCAAGAGATTCGACCACAATGCCAACATTGTTCATTCCAGGCAAGTGATGTTTTGTCATCGTCCAAAATTTATGTTTAACCGGTTTTCTTTAGCTTTCACATAAATACGAATTTTTTCTTCCACTGCTTCCTCCGGCCCGCTCCGGAATTTAAATCCTGGCATCCTCCACTCTTTTGTCTATTAATCCGAAAAGCGGCTGACGATGAGCCTGTCCCGATTCATCGGAGAAACCTGCTTCGGATTGTCTTTCTGTCTTTCTGTCTTTCTGTCTTTCTGTCTTTTATCTTTTTTACGCATCTTTATTCCCATGAAAGCACAATTGGCAGAAGAAACGATCGACCTGTTCCTGCAATCGGGAACACATACGATCGGCTCCCGGGAAGAAGAAAATGTGATCGCGCTACTGCGCAAGCTCCCTCCGGGCGTAAATGAACAGAAAGTATTGGATGCACTTGTCAGAATGGGGCCTTTGAAGCTGTATCGCTATTGCGTGAGCCTGCCCGAAGCGTACATTCCCGTCCTGCGGGAAGCAATGCGGTCGTTCCTGCGCGATCCGTACGCCAGCAAGATGATGCTGGAGTGCATGGCCTATGCACTGGAACAGGATTTTTCACAGCCGCAGGCATACAAAGACTTCACCGATACCGGGAAATTCCTGCAGTACATCGATAAATTGCAGTTCCCGGTGGAAAAAGCCGATCAGTTCCCGAAATCGGATCCGCTGATCACAGAGGCTGTTGGCCGTGGAGTGGCCAGGGCGCTGACAACCATTCGCTACAGCTCGCGCGATATCCGGGCGTTTAACTCATTCATGTATGCGCTGGGGAAATCCGACCTGCCCGCTGTTGCCGAAGCTGTCAGCTTTCAGCTCCAGGGAAACAGCCTGTACGAAATGAACGTCGTCATCAATGCATTGAAACCGCACAAAGACCTGCCGAATACGGCGAAAGGCTATCAGCTCGTACACGACAAATTATACGGCATACAGGCCGAAAGCCTCGCTTTTCAGTTTGCAAAAGCCATCGGGCTCGAGCCCGCGCTGGATCTGAAATGGAGCATTCTCGTGCAGGTCAGCAGCGATCCGACGGAGAAAACACCTCGTAAAGGCTGGTTCGTTACCACCGAAGTGTCCAATATGTGGGCAGACTGCATTCAGCTGGTCGTTACAGGCCCGAAAGGCTCGCAGAAAGGCAATGAGCGACACGGCGTCCTGCTGGGAAAAGGCCTCGGCTTCCGCAGGATCGACCTGTTTGCGCTCCGCTCCGAAATGGAGGAGATCGGCAACATCTATGGAATCGACAAACTGTACTGGGAAAACGCCGACATTTCCGTGAAAGGCTTTGACAAATCGGCTGTTAAAACGATCAGGAACTGGCTCAACGGGTGAAATGATGTTGAATATTGAATGTTGAATTGAATCATGCGGCCGCCAAAGGCGAAGCTAACGGATGTTTGATTCTATCATCAGTCGGTTTTATCGTTTGCCTGAACGACCAAACGTCTTTTCTTCAACAATCCAATTAAAAATTCAACATCAAACATTTAAACTATTCATAGACGGAATATCCCTCCAGTGTAATGTCCGTTCGCCGTACTTCACCGGGTTGCAGCTTTAGCGTACCGATCTCATACTGGTACAGGTCAGATACGATCGTGATGGCATACGTTCCCGGCTCCAGTGTGACGGAAAACTCACCATTGACGTCGTTGGCATAGGAAATAAACGCGTTGACTAACTGCTTGGTGCTTTCTTCCGTGAAAAAGATCACTCCCGAAACAGGCTTTCCGTTTTCCTCCACACTACCGAAAATAACGGTCTTCACTGCAGCTGAATCCACGCGCACAAGCTCATTGACCGTGATCTCGCTTCTGAGGGTTTCTGCACCTGTTCTGCATTCGATAACCGGCTTTTGCGAAACACAGGACGTTAAAGCAAGGCCGGCAACTAACAGTGCGGCAAATTTCCGGGAGAACTTCTTCATGTTACACATTTACTGTTTAAGATGTTTGTCCGTCGCACATTCCATAAAGGTAAGCAGAACAATCTGCAGCCGGAAGCTTTCTTAGCCTGCAATCGCGACAGACGAAAGGCTTCGTGTCGGTCAATTCCGTATCTTTGCCTACTTAATTTCAGTACATACAAACTCAACAAACATGAAGAATCCACTCCGTATTTCCCTGATGGCCGCCTTACTTTCAACAGCTTTTGCCGGTTTTTCCCAAAGCCGTTCCGTGGAGTATAAAGACGGCGAAACGGCCTTGCAGGGCTACTTCGTTCCGGCAAACTCCAAGCTGAAAAAAGTGCCGGGTGTCGTTATCATTCACCAGTGGATGGGCCTGACGCAGCATGAAAAGTCGGTAGCCGATAAGCTCGGCGCTATGGGCTATCATGCGCTGGCTGCGGATATGTATGGTGTGGGCCACATGCCTGCAACTACGGCCGAAGCCGGGAAAGAAGCCGGCAACTACAAATCCGACTACAAGGCTTTCCAGTCGCGCATACAGGCTGCGATCGATGAGCTCGTTAAACAGGGCGCAGATCCTGCTCAGATCGTGGTGATCGGCTACTGCTTCGGTGGAACGGGCGCACTGGAAGCGGCACGAGGCGGCCTCGACGTTAAAGGTGTGGTTTCTTTTCACGGAGGATTGAAAAAAGACACCATTCGGCCTAATGAGCCGATCGGCGCGAAAGTACTGGTATTGCATGGAGCCGACGATCCGTATGTTTCTGCAGGCGATATTGCACAGTTCCGGGAAGAAATGACCGACGGAAAAGCGGACTGGCAAATGATTTACTATGCCAACGCCGTTCACGCGTTCACGGAACCCAAAGCCGGCAACGATAATTCGAAAGGCGCCGCCTACAACGAAAAAGCCGATCTGCGGTCGTGGGAGCATCTCAAGGTGTTTTTGACCGAGGTGTTCGGGAAGTAAGTATATTTCAGAATTAATTCAATTCCTTCTTTACGAACACCTTACCCCATCCTTAGCCAGATGAATCGTTCGCAATATTAGGTATCGGTTCGTAATTTTGGGAACTTAGTAAATTTCCGAATTTTCCCGAAAAAACACGGGTGGTAGACCTCATTAAAGCTATAAATGCAGTCTAGGCGTTGACATCAGAAAGCGACTGATGTTAGAGTCCGTCCCGATTCATCGGGCGAGTCTGCTTCGGATTAAATTCAGTATCTCCTTCACCTACGTGTGCTTATCCGACACTTTCTCTTCCAGCAGGGAATCGCCGCAATTGCTGCAGAATTTCGAATCGAAAGTGTTAACGTGCTTACATTCCCTGCAAACGAGCGGCAATTTATTCCTGTGCGAATTGGCAATTTCAGCGGTAACGATCCCTGTAGGCACGGCAATAATGGCATAACCGGCCAGCATGATGATGGAAGAGATCAGCTTCCCGAGATACGTTACCGGAACAATATCCCCGAAGCCAACCGTAGTAATGGTGACGATCGCCCAGTAAATGCTGGAGGGAATGCTTTTAAATCCGGGATTTCCGTGCTCAACGATGTACATCAGCGTTCCCAGCAGGACAACCAGGATGAAAATGAAAGTCATAAACACAATGATCTTATAGATACTGGCCCTTAGCGCCTGTGTCAGCAGCTGTCCTTCGGAAATAAACCTGAAGAGCCGGAGAATGCGGAAGATCCGCAGCAGTCGTAGCACACGGATCACCAAAATGAACTGGTAGCCCGATACGAGCAGCGTGATATAGGACGGAATAATGGACAGGAAATCGATCACGCCCCAAGGGCCGAGAATGTACTTTCTCCGTTCCCGCGTACTATAGATCCGCAGTACGTATTCGATGGTGAACAGGATCGTGAACGCCCAGTCGATCAGGTGGAACCAATAGCCATAAGCGGCCCGCGCTTCCGGAATGCTTTCGATGATCACGCACAGGATGCTGGTAACGATGAGCCAGAGCAGGATAATATCGAAGATCTTGCCGGCCCTGGTATGCGTTCCGAAAATAATGGTCCTGATCGTTTCCCTGGTACCTGCTTTCTCCATACGTCCAATAATACAATTATTTGCGCCGACAGCCGATTTGTTGACAGAATTTATGTTTTAGCGGATGCCAGGACTACAGGATACTAAGATTTCAGGAGGGCAGGAATACAGTCTGGTCTCACCCCAGCTTACTCATCGCCGTATCCACCAGGTTCATCAGGCCCCGCACATTTGAACGGGAAGACGCCTTCATTTCATCCAGGATGTGCGAAAAAATAAACTTCGGCCAGAACAGCGCAGAATCGGCATCGCCGCCTTTGGACTCGACCTCTGCAATACCTTCCTTAAGGCCTTCCCGTATGTTTTCCGGAACACTTGCATCCCCGGAGAGCGCTTTCGCTTTCTTCATGCCCGCTGCTACATTTCCCTTTTTCAGGTCGCACAGGAGATCGACGATCTTATACGGATACTGAATGCCCGTAAGCTGTCCGAAGCCTGCGAAATGGAACCGCGCAGCATCGTAGTTTTTCTGCTGTATGCAAACCGTTCCCATCAGCAAATGAAAAACAATGGTTTCGGTCTCGACCGATTTAGCGTCGCCGTTCGTAGCTGCCAGTGCCATTCCCTTATCCGATTCCTCTTTCGCCAGGTCTGTCCATCCCTGCTGGTACATCGTACAGGAATTCAGCATAGACGCGAGGTAGAGCATATGATCATTCCCCGGATTTTCAGTCAGCAGGTCCGCTTCTGAGAACGCAAAAGCAGGATGATCGCCAATGGCCCAGTAATAGCCGAGCATCAGCCGCAAATAAGGTTCCTTTACTTTAAAGTACGCCGAATCGGCCGCCCGGTTATAGCCGTCCGCGATCAGTGGCACCACATTTTTGGAAACAGGCTTATAGGCTTTGTACTGATAGGACGAACTGATCTCTTCGTACTGTTCTTTTTCGGAAAGCTCAGAACCGCTGCAACCGACAAACGTCAGCAGCAGGAGCAGGACCATGGAAAGGGTTGATTGTTGATTATACATAGGCCAAATATATTAAAATAGATGGATCAGGACATCAGGAGTTCAGGATAGCAGGATATTAGGATCTTAAGACATCAGAACTTCAGGATAGTAAGATTCTGACTACCGACTAACAGACTGCTGATAGCCCGTCCGTGAATACTTCCTACTTAACAGGTGCCTGACAGGTGGATCACCGCTGTATACCTTATGGCAGAAGCGCCTGTCAACCGGCTGTTACCCGGAGATCACCCGGGGATAGTCCGGCTGCGGAGAATTATTGGAATCCTAAGGACCAGCAATAAAAAGCTCTTCCGCTTACTGAAATATACGCTAAAAACCTCAGCTGTTTGCATTTATACTTCAAAAACAATACATTAGCGCTAACCCTATTCACGCATGCGAATCGTTCCCGGTCTTCCGAAACGGATTCGCGGTGTGTTTACAAGTTAAACACTCTTCAATACCCCTGTCTATGAAACTTCTGACTTTGGGCATTCGCTACGACGGAAAAAGCAGTGACGAGCTTCGGCAGCAGCTCACCGATGGTGTGTTGTTACCCGGGATACAGCCCGATCTTATCGACCCTGTCCGCGCTGAATACGACTTCCCTGCCGATGTGCTGATCATCTCCCTGCGGGCCGAAGCGTGGCAGGTGCCCGGTATTCTCGGTCACTTCATCGCCGCGGGATGTGAGCTGAATTTCCTGGCTTTTCATCCCGCCGCAGAAAATGGCATTCCGAAGAAAACAGCTCCGACGCCTGTTAACTTCGTCGATTCCTATGAAACGGCAACCCGAACGATGGGCAACCTGCAGCACGACCTGATCGAAAAACTGCTAAAAACCACCGCTGTCAGCAGTAAAAAGATCAACCTGCCCACGCTCAACGGTTTTCGCCGCTTCGAGCTGAGCACCATTATCCGCTGCGAATCGACCGACAACTATACGAACGTTTATTTCACCGACCGCAAGAAGATACTGGTTTCGCGCTCTTTGCAGGAGTTCGAATCACGGCTGGCAGCATCGGGCTTTTTCAGGGTGCACCACAAGCACCTCATCAATACCGAGCACATTGTCGAATACCACAAAGGCAAAGGCGGTCAGGTGATCATGTCGGACAATACGCCAATCGACGTATCGGTACGCAAGAAGACCGAATTCATACGCTATATCAACGACTTATCCTGAAACGGCCACACTTAAAAACAAAGTACCGACACTTGCCGGTTTGCCATTGCAGCCGACCGCACGATGGACTAGCTTTAGGGGATTAACCCTATAATAGTTCACAATTATGAAACTAACTCGTTTACTTGCAACGGCCGGACTTTTCTGGCTGGGAGCAGCGGCTTTCCCGGCCAATGCACAGGTCGCAGCATCCCCATGCGGCAACTGTATCAACATCGCTCCGGACGGCGACATGATGCTGATCCCGACTTCCGGGCAGGGGTACCTCAACACATTCGGCCTTAACTGGCACTCTTCGCACGGATCGCCCAGCTACAATCCCGGTTCGCTCTGGATGTGGTCCTACTACAATGGCGGAGAAGGCATCTACTACGATGGCGTTACCTTCCAGGCCGGCCACACGTATTGCGTTACCTTCGATACACAGACCAAAACACACGATCTTTCGGCTCCTGTTGCAGATGCGGGCTTTAATGTGATCGCAACAAACGGCATGGTTCCTTACGAAACACCTTCGGGAGGTTCAGGTATTCCCGCGGTACCGACGCCGTCACAGGTAGTGGCTTCCCAGCCGTGGTCACCGCTGCCGAACCCGGGATCCACGACCTTCCAGTACGTATTCACAGCTTCAGGCACGTGGTCGCAGCTATGGATCTACCCGCATTCGTCCGATCTGCCACAGGTAGAGCTTACGCTGCTGAACCTGAGGATCTGCGACATTACACCGGTTGTAACAAATCCGTGCGAATTCCAGATGGAATTCAGCTGGAAGAACACCAAATGCATGTGGAATTTCACGCCTTATGTCTACCTCGGACCTGGCCTGACAGCGATTCAGTACAACTGGAACTTCGGCGACGGAACTTCTTCTTCGGAAATGACCCCGTCACATTACTATACTTCTCCGGGCATCTACGTGGTAACACTTTCGGTACTGGTCATTAACAGCGACGGCGAATGCTGCGTACGCACGATGGAACGGGAAGTCCGGGTGGAAAAAGTCTGCGATCCGTGTAAGATAGTGGAGATAAATGACTTCGACATCACCAACCAGAACGGCCTCACAGTCACCTACACCGCAACCATTCCGGATGTTCCGGGCTTTGCCTACGTATGGGATTTCGGCGACGGAAATACAGGAACGGGACACAGCGCAACAAACACATACGGATCACCGGGATGGTACCTTGTCTCTATGACCACCTACTACTACGATGCGAAAGCACAGAAATGCTGTCATTTCACCCGCTACAAAGAAGTATACATCGATGAGAACGGTGCGCAAACACAACTGATGGAGCGCGGAACACGTACAAAAGCTGCCGTGGAGCCAATGCCGGAATCACTCAAGGAAAGACCGTCTGAGACAAAGCTTCCTGCACCTGTCGAGATCTTCCCGAACCCGAGCACGGACCGTTTCACCGTATCTTCCAAAAACAGCGAGACGATCACAACGGTACAGATCTACGACCTGAAAGGCCGCCTGATCAAAATAGTGGACGTGAACGGTATATCTGCAACCATCGACCTGGGTGACGAACCGACAGGAACGTACGAATTGAAAATTACCTTGAAAAACGGCCAGGTTTACAACAGTAAGCTGATCCGTAAATAACAGCGTAGATAACTACCTGTGCCAGGGGAGGAATCGGACAATTCCTCCCCTTTTTTATTCACTGTTTTTTCGTACGTTTGGATGCACATCAACCCTGCATGCAATGAGTGAAGAACCCCACGGCGAAGAAAACATCACCACCTTAAGCGAACGCGAATATCTCCGGCTGAAAGTGATCGAAAAGGCTACTATCAGCACTATTTACGTGATCATCGGTTATTTGCAGGAGTATATTGGCGGCTATTCGCCAGGTGATCCAACAGTTGATACGTTCTTTGCGAACGAACAGGAAAAAGCAGGGCTCTTTGCGAAGATCTGCGAACGTTACCTCGCAGAGCAGCAACTCCCCAACGACGTTGTACTGACTGTTCGCGATACGGGCGTTTCCTGCGTTAGCTCCGAAACGATCTGTGCGGTCCTCCGTCAGCATTACTGCCATCGCAAGCCGGATTTCCTTTCTCATCAGTGCTATGTGCTGTCGAATGACAACGACCTGTTCAAATCTGCAGAAGAGCTTTACGGCAAAACGGATCACAAGCTGTTCAACGACCTGCAGCTCAGTTTTCTCATCGGGGTTTCTATTCGCAACAGAACGGGAGAAGAACCGACGATCAACTTCGCCAATGCCGGCCACAAAGCAGAAATAGCCATCGGCTTCCTAAAGGCCTGCGATGCATTCAGCGATCGTTCTTTCTCTGTGACTTATCATTTCAACACGCCTCACGTTACACAGATCGGGCTTGCTCCCGACTCGCTGCTGTGGGAAATCGTGCAGGATTTTACTGTTGGTTTCCAATTGCCGGACAATGGGCCGGACTGGTAATCACCTGCTTTCTCTTGCAGAGAAAAACTATTTCTGTTAGCTTTGAAGCCGTTAATCATCCGAAAACAACTGCAGCAACTATGTCAACAACCATCGAAACACTATCGCATCTGCCCGAAAAAAGAGCAGTGCTGCCAAAAGATCCGGCGACCGGCGAAGAGGCAGGGCAAAAAATCATTTGACCCGTTATCCGTTCTAAAATATTCTATTACTTTTGAAACATCACCGTCACAGATACATCATTGAACTAACGCTTTTTGCACTAACCTTGAATAATTACCCCAACCATTCAAAACACCTTATGAAGAAACGATCAACTACAGTTCCCTACTCAGCTACAGCCGGCAGAAATGCTTTGAAAAAGCTCTTCGTATGCATTGCGATGGCCTTTCCGCTCATCCATACGGCCTACAGCCAGGTCGGTATCAACACAGACACGCCCGACTCTACGGCGGCACTCGATATTCAGTCGCCTCCCGGGGGAAACGATAACCGCGGCGTACTGTTCCCGAGAATGACCAGCGCACAGCGCGACTCGATGGACAATCCGGCCATGTCGCTGTTCGTATTCGACGTTACCGACAAGCTTTATTATTACTATGACGGCTCTGAATGGGTCGGCCTGGTACCAAAAGATCCGATTGGCGGACATACGGGAACTTCTCCGCAGGTAAACGGCGACATTACAGTCACCAACGGAACGATCTCCGCACCCAATATCAGCGGAACGACCATGACCGCCACCAATATGAATCCAACGAACCTGAACATTACGGGATTTGCGACCAATGCGCTCGTGCCTTCGCGGGTTATCGTGATGTGGAGCGGCTCGATCGCCAGTATTCCCCCGGGCTGGACGCTTTGTAACGGCAATAACGGCACCCCCAACCTGAGCTCGCGCTTTATTGTCGGTTATGACGCCCTCTCAGGAGATTACAATACGCCGGGCAATACCGGCGGAGCCTCTACCACCGTACTGAACAAAAACCAATTGCCCCTTCACCAGCATTCGATCACCGACGGTACGGACGGCGCTACGATGTCCAGCCCGGGCAATCACTCTCACCAGATCGGTTATGACGACCAGGACCGAAGCGGAGGTAATACAGGTACGTCACTTGTCAGGAATTTCCCCGGCCCGGACGGCAATAGTTCAACCAGCGGAGCGGGAGACCACCGGCATTCGGGTGTTACGGGAACAGGAGCTTCCGACGGATTAAGTGCCAGCCCGATCGAAAACCGCCCGCCTTATTACGTGCTGGCATTCATTATGAAGCTCTGATGGTGCGCGGCAGAAGCCTGTGCAGGTTTGTTGCTTATTTAAGCCTTCCTGTAGTGCTACTGCTGCCTGCGCTGCTTTCGTGCAAAAACACCACGTATTTTTCCACGCGGAACACACTGCCCGATGCATCCGGCGTGCTTCGTATCGAATACCATCCACATGCCGGCTATGAAACAGCAGACAGTATTCACACGCCTGCGTGCGTGGTGAACGATCCTGCTGCGATTCAATCGATCCTCGAAGAGATCAATGCCGCCAATGCACCCGGTCCCTGGAAAGGTGCCGGCTGGGACAGGATCAGTATCGTTGGACAGGATACCACGATCGTTCTCCACACGAACGGCACGATCATCGGCACACACGCAAGCGGACAGTTTTTTCAGCTTCCTGAACGGCAGTTCATCGGGCGGTATTTCGGCACTCCGAAGCAAGTACTTTCACAATCTGTTACTAAATAACGGTTTTACAACTTCTGCCGCTTATCTTTAAGGCGTTAATCGTATCGCGGGAAAGAACATTCATTTCAACGATATCGGCGATACCCTGTATCAACTTAATTTATTCTCAGAATGTGCTTTTCAGCAAATGCGAGTTTTATTGCCGGAACGGCCTTAACGGTTGCCGGAATTGTTTCCGTCAGCCAGGTACGAAAACCGTCTCACCTATTGTTTGCCTGTATACCGTTGTTCTTTGGCATCCAGCAGTTTTGTGAAGGATTTCTCTGGCTTTCGTTATCGGACGCCGCCTTTCTTTCGTGGCATACTCCGGCGAAATACGTCTTTCTGGTCTTTGCGCAGGTGATCTGGCCTTTCTGGATCCCGCTGGCCTTTCTGCTGATCGAGCCTTCGCCGAAGCGGCAGAAAATCATTCGTTATTTCCTCTTCGGTGGGATCTTTACTTCGCTGCTGCTCACCTACCGACTGATCTTTTTTACCGCAGATGCGCACATTGACGGCTGCCACATCGAATACGCTATCGCATCGACGGTGTTCATGCAGGTGATCACGGGAATCCTCTATCTTGGGGCTATTGTGGTGGCTCCGTTCTGTTCCAGCTGGAAAAGGTCGCTGATACTGGCCTCCGTGAACGTTGTTTCGTTATTGGTGACCGAAGTATTCTTCTCGCTTTATTTCGTTTCGGTCTGGTGCTTTTTCGCAGCAGTGCAAAGCGTGCTGATCGTCCTGATCATGCGGGAGATCCGGCAGAAGCAAGCCACGATCCCCGGCTAATGAAAAGCGTGCAGGAGAACAATCGTTCTTCTACCGACGATTTTTGCGCTTCCCCGACCGCTTTTGATGTTTCTCCGGCAGAAGTATTCGGATCCCCGAAGGAATCGTGATGACCGAAGGCCGGCGCTGGAGTATATTACTTACAGGTTAGTAAATTAGCTAATTCACTCAAAAAAAAGCGGGACCTTCCGGCACCGCTTCTTTTAAACTATAAACTGTTCCCGCTAGCTGATTATCCAGCTTCCGTTTGGCTGGTATTCCGCTTTCACAGATGATTTCCCCGAGAAATTAACGACCGTGCTTTGAAGATTGCGTGGATCGATGATATCGCCCTGCTTGAAATTACCGAAAGCCAGGCGGTATTCCGGATTGATCTGGTACAGATAATTCATGCCCGATTGAACCTGTCCTACAGCGACAGCAGTTCCGTCCATTCCGATTCCTGCCACAAAGCTTCCGCGCATAGGGATAGAGTTGTCAATTATAAGACTCAGTGTTCCCCTGGATCCGCCTCTGTCAGCCCTGGTAAACGAAAGTCCTCCATTATAGCTAAGCGTGTTCTTGTTAGTGTCATCCGGATTTGCACTCGCACTGGCCGTTTTCCTGAACTTAACACCCGGCCTTACATCGCCCTCTCCGGCTACAAATTCCATCCCGGTGGTCCAGTTGAAGCGGCTATTGGCACCCTGCGGAATAAAAGCCTCCTTCCACGCCACGGGATACATGCGCATACTGTCCATATCCGGGTAAACCTGGAAAAGGATGAAGTTTCCGCCATTGGCGGAATTGTTAGCGATCTCGAGCGATAATGCCCCGTTGCTTTCAGCTGTTGTTGTCATTATGAATAATTAATTGGTTACATTCCTGCGGAAAAAAATGCACGCAATTCCCCGGAAAGAACATCGTTTGGGAGAATAGCGGCATACGATCTTTCCTTGGGAACGAATGTAAGGGCTCTGATTCAAACAGGATTAGTGGTTTTCCGTCAATGGAGGCATTAATTTAAAACACATAGTACATTAATTCCGCTCGTTTTTATACGATCAGACAGTCCCGGACTCTTAAAATCCCGCTATCCCGGCCTCCGGACGATCAAACGTCTTTGCCCCGTCTGACTTCATTAAACACGAAACATTCAGAGCCGTCTTTTGCATTATCCGGCTGTGGAGACTATCTTTCTGAGCCTATAAACGAATTATTGATGAAATTATCCGTTCAGATCCTGTTAGCATTCTCCCTGGTGATCCTGTTATCCGTTGCCGATTCTTACACCAATTATATGCTCTCCCAAAAGGTGCAGCGCAATTCGCGTTTCCTTTCGCGGTCGGAAGCCATTATACGCAACTCTAACAAAACGCATAAGATCATCATCGATATGCAAAGCTCGTTCAGGGGCTACCTGCTCACCGACGACGCTACGTTTCTGCATTCCTACTACAAGGGAATAGAAAGCGTTCCCGAATACCTGAAAGCGCAGAAAAAGCTCGTCCGGGACAATCCGGTACAGCAAACGCTGCTGGATTCGATTAGCAGCATCCACGCACAATGGGTAGCTTATTCAAGCCAGCTGATCGAATCCAGGCTGTCTTCCCAATCAGGGTCCTATCAACAGCTTTTTGAGTCAAGGCTGAAGAAACGGGTCGGCAAAAACCTCAACGATAAAATAACCGTGAAATTTGCGCGCTTCGACAAGATCGAATACACCACCAGGAGGCACCACAGCCTGAAGCTGCTGGCGTCAATCCGCAATACACACAACATTTCGCTTATTTTCCTCACGCTCACCGTTATTACGGGAATCTGCAGCAGCATCTACATCGTTCTGCTGATTACCCGGAGAATTGCATCCATGGTACGGCTCGCCGAAGCGATCTCTTCCGGACAGTTCAGCAGTGTAAAAGATACGCGGAACGATGAGCTGACAGGCTTATCGACCTCATTAAACCTCATGTCGCGCAACCTCAGCAAGACCATCCGGGAGCTGGAGCACAGGAACGTGGAGCTCAATAAATTTGCCTACGTCGTTTCCCATGACCTGAAAGCCCCTTTAAGAGGCATCCACAACGTCATTACCTGGATTGAAGAAGATTATGCCAACCAGCTTTCTCCCCAGCTGAAAAAATACCTCACGCTTATTCCGAAAAGGACTCAGCGGATGGAGGCTTTGATCAACGGTCTGCTGGATTATGCACGGATCAACAGGAAAACTTCTCCCGAAAAGATCGACAGTAACCTGCTGGTGCGTGAAATGGCCGACTCGCTTGTTCCGCGCAATTTCACCGTCCATATTGACCCGCTGCCCGAACTGTATGCCGAACGGTTAAAGCTAGAGCAGGTTTTTGCGAACCTCATCAGCAATGCGGTGAAGTATACGCCTCAGTCAGATGGCGTCATTACCATTACATGCAGAGAGCTGCCGGACCAGTATGAATTTTCCATACAAGACAACGGGACCGGCATTGACCCGGCCTACCATACGCGGATTTTCGAGATCTTTCAAACACTGCGTGAAAAGGATGAAACAGAAAGCACGGGCATAGGACTGGCGATCGTAAAAAAAATAATAGACGAGCGCCAGGAAACGATTACCGTTAAATCGCGGCCGGGTGAAGGCGCAGCGTTTATATTTACATGGCGAAAACACACATAGAATGAAAAAACACACCATATTACTCGTTGAAGATGATGACCTCGATATCATCAGTGTGGAGCGGTCACTGAAGAACCTGGAGAGCGAATACGAGCTGATCACAGCTTATAACGGGATCGAAGCATTAGCTATCCTCCGGGAGCTGGCCTGCTTGCCCGATGTCATACTGCTGGATCTGAACATGCCGAAAATGAACGGTATAGAATTCCTGAGAGTGCTCCGTGCAAACGAAAAGCTGAAATCCATACGGGTCTTTATTATGACCACTTCTTCCGAGAGCAGCGACAGGCAGTTAGCCGAAGAACTGGATATTTCAGGGTTTTTCATCAAGCCGCTGAATTATACGGATAATACCAAGAGGCCCGATTCCATGGATGCATTCGTACAGTTCCATTTGCGTAAAATCCTGGCGAACGAAGCTCAGTAACCAGGCTTAGCAGGCGTCAACTATAAATACGTGCCGCCAGATATTATATTTTGTTAAAATGGCTTCTGTTCGCTCAAAATAAGCCTCAATTTAAGTAACATTAGCATATCAATTGAGATGCTTTGCTTATACAGTTCCCATTTATATAGCTGATAACGTTTAAACTACTTACCCACGTGAAAAAGATGAAGAGTCCCGATCAAACGGCAGAATTGACTGCACTTGCCGTTTCACCTGTCGTCGTTGTCAGTCCTGCAAGGACTAAGAAAGAACAATACCAGGAATCCATTCTTACCGATGTCGAATTTCTTCATATTCTCCAGAACGTGAAGAACGGGAACTTCTCGAAAAGGTTTCCGACTGATCAGAATGGTATCAAGCGATCGATCTGCGATACCCTGAACGAGATCATCGACCTCAATGAGCGAATGGTATTTGAATTTCAGAAGGTTGGAAAAAGCATCGGTAAGCAGGGAAAGCTCACCAATCGGGTAACGCTCGACGGCGCCCGGGGATCGTGGAGCACGTGTGTGGATTCGGTCAACACGCTGATCTCCGACCTCGTTCACCCTACCATTGAAATTGCACACGTGATCACCTCGGTGGCCAAAGGAAATCTGTCGCAGGAAATGCCACTGTCCATCGAAGGAAATCCCCTGCAGGGAGAATTCCTCCGCATTGCCAAAGAGGTAAATGGAATGGTGAAGCAGCTCAACCTCTTTTCCATGGAGGTAACGCGTGTGGCCCGTGAAGTAGGTACCGAAGGAAAGCTCGGCGGGCAGGCTAAAGTGCGCGGTGTAGGTGGTGTATGGAAAGACCTTACGGATTCCGTAAATAAAATGGCATCCAACCTTACCGGGCAGGTGCGGAACATTGCAGACGTAACCACCGCCGTGGCAAAAGGCGACCTTTCCAAGAAAATTACAGTAGACGTTAAAGGAGAGATCCTCGAATTAAAGAATACCATCAATACGATGGTGGATCAGCTGAACTCCTTCTCCTCCGAGGTAACCCGTGTGGCGCGTGAGGTAGGTACCGAAGGAAAGCTCGGCGGACAGGCACAGGTAAAAGGAGTCGGCGGTACCTGGAAAGATTTAACGGATTCCGTGAACCAGATGGCCTCCAACCTTACGGGCCAGGTGCGGAACATTGCGGATGTAACAACTGCCGTAGCCAAGGGCGACCTTTCCAAGAAAATCACGGTAGACGTTAAAGGAGAGATCCTCGAGCTGAAAGATACCATCAACACCATGGTGGATCAGCTGAACTCCTTCTCCTCCGAGGTAACCCGTGTGGCACGTGAAGTAGGTTCCGAAGGAAAGCTCGGCGGACAAGCCCGTGTGCGCGGAGTCGGCGGTGTGTGGAAAGACTTAACGGATTCCGTGAACCAGATGGCCTCCAACCTCACCGGCCAGGTGCGGAACATTGCCGAGGTAACCACCGCCGTTGCAAAAGGCGACCTTTCCAAGAAAATTACAGTAAACGTAGAGGGCGAGATCCTCGAATTAAAGAATACCATCAATACGATGGTGGATCAGCTGAACTCGTTCGGTGCCGAGGTAACGCGTGTGGCGCGTGAGGTAGGTTCCGAAGGAAAGCTCGGCGGACAGGCCAAAGTAAAAGGAGTTGGCGGAACCTGGAAGGACTTAACGGATTCGGTGAACCAGATGGCCTCCAACCTCACCGGGCAGGTACGAAACATTGCCGAGGTAACCACCGCCGTAGCCAATGGCGACCTTTCCAAAAAGATCACCGCCGTTGCCGAAGGAGAGATCCTCGAACTAAAGAAAACCATCAACACCATGGTGGATCAGCTGAACTCCTTCTCCTCCGAGGTAACCCGTGTGGCGCTTGAGGTAGGGACCGAAGGAAAGCTCGGCGGGCAGGCCAAAGTAAAAGGAGTCGGCGGAACCTGGAAAGACTTAACGGATTCCGTGAACCAGATGGCCTCCAACCTCACCAGCCAGGTGCGGAACATCGCCGAAGTAACCACAGCCGTGGCAAAAGGTGACCTTTCCCGCCAGATCACCGTAGATACCAAGGGAGAGATCCTCGAGCTCAAAAACACCATCAACACGATGGTGGGCCAGCTGAACTCCTTCGCATCGGAGGTAACCCGCGTAGCCCGCGAGGTGGGTACGGAAGGAAAGCTCGGCGGACAGGCACAGGTAAAAGGCGTAGGTGGTACATGGAAAGACTTAACGGATTCCGTGAACCAGATGGCCTCCAACCTTACCGGGCAGGTACGAAACATTGCCGAGGTAACCACCGCCGTAGCAAAGGGCGACCTTTCGCTGCAAATTACAGTAGACGTAAAAGGAGAGATCCTCGAATTAAAGAATACCATCAACACCATGGTGGATCAGCTCCGGGGGTTTGCCTCGGAAGTAACCCGGGTTTCCCGTGAGGTAGGAACCGAAGGAAAACTCGGTGGACAGGCCAACGTACCGGGTGTTGCCGGAACATGGAAAGACTTAACGGACTCCGTGAATCAGATGGCCGGTAACCTCACCGCACAGGTACGGAACATTGCCGATGTGGCGATCGCCGTAGCCAACGGGGATATGTCGCGGAAAATCACCGTAGACGTACGCGGCGAGATCCTCCAGCTGAAAGAAACGCTCAATACCATGGTGGATCAGCTACGGGAGTTCGCATCAGAGGTAACCCGCGTGGCACGTGAGGTAGGTACCGAAGGAAAGCTCGGTGGACAGGCCAATGTGCCGGGTGTTGCCGGAACGTGGAAAGACTTAACGGACTCCGTAAACCAGATGGCCGGTAACCTCACCACGCAGGTGCGGAACATTGCCGAGGTAACGATCGCCGTGGCCAACGGAGATATGTCCAAAAAAATCACCGCCGACGTACGCGGAGAGATCCTGCAGCTGAAAGAAACCGTCAACACGATGGTGGATCAGCTGCGCGCCTTCGCATCAGAGGTAACGCGTGTGGCACGTGAGGTAGGTACCGAAGGAAAGCTCGGCGGGCAGGCATTCGTGCCGGGCGTTGCCGGAACATGGAAAGACTTAACGGACTCCGTGAACCAGATGGCCGGTAACCTCACAGCGCAGGTACGAAACATTGCAGACGTAACAAAAGCCGTTGCCAACGGTGACCTTTCCAAACAGATCACCGTGGACGTTAAAGGCGAGATCCTCGACCTTAAGAACACCTTCAACACCATGGTGGAACAGCTCAACTCGTTCGCCTCCGAGGTAACCCGTGTGGCGCGTGAGGTAGGTACCGAAGGAAAGCTCGGCGGACAATCCGAGGTTAAAGGGGTCGCCGGAACATGGAAAGACTTAACGGATTCCGTGAACGTAATGGCCTCCAACCTCACCGGGCAGGTAAGGGGAATTGCCAAGGTAGTAACCGAGGTAGCCAAAGGAAACCTCAAACAGAAATTATCCATCGACGCCAAAGGCGAAGTAGCACAGCTCACGGATACGATCAACGAAATGATCGATACGCTTGCCACCTTCTCCGATCAGGTAACCACCGTGGCCCGCGAGGTAGGTGCCGAAGGAAAGCTCGGAGGCCAGGCCCACGTGCCGGGAGCTTCCGGTACCTGGAAAAACCTTACCGAGAACGTAAACCAGCTGGCTGCCAACCTCACAACGCAGGTACGTGCCATCTCCGAAGTAGCATCGGCGGTAACACAGGGTGACCTTACCCGTACCATTGGTGTAGAAGCCAAAGGCGAGGTAGAAGCCCTGAAAGATACGATCAACCAGATGATCGCCAACCTGAAAGAAACAACGCTCCTCAACCAGGAACAGGACTGGCTTAAATCCAACCTCGCGAAGTTCACCCAGATGCTCCAGGGACAGAAAGAGCTCCATGCAGTGACCAAGAAGATCCTTTCGGAGCTTGCTACGGTTGTTACCGCACAGCACGGATTGTTCTATATCCTGCAGGAAGATGAGCAGTTCATGGATTCCAGCCTGAGCCTTATCGCTTCCTATGCACACGTCAAACGAAAAGGCGAGCTCACGCAATACGCCATGGGCGAAGGCATCATCGGTCAGGTAGCCGTGGAAAAAGAGCGCATGCTGCTCACGAATGTTCCCCACGATTACATCAGGATCAGCTCCGGGCTCGGAGACGCGAAACCGCAGAACGTTATCATCCTGCCGGTATTGTTCGAAGGAAGGCTGAAAGCGGTGATCGAGCTGGCTTCTCTCGATACGTTCAGCCAGACACACCTCGATTTCCTCGATGGACTAACGGAAAGTATCGGTATCGTACTGAACACGATCGAGTCCAATTCCCGAACGGAAGAGCTGCTCGTTCAGTCGCAGTCCCTCGCCGGAGAGCTCAAAAGTCAGCAGGAAGTACTGAAAAACACCAACGAAGAGCTCGAGGAAAAAGCCTTCCTCCTGGCCAACCAGAAAGAAGAAGTGGAATTAAAAAACCAGGAAGTAGAGGTCGCCAGGAAAGCACTCGAAGAAAAGGCCGATCAGCTGACGCTTACTTCCAAGTACAAATCGGAGTTCCTTGCCAACATGTCGCATGAGCTCCGGACCCCGCTGAACAGTTTACAGATCCTTGCCAACGAGCTGATCGCCAACCGAGACGGGAACCTTTCGGAAAAACAGATCCAGTTCGCAAAAACCATTAACTCCTGTGGGGACGACCTTATTCAGCTCATTAACGACATCCTCGACCTTTCCAAAATCGAGTCGGGTTATATCTCTGTCGATTACAACCCGATCAGCTTCGGGGAGATCAGCAGGTTCGTGGAATCGACCTTTAACCCGATCTCGGAAGCCAAACACGTCCGCTTTACGATTAACATGGACGATACGCTTCCTGAGCTGATTGAGACCGATTCACAAAGGCTCAACCAGATCCTGAAAAACCTCTTGTCCAACTCCTTCAAATTCACCGAAAAAGGTGAAGTCCGGCTCAATATCTACCGGGCAACCAGGAACTGGAAAACCAAGAACAGCAGCCTGGACGATGCAGAAACAGTCATTGCCTTCGAAATTTCGGATACGGGGATCGGAATTTCCAAAGAGAAGCAGAACATCATCTTCGAAGCGTTCCAGCAGGCAGAAGGCTCAACAAGCCGCAAATACGGAGGAACGGGTCTTGGTCTGTCGATCAGCCGCGGACTTTCCGACCTGCTCGGAGGAAGCATCGAGCTCGAAAGCGAGGTAAATGTGGGCAGTAAATTCACCTTGTTCTTACCGCTGAAATTTATCCATATTTCCGAGGAAGCGTCTGCCAATGAAATGAATGAAGAACCGGGACTTTCGTCCAATAAAAGTGGATTAAAATCACTGCCGTCGTCCACCTTTAACCGGTCCGATATCGACCTGTTCTTCATCGATGAGGTGGGCGACGACCGGACGGACATCAAGCCGGGCGATAAAGTCCTGCTGATCGCTGAAGACAACCTGACCTTTGCTCGGATCCTGCTCGAACAGGCACATGCCAACGGCATCAAGGCGATCGTGACCACGAAAGGAAACGACGTGATCGACTTTATCGATCATTTCCATCCCGATGCGATCACCATGGACATCAATATGCCGGATACGAGCGGCTGGAAAATCCTCGACAGGCTTAAAACGGATTTCAAACTGCGTCACATTCCCGTCTACATCATTTCAGGCGAGGACGAGCGAAACAAAGGGCTTAAGCGCGGCGCACGCAACTTCCTGCTCAAGCCTGTAAAAAACGATTCCCTCACCTACCTGTTCAACGACATTCACGATTTTAAAAATAAAAAAGTGAAAAACCTGCTGGTTGTCGACGATAATGAGCTGGAGCTAAACATGGTTCTGGATGCGGTACGCGGAACAGACATCATGATCTCTTCGGCCAAAACAGCCGGCGAAGCAGTCGAGCTGATCAAATCCATTTCTTTTGACTGCATTATCCTCGACCTGATGCTGCCGGATGCGGACGGACTCGACATTATCACTGACCTGGAGAACCATATCGCCGGGCAGGAAACAGCGATCATCGTTCATTCAGCGGGGGACGTCAGCAAGAAACAGAAAACCAGGCTGAACAGGTTTGCGCACCGGATCATTACCAAAAGCGCAAACTCGCTCAATCAGCTGGTCGATCAGACCGCGCTGTTTATGCACCGCTACCACAAAGAGCTTCCCGAAGCCATGCGCGAGCGGATCGAAACCTTCTACATGAAAGAAGATGTGCTCATCGGCAAAAAGGTGCTCATCGTGGATGACGACGTCAGGAACCTGTTTGCGCTGAATACTGCGCTGGAACGCTTCGGACTCGACGTATTGAGCGCGGAAAGCGGAAAAGAGGCCATTGATATTCTCGACAAGACGCACAACATTGACATTGTGCTGATGGACATCATGATGCCGGAAATGGACGGATTCGAAACCATGAAGAACATACGGAAAGAAGCGAAACACAAGGATCTCACGATTATCGCGGTAACAGCCAAAGCGATGAAAGGCGACCGCCAGCGATGCATCGAGTCGGGTGCTTCCGACTACATTACCAAACCGGTAAACGTAGACCAGTTGTCCTCTTTAATGCGCGTGTGGCTTAAACAATAGTGTTTTACGGAACTAAATGGAAAATAATACAGAAAGCCAGAAGGTTAAAATACTCATCGTCGACGACAAAAAGGAGAACCTGCTTTCCCTGCAGGTTCTCCTGGCTGATCGCGGTTATGAATTTGTGGAAGCACAATCCGGAAAAGACGCATTGCGTATTCTCCTGAAAGATCAGAACTTTGCCATTATTCTCATGGATGTACAGATGCCGTTAATGGACGGTTATGAAACGTCGGAGCTGATCCGGCAGAGCGACCGGCTGAAACATGTGCCGATCATCTTCCTGACGGCCAATATGAATACACAGGATTCCATTTTTAAAGGATACGAAGTCGGCGCCGTCGATTATATGATCAAGCCGCTGCAGCCGGAGATCCTCCGCGCAAAAGTGTCTATCTTTGCCGAGCTTTACCGGAAAAACAATGAGCTCCGAATAAAAGAGGAAGAAACGCAGCACCTGAACTCGGCGATCATGGAGGCAAACAAGCAGTTGGCTTTGCAATACTCTGAAGTTCAGCGGCATGCCAAAGATCTCGACATTAAAAACAGCGAGCTAGATGCCTTTACGTATGTATCGAGCCACGATCTCCAGGAGCCCCTGCGGAAAATACAGACGTTTACCAGCATCATTCTTGAAACGGATTACGACAATTTATCGGAAAACAGCAAAGCGAAGTTCCAGCGTATACTCTATTCGGTCGACAGGATGCGGAATCTCATCAACAGCCTGCTGGCTTTTTCCCGCGCGAGCATGATCGACCGGAAATTCGAGCGCACACCGTTGAGCAGCATCATCGAGGATCTGAAGGAAGCCCTGATCGAAGATCTCATGGAAAAGCAGGTGAAGATCGATGCGGATCTTCCGGATACGGTCAACATTATTCCTTTCCAGTTTACGCAGCTGATGCAGAACCTGCTCTCCAATGCCATCAAATTCTCCAAACCCGATACACGGCCTCATATCAGCATCACCAGCCGTTCTGTGAGCGGAGCCGAGCTGACACACGAACAGCTTTCGCAAACACAGGTCTACTGCCACATTGTTTTCAAGGACAACGGCATCGGATTCGACCCGCAGTACAACGAAAAGATCTTCGGCGTTTTTCAGAAGCTGCACGGCCGCGACGTGTATGAAGGAACGGGTATCGGACTGGCCATTGTTAAAAAGATCGTGGAAAGCCACAATGGGCTCATTACCGCCAGGGGTGAATTGATGAACGGCGCCAGGTTTGATATTTATATTCCGCATTAAGGAATAATCGCCTTTATACTTTTTTCGTCAGATTCCGGCCAGTTGTACAGACATTATGAGCAGGCAGATGACGATGGAACATATTTGCATAGCGCACTTGTCTCCGTAGTAAAGCGTAAACCAGATGATCGTGGCATTGGACACAAGCATCATCAGTATGAGAATGGCCTGGCCGGTTGTCTGCACGCTGAACCAGCGGTTTTTCATGATCGTATCACTGCGGATATCCAGCACTCTGCTGCAAAGAACACATAGGCCGGAGTATTCAGCCACCTTGCTCCTGCAGGTAAACCGAGGCCGACGGTTACATATACCGCACCTGTATCTTTATATTTTTCGTTTCGTTTTTGAGGTAGAAATCAAACTGCCCGAATTTCGGATGCGACAGGCCCTTGTGGTAATAGTCGGAAAAACCGAAGCCTTCATCCGGCAGGACCACGCCATAATCCATTTCCTTGTTGTTGTTTTCGTCATCGAGCAGCGCAATTCCGTACAATCCGGCAGTGAGCCCCGGGTACGTGACCGTAAGCGTTCCGTTCTTAACACCGGCTTTTGAAACGGTTTTGACAAGCGTCGGAGCCCGGTTTTCGAAGTTATCCGAAGAAGTAAAAAACTGCAGGCGAAGAGATCCTTTGGTGTTGCGGATCCCCGAAACGGTAATCGTAACGGTTTGCCCCCAGGCAGTGCCCGTTATACAGGCTACTAAAAAGATCAGCGCGATTTTTTTCATGCTTAAATTTACAGCAAAATAGCACACACGAAAAAAGTGGCTGCGTTAAAAATGCTGAATATGCCGCCTCACTCCTGCTCCTGTCAATTCCTCGTTTCTTTTCCCTCCGAAAGCGACTGAATTCCGACGTTCAGATCAAAGCTTCAACTGAAACAACACCGGAATGCTGCAGGAGAATAAGCCATTTGGCCATTCACTTTTTACCGATCACTCCGAGGTGCGTGTTATGGAAGCTGTCGTTGTGCTTTAAGCCATATCCCAGAGCTCTGTCCAGTGAGGTATGCGCAAACAGAATGATCGCCGCCAGCTGCCAGTAATCGTTTCCATAAAAAATCGCATAGCAGGCAACCAGCACCGCAACCAGCCTGTGATGCATAAAGTTGTAAGTATAGGCGCCGACTTTAGGATGTACGATATACCCCAACATTCCAATATCAGGCAACAGCAATAGCGCAGGGAACCACCACCAGGCAAAATCAAGGTTGCTGAACAGTACCACGCAGAGCAGAAATACTGCTGCTTCTTCCAGTTTTATTAATGCATTCATCTCGTTTCGTTTAAGTTATTCTTCCTGAGACAAAATTGCGTCGAAACAACCCGGCAAAACGATAACAAAAGATAAGAAAATGCGTGTTACTTCTTCATCACCCTGTTCCTGATCCGGCTCAGGCTTACCGGGGTTAATCCAAGATAATTGGCAATGTAATGCTGGGGAATTCGCTCTAAAATCTTCACCTTATTGCTTTTCAGAAGCTCCAGGTAGCGTTCCTCGGGACTGAGCGTCAGCAAACCGACCATTCTTTCTTCGAGGCCGATCGCAAGATATTCGGCAAGCAGCCGCCCGAATTTTTGCCAGGTCATATTTTGTTCCGTTAATTGCCCGAAAGCAGCATACGGAAACACGATGAGCGTGCAATTGCCAAGCGCCTGGATCGTGAGCAGGGAAGGATTGCCGGTAATGCAACTGATATAAGAAGCCACCAGGTGGTTTTCGAAATAGAAATAGGTCGTTTTTTCCTCGCCGTCCCTGGTGTAATAATGCCTGAGCACTCCTTCCACGACAAAACCTACTTCATCGGCGATCTTGCCCGATTCAGCAAGAAACTGGTGTTTTTTGAGCTTACGGATCTCCAAATGCGGAAGCAGCAGATTCCACTCGTGATCCGTCAGATTTACAAATTTTTCGATGTGATCTCTCAATAATGAATACATGCGCTCAATAAACCGGTGAATTTAAAAAAAGCTGTGCGTACAGGCAAGATTGACCGGTTAACGAGGCATTTTTCCCGACTTTAGCCCCGCCAGGATCTCTTTCTTTTGCGACGCGATACCTCGAACGAATAACCATTTTCCATCACTATTGTGTAGGGCTCCGACTTTGAGTATTCGTGTACATACGAAACATTCAGGATCACTGACCTGTTGATGCGCAGAAACGAGGCTTCATTTGCTGAAATCTCTTCAATTAGTTTGAGTGTCTTGGCAAACACGTGATGCTGCCCCGTGCACAACGTGATTTTGGTATAATGCCCGTCGGCGTGAAGCGAAACGATATCATCGGTATTCAGGCAGATCACTTTATCGCCTTCGTGCACTGAAATTTTCGATGGCTGCTTTGGCAATGTGATCTTAAAGTCCTGATCCGGCAGCTGGCGCAATCGGCGCATTTTGTATGCCTTACCAACGGCGCGCTTCAATTCCTGTACATCCACCGGTTTCAGGAGATAGGCAACGGCATCCGCCTGAATGGCAGGCAATGCATACTGGTCGAAACTGGTGATGAAGATCAATTCGAACTCCCGGGGATCGAATTGATGAAGCAGCTCAAATCCATTTCTGCCGGGCATTTGAATATCGAGGAACACCAGCTCAACGTCCGTATTGCGTATGATCTCCGCCGCCTGATCAACCGAATAGGCGTGGCCGATCACTTCTATCTCAGAAGGCAAATGGTACCGGAGCAGGGTTTCCATCAGCTCGCAATTGTGCGGCTCATCGTCAACTAACAGTGTTTTCATTCTTCTTTATTATTGGAATAGTTTTGAATCAAAAGCCAAAAGTTAATACGATAACCTCACGTGCTCGGGTCTCACACTCACACTGAAAGAAAAGAGCCATCGTACAGATTAAAAGTGTGAGTTGGAGCGCAAGTCTGGAGAAAAAATAAAGAGCAACGATTAATCATTGCTCTTTATTTTGTGTTAAGGATTTCCTGTTTTACTTTGTTAACCGTGCTTCTTAATGGTTCACGATCACTTTTGCAAAATACCCTTTGTTGCCTGCACGGAGTACTAATTGGTAGCTTCCATCAACGAGGCTGTGAACATCAATTTGTTGTGCTGAGCCTTCAACAGTTCCTTCCATCACTTTTCTACCGGCTATATCGAAGAGTGTCATGTCCATTGTTGTATGCTCAGGTAGATCGATGATGAAGTATTCTTTCGCCGGATTCGGATATAAAATGATACCGTTCTCCGATAACTCATCCAATGAGTTCCAGTTTATGGTTTGACAATCCGATGTTTCTGAGCAACCTCCTGCAGAAATTAAAACAGAATACGATCCCGACTGAGTAGCAGTATATGATTGTTGGGTTGCATTAGGGATAGGCGCATTTGTAGCGCAATTATACCATTGGTAATTTGCGCCCGAAATTTCGGCTGTAAGTGTATTCCCTGAAACTGTTACTTCCGGATCAGGAGTTAGTTCATTGGTAGCAATGATATTACTTATAACCACAGCAGGCGAAGCACACAATGCATTACTGGTCAAAACACATTTAAATTCATCACCGTTACTCCACAAGGTTGTTGAATACGTTGGATTTCCAATTCCGTAATTCTGGTTGTTCTTCTTCCATTGATAGTCCGGATTCGTTCCTCCATTTGTAATTGTAGCCGTGAATGTAACTTCTCCGTGCTCACAAACCGGCATGGAAGGATTACTTGTAATCGTAATGGTTGGGGTAACACTTTGGTTTACCGTTTTAGAAATGCTGTTACTTGTAACAGTCGTCACAGTTGGGCAGGAAGAACTGCTTGTCAACACACAAGTTACTGCATCTCCGGTTACCAGAGTTGTAGTAACATAAGTCGATGAGTTTGTTCCAACGTTGTTTCCGTTCAATTTCCACTGATACGTTGGTGTTGCTCCTCCATTTGTTGTGTTAGCTGTAAACGTAACTGAAACACCAGAACAGATTGTTGCTGCCGCTGGATTACTGGTAATGTTTATTGTTGGAGTTGCAGTCGAACCAACTGTCATTATAATGGCGTTGCTTACGGCAATTGCCGGACTGGCACATATTAAAGAAGAAGTCATTAAGCATGTAACTGTTTGACCATTCGTTAATGTTGTTGTTGTAAATGTTGGACTATTATTGCCAACATTAGAACCATTCACTTGCCATTGGTAAACTGGCGTTCCTCCGTTAGTAATTGTTGCTGTAAACGTAACGCTGTTGCCGGCACAAATGGAGGATCCAACGTTGCTCACAATTGAAACTGATGTGGCAGGAGATGGCGTAACAGTCATAGTTATACCATTGCTGGCAGCAGTTGTCCCGTTAATACATGATAGATTGCTCGTTACAACACATGTAACTACATCATTGTTATTCAATGTTGTTGTGGTATAAGTAGAACTATTGGTTCCAACATTCGATCCGTTGACCTTCCATTGATATGCTGGAGCAGAACCTGCGTCTGTTGCAGTAGCCGTAAATGTTACCGAAGTTCCACCACAAATACTGCCTCCTGAACCGGATACAATAGAAATTCCCAGTACCGGATTAGTAACAACAACGTTTTGTGTTTGTGTTGACGTATTTCCGTGTCCGTCATCGTAGGTCCAAGTCACCACTGTAGTACCTATGGTAGTGATTGGCAATGAAGCATTGTGTGTTACAGTAACGGTTCCGGAACAATCTGTGGCTGTTGGAGCCGTCAATGAGCTTACTGAACAAATACCCGTAACATCTGCTAAAGTAGTAAGCGTTGGAACCGGAGCAGCATTGTCTTCAATTGTAAGATTAAGTGTAACGATACTATCACAGCCGCTAGCTGCTCCTCCCGGAAAAGTATAGGTTGCTGTATTATTGGACGAAGTATATTCGATTTCATCAATCCAGGTATACGAACCACAAGCTGTTTGAATGTCAGTTCCGGATACCCCACACCTTTCATATGCCCCAACGTCTACTGTTCCGATCACCCTGTTGGACCCATCTAAATCAACAGGGAGTTGCTCTGCGCTATTTCCATCACCGTCTACATCGTAAGTATCTGCAGGTAAAAGAGAATTATCTCCTGCATTTGCCAACGGAGAGTTCCCTTGTAAATGAAAATCAGTCGTTGGGTTTACAAACAAAATAGCTTCACTGCCATTAAAATTACCTGTGCCTTGCCCCGTCAAATTTCTTCCCGAAATATAGCTATTGTTTGCGGTAACCGTTTGTTGTGAACCATTCGATTGCTGAATTTGCTCACCTGTGCCATTAAATGCAACAATACTGTTTTTAAGTATAACATTGGCATTGGAATAGGTTTTAATATTGGAAGAGTTGTTCACAATGGTTGAATTTGTTAGGGTTAGTGCGTTATGAGCAAAAATTACTCTTGCAGAAGAAGAACTAGAGGTAGGGTTACCGCTCACCCTGCAATTTGTCAGAGTAAGTATGTCAGAGTTAATAGCACTTGCAAATAAATTAGAAGAGTTGCCGGTTAATGAACAGTTTGTCAGGGTGGCTGTATTGGAATTATAAATAGCACCACCGGAACCACTCCAGGTAGAAGTATTAGAGTTATTTGTTAATGAGCACTTTGTTAGGGTGAGGGAGGGAGAAGAAGAAGAAGTATAAATAGCTCCACCGGAACATTCATAATCATCAGAATAAGCAGAATTACCGTTTAATGTACAATTCGTTAGTGTTAGTGTGGAATTAGCATGAATAGCACCTCCATTACAACTTGAAGAAAGAGCAGAAGCAGAGTTATTGTTTAACGTGCAATTGGTTAAGGTAAGTGCGGAGAACGCATAAATTGCACCACCACCAGTACTAGAAGAACCAGTAGAACCAATAGTAGAATTACCGGTTAATGTACAATCCGTTAAACTGAGCGTAGATGTAGTATAAATCGCACCTCCGTAACAGTAATGATAATAATTAGAAGAATAGTTACTGCTTAACGTACAATTGGTTAAGGTAAGTGCGGATTCGGTATAAATCGCGCCTCCATACAAATGACAAGAATTATTGTTTAACCTGCAATTCGTTATAGTAAGCGGAGAATTATCATCTGCAATAATAGCACCTCCGTGGTTGCTATCCTTCCTTCCGTTAATCATCACCAAACTATCCAGTGTTACCAGGTTGGTAGCAGCAACCAGGTTAAAGATTCTGTTAGCGTTATTTCCACTAATGGATAGCGTATAGTTCGCGTTGTAAATTCCATTGATTGTAAGTGCTTTATTAATTGGTATTTCACTGGTCAAGACAATCGTAGCGTTTCCACTGGCAATCAAACTCGGAGCAAAACGGATAATGTCTCCAGCAACGGCATTTGTTACAAGCTGGCGTAACGAACCTGTTCCTGAGTTATTCGTATTTGTTACTACGTGGGTAGTTTGGGCGTAGGATTGGGTTATTCCAAGAACCAATAAAATGGCAAGTAGTACTTTATTTTTCATAGTCAATTATAGTTTATTCGAATCGTAAAAAATTCAATTATTTTCATCTTTTCTAACTTACCTTTAACGAAGGTGCGGGAGGAACTACGTAAGCCATTTACGGGTTACTGCTAGATGTGAGGGGAATCAAAAAAAACAATGTAAAGCGATTAATTACGCGATTGGTAATGAACGATAATAAAGTAGTGTTCTTCATTTGATGGTTTTCATTAATTAAGTTGCGCCAAATTAGGAATGATTTCATTGTTGTAAATACCATTTTTTAAGACAAAAGGATGACATCTGAATAAACCACTGAAAATCAACGAAAAATAATCATCAAAGCTTCGTGTGATCAGGCAAACCATTCTTCAATCAAGCTTGAAATGGTGTAGAAATAAAAAAGTCCGACACTAAAACTCACCCTCACACTGAAATAAAAAGCACTTAAATAAGATAAGTGTTTAGTTGGAGCGTGAGTGTAGAGGGAAAAAGAAAAAAGCGAACTGCTGCCGCGATTCGCTTTTTTCTTTTTTGTGCGCACAAGGATGTTTATCGAACTTTTTATCAGGAAATCCGGGCTTTTTACTGGAAGATATTAGAGCCTGTATACGAACCCTGAAGTAATATCTATGTCAACAGATCCTAATTCGACCTATACTCTTCTGGCGCTTTTACCCGACCGCGGGCTTGCGGGTAAAACTGCAAAAAATAAAATTCTGGATCGTGTCGAAAGGCGTTTTGTGATCTACCGCGAAACAACGAATTTTTTCAAAAGCAGTTCTGAGTCGATCAGTCATCGACTTTTCCGAATATTGTTTAATCGGAATTCCGCTGCATTTTGCCGGTCCAGACTCAGAAAACGTTCCCATTACGAGTGTGCCACCTGGATGGATTCCGAGAGAAAGAACGGAAACATAGTTCGCTATATCCTTTTCCTCCGTCAAAAAATGGAATACCGCACGGTCATGCCAAAAATCATACGTTTCAGATGGAGAGAACTTGGAAGCATCCGACACAATCCACTTCACTTTTGCTGCTTTTTCACCCAAACGGAGTTTAGCCCGTTCCAGTGCATTTGCAGAGATGTCAAGAACTGTAATATCGGTGTAACCTGCTTCGATCAGGTGATCTACGAATAAGCTATCACCACCTCCGGCATCAATAATCTTTGCCGTTTTTGGCAGGTTGGCCCGTTCCAATAATTCCAACGATGTTTCCGGAACCTGTTGATACCAGCTTACGTCCCTCAATGCTTTGTTTGTGTAAATAGTTTCCCAATGGTCTTTATTGCTGAAGTTTTCCATACTGACAATTTTTACAAAACTACTGACTTTATGGAGAATTATCGAACCGCACAAAAAAGGCTGCAAGACTTGAATTTATTGAGCTATCGTCACTTTTATGAGCAAAGCATCCCGACTTGGTATTTCATGTACTAAAAAAGCCTTATCCCAACAAGGATAAGGCTTTCAAACATTTGGTGCGCAAGTCAGTACGTGGTTCGAACCGCTAACGCTATTGAATGGTCCCAAGGATCTTAGTTGGATTTGTTGCAGGCTTTGTCTTATCGTAATTTAGATTGTTGAAAATAAAAGGATAATCATAATAACGAAGTTCTACTGAATCTGAAGATCTGAAATAGATGGTGCATTCTTCGGGTAGATTATCTCCCAATTTCCAATCAATTTGTAAAACACCATTTTGGCAATCACATTTGCCCTTGTCAGCTACTTCTCCTGACGGTTTGAAATAGATAGCGGAATCTTCTTGAATTTCAAGCCATCTACTTGACATTCCTCCTTCGAAAATGCCGCTCGCATTCTTATGCAATCTGGATATAATATTTATCCGTCCTATGATTTTCTTGCAGGATTCCTGTGGCGAGTAATGCGATGGATGATCGGTGTTTTCATCATCTCTCCATTCAGAGGAACTTGCTGATGTTGTCCCGTCACAGGCGATCAGTAACAGAAGGAGACTCATCAACAATGTTATTCGCAGCATAGTTTCGTTTTGAGTAAAGTATTGATCAAAATTAGTAGAATAAGTGAACGAATAAAACAATAAACGCCCGCTAAATAGCGGGCGTTTATCAAAAAATTACTCTGGTGCGCAAGTCAGTTCAAAGTTCGAACCACTAACTTATATTTCACCCTTTATCAATTTACTTTCAAGAGAGTTTACAGCATCACCCCAATAGCCCCGCTTCCGTTCTTCCTCTATCCATTTTTTTATGTATTCGATACCATCGGACCTGTTTCCAGATTCAATTTTGTTAAATCCAATTGCGAGCTCCCGAAAAATACCTGAACCGATATATCCTTGTGGAGGATTTTCATAAATATCTATCAAATCCTGCTCAGTCTGAAAACTCTCCACAAACGGTATTAAAATTGTCTCCAGTTGAGTAAATACCTGCTGTTTGAACTCTTCAGGATTTGAATTCGTTGTAATAGAAAGCCGATCAGAGATTCCTTTTATTGCACTAACCGATGTATGGATGATGTTAAATAGAGTATGGTGAGGAACTTTTGGAATTGACGAATATTCTTTCAGGTATTTATAAGCTACCTTATCAAAGATGCTCGTATTAAACCAGAATGTCAATTCATCCTTCATGTTCCAGGAAGACTTCTCAATAGATATAAATTGAATGAATTTTTCTTTTTCAATATAGAAATGTTGTCCAGATGTTTTAAACCCCTTTAATTTCATGAATGGCTTTAACTCTGTTTTTAAAAACAAATTAAAAAATTCAATACAGTCTTCCATAAACTATCATGTTAAGTTGATAGGTATTGAAAATAAAAATAAAAAGTGGATAAAATAAAAAAGTCCAACACTAAATATCAGACTTTTCCTTTTGTGCGCACGAGAGGATTAAATATCCAATAGTGTGAGCTTTTACCCAAGCATAGAAGTCTGAAAACGCTTAATATTTTTTCGAACTTTTTCATTTCAGTCAATTTCCAAACAAGTTTGAAATACCACGAAATAAAAAAGCCCGACACTGCGTGTCAGACTTCCTTTTGTGCGCAAGTCAGTACACAGTTCGAACCGGAAGAGCTAATCATTAACGAATTCCAAGCAATATAATTAGAGGAATTATTTCTCTTTGTAATATATTTCTTTTAAGTAGTGTGTGCTGTTGATATCACAACCAAATACAAAAGTTCTATATACTGGTCTTTCCATTCCGTAATAAGGAATTTCATCTTGAAAAAAGTCAATTGCTTTTTCCCTGAGTATATTTTCAAGTTCTGTTTTTTCGTCTTTATCCGTTGTAAATCCTATGCAATGTGTCATCGCCCATTTATCTGCCTTTATTTGGATCAAAGCATATTCAATAATCTCATTCTCGGATTGAAAATATTTTAGACTGCTCTTTTCACCCCTTTCAGTATAATACCAAATAAACAGTCCGTCAGACTTATCGATGCCAAAGCCTTCAAAAATGGAATTTCCATTTATTGAATAACTGCTAAAATTGTAACAGTTATCTTTCATCCAATCTTGAAGCTCCTTTTCCGTTTTTGGTAAGTTCTTATTGTCCTTGTCCATTTTGAGATTATTTACGATGCACTGTGGTAATCTGAATTAAACTTATAGGAGACAAGATTAACCAATTAACATCTGAAAGTTTCTACTTAATATACATTTGAACAAGAAACGATGGCTACACTTTGACTCGCACACGCGCTACTCACAATGAAAAAAGCAGACAGGTTGGAGCGTGAGTGTAGAGGGAAAAAGAAAAAGCGAATTACTTCCGCAATCCGCTTTTTCTTTTTGTGCCCACGACTGGATTCGAACCAGCACACCTAATGGCACCACCCCCTCAAGATGGCATGTCTACCAATTTCACCACGTGGGCATTTTTATAATCTTCCCATGTCTACCTCCCGTCCCGATAGCTATCGGGGATCGGGATCACACGTGGGCTTGTCTCTAAGACGGTCGCAAATATACTAATTCTATGCGTTAACAAACTATTTGATCGATAAATCCAGTAATTTTTCTTCGCCGATGTATGCTTCGAGCCGGTCTCCGATAGCAACAGGCCCCACTCCTGCCGGTGTCCCGGTAAAGAGTAAGTCTCCCGTTTTCAGGGTAATAAACTTCGAAACATAGGCGATCAGCTGGTCGGGCGTGAAGATCATATCGGTCGCTTTTCCGGTCTGGACAAGCTCACCGTTTTTCTTCAAAGTGAAGGAAAAACCCATCAAATCGAGGCCTTCTTTCGGAATAAACTTCCCTAAAGGCGCACTGTTATCGAAGCTCTTGCCGATCTCCCAGGGCAATCCCTGCTCTTTGCACTTCGTTTGAAGGTCGCGCGCCGTGAAGTCGATTCCCAGCCCGATCTCATCGTAATAGTCTGCAGCAAATTGCTCCTGTATGTTCTTGCCGACTTTTTTGATCTTGATCACCAGCTCGCATTCGTAATGCAGATCATTGGTGAAATCGGGAATGTAAAAAGGAGCTCCCGGCGGAAGCATAGCCGTATCGGGTTTCATGAAAAATACGGGAACGTCCGGCAACGGAGCGTTCATTTCTTTGGCGTGATCTGCGTAATTGCGGCCTATACAGATTATTTTCATCTTTATAAATCTATTTTCCCGAAAATTTATTCTTCAGCGCAGCGAGCTTGTCCTCTATGCTCGCTTCCGGCTGGGAAGTTCTTGACTGTTGCTGAGGCTTTGCCGGAGTCGGAGCAGTTGCTCCCGGCTGCGGAGCATTTTTCTTTGCCTCCGCTTTGATACGGTCCATTTCCTCGCGCAGCAATTGCTTGGTGTAGAGCGGGAAATCGGCATCGAGCATCCACCCGTAATAGCCGGGCTCGGTCTGATGGATCTGCTCAACGGTCTTGCCTTTGTGCTTGCCGAAGTTGTACATCACTTTTCCGTGCTCGCTAACTGCTAAACGGCCTGCGAAGTCGTGCCATTCCACATTTCCCTGGCGGGAAAACTCGGCCAGTCCTTCAACGGTTTTCGCCAGGTCGCCGTAGCGTTCCAGCTGCGCTTTGAAAACATCGAGCGTTACTTTTGTGTCGTAGAGCGCGTTGTGCGCGTTTTCCATGGTCGACTGGCAATAGAACTGGTAAGCGGCGGCCAGCGTACGCTGTTCCATTTTGTGGAAAATATTCTGAACGTCCACGAATTTGCGGGCGCTGATATCGAAACTGTGATTGCAGCGCAGGAATTCTTCGGCCAGCACCGGAATATCGAATTTATTGGAATTGTATCCGGCAAGGTCGGCGTCGTGGATGAAAGCAGCCACTTCATCGGCGATCTGCGCAAAAGTCGGCGCGTCTTTGATGTCTTCGTCCCAGATCCCGTGGATCTCGCTGGATTCCTTCGGAATGGCGATCGTCGGATGAACGCGTTTGTAATATTCTTCTTCAGTACCGTCCGGCATGAGCTTAATGATAGCAATCTCAACGATCCGATCCTGGGTAACATTGATTCCTGTTGTTTCGAGGTCGAAAACGGCAAAGGGACGCTGAAGTGGTAATTTCATTTTTTTTTGATCAAATATAAGATTCCCGATGGTTTAAAACCAGCCGGAAATTGAAAATTGAAAAGGTAAAATTGAAAAGGTTGTGTATCAGCTCGTGCGACATTCTTTCTAATGGTCTTTTTGTCAGCACGTCTTGATAATTGATAATTCTTATCAAAAGTGGCTCCTTTTCAATTTAGTTCGTTTTCCATTTTTAATTAATTCGTTTTCAGCTCCACGAACTGGTACGGCGTATACTTTTCCTTGTTGTTCGCATCCGAACCGAAGGCCGGGCCCGAAACAACTGCCGAAACCACTTTTACCTGCACTTTTTTCGCATACGCGGTTTTCGCGAAGTGAGCATCGAGCAGTTTTTTGAGATTGTTTGCCCGCGTTTCGCTCAGTTCCTGGTTGTCGCGGAAAGCTGCCGTAGGAACGGTCGATGCGGAAGACCAGATCTCGATCACCATTCCTTCCCTGCCCGATTTCAATTGTGAATCCACCTGTTTCAGGAAGGATTTCAACTGTCCTTCGGTCACCATCAATTTGTTCTTGTTGTAGCCAAACGTGTGGCGGAAGGCCAGCGGCTCAAATTTCCCGGCAGCGGCAACAGGAGTCGTATCAACAGGAACAACGACCGGCGGCGTAGTGTCTTTCGGCTGAACGATCGTCATAAGGTCTGCATCGAGAAAGACTTCGCGGTACAACTCTTCTTTTTCTTTCAGACAATCGGTACTGAAGCTTTCGCGGTAAAACTCTTTTCCGCCGTTATCGTGGTGGAAAATGATCTCGTACGACCGGCACGGATCGAGTGTCATCATAAAAGCGCCGTCGCGTGAGCGCGGATAAACGGTACGGTCGTGTTGCTCGCTGCAATCGCTGCAGGCAATGGTGATCGTCACATCTTCCGGCATCGGGCGATTGTTGAGCACAATTACTTTTCCTTTCAGGATCGCTCCGCGATTGACATTCAGGTAATCGTTCTGCACTTCGTAAATATCTTTTTCCCCTTTGGAATCGCCGCGCATAGAAGTAATGTAGCCGCGACGCCCGTCGAGTGTCTCGGTGTAAAACAGGTCGTCCTGCGGCGAATTCATCGGGTAGCCCGGATTGATCGGCTCCGACCAGTTGTTGTCATTGTCGATCACGGAAAAAAGCACGTCGAATCCGCCGATGCTTCGCGGGCCGTTGCTGGCAAAATACAGGGTTTTATTATCGGCAGCCATGAACGGTGCATCTTCGTCGAATGCGGAATTGATCGTTGGCCCGAGGTTAAAAGCCTTACTCCAGGTTCCGTCGGGAAGCTTCACGATGCGGTAAATATCCCGTCCGCCGAAACCTTCCGGGCGCTCGGAAGCAAAATACATGTTCCGGCCGTCGGGCGTTACCACGCAATGCGTTTCCCAGAAATCGGTATTGACGTCTTTGTTATTGAACGCTTCGATGTTTTTAAAACGGTTGGTGGAAAAGTCGGAATAGAAAACATCGCCATTTCCTACAACGTCCTGGTAAACGTAAATACGGCGTTCGTCCGGACTAACGGAAAGCGATGCTTCGTTTTGGTCGGCCTTGCAGAATTCCAGGCGCGAAGGCTCCATCCAGCTGTCGTCGAAATCGCGGTAGGAAACGTAAATGTCTTCCGGGTAGAAATCGTATTGCGGATCTTTGAAATCCGGGGTCTGACCTTCGGCCCATTCGCGCCGGGAGGTGAAATACAACGCGCTTCCGTCGAAGGAAACAACGGGAGAATATTCGGGGAAAGGTGTATTGATGACCGTTCCGAGGTTCACCACGTTGACATTCTTCTTGGGATATTCCTGCAGCTTTTCAGCCAGGGCTATCTGCTGCAATCCGAGATCGGCCGCAGCTGTTAGCTCTGTTTTCCGGCCCGCTTCGGCCAGGAACCGGTTGTACTGTTCTTTCGCTTTGGTGAAATTACCTGTGCGGTGATAGCAGCGGCCCAGCTGGTAAAACACTTCGATGCCGGCGTCTTTTTCACTGCCGGAAAACATGTCGTAATTTTTGTCGACACTTGTCGCTGCTTTCTCGAGGTAAACGATTGCCCCGGCGTAATTGCTGTGCGCATCGGAAAGAATGATCCCTTTCCTGTAATTGTAATTACAGTTCGAGGCATCGGATTGCAGGAGCTTGTCTACCAGCTTTTCGGCTGCGATGTAATAACCGTCCTGGAGCATAACGGAACTCTCGAGCAGGATCTTTTCGTTCGGATAGGTCGTAATGATCTTGTCGAGCTGTGCGTCGGAATACTGTGCAAAAGTTTGCGTCAGGAAACACAGGGGTAGAATACAGAGCAGGTATTTCATCGTGTAGTAATTGAGCGGAGCATCCGTGAATATAACAAAAACCACAAAGTTGGTTGCTTATGAACATTCATTCTTAAGAGCGTTTCGCACAATGAAAACACGTCTAGGTTCATTCACACCAGTACAACAGGCTGCAAACCGCTGAAAACGAAAAAGGCTGCTCCAGAGAACAGCCTTCCGGGGAACTTCACCCCTTTTTGTTTAAGTTTTGTTCAGAACAATCTGCTTACGACCGATAAACCAGGTCTTTCTTTTTTGTCTTTTCGTCTTTTGTCTATTTCACAATAAGAAACTCCGTCCTCCTGTTCTTCTGATGCCCGGCTTCTTTATCGGCATCTGCCTGCATCGTACTGATAGCGGCATCCGAAACGATCAGCTTCGATTCGCCGTAGCCTTTGCCCGTAATGCGGTTGGCTGAAATCCCCTGCGAAATGATGTACGACGCAGAAGCTTTCGCACGACGGTCGGACAGGCGCATGTTCGACGGCCCGTCGCCACGTGAATCCGTATGCGATCCCAGCTCGATCTTAATACCCGGATTGTCTTTCATGACTTTCACGATCTTATCCAGCTCGGTTTTCGCATCGGAGCGGATATCGGACTTGTTGTAGTCGAAATAGATCGGGTTGATCGCCACGACCGTTCCGAGATCGGTTCCCGGCTTGATCTCCGTAAGCTCAGGCGTGATGTACGAATCGAGATCGATGCGCGGCTCAAGGCCCAGCTCCAGTGGAATATCGTAGGTCATTGTTACATATCCTGCTTTCTCGATCTTCACGACGATGTCGAATTTGTCTTCGTATTTTTTATTCAGCGGGCTCGATTTATAGGTTCCCGTTTCGTTCGAAGCGAAATCGCCGATCGCTCCTGCATCTTTGTACGTAATCGTCACCCGGGCGCCCGGCACCACTTTCTTCGTCTTGCTGTCTTTTACGGTACCTGTGAGGTAATACGCCGTTTTGTTAACGATCTCTTTGGTATCCGTATCCAGCAATACTTCGCGGTAGATCTCGTCGTATTCCTTGTTGCAATCGGTTATGAATGCTTCTTTGTAGAATTCTTTCTTACCGTCTTCGTAAGAGAAGATCATTTCGTACTGGCGGCAAGGCTCGAGCGAGCTCAGGAACACGCCGTCGCGGATTCTCGGGAATACTTTGCGGTCGAATGCGTCACCGCAGTTCGTGCAGCGCAGCGTAATGGAAACGTCTTCCGGGATTGGCTTGTCCCCTACTGTTTTGATCTTTCCTTTGAGAACGGCCAGGTTTTTCATGCCCAGGTAATCGTTCTGCACTTCGTAAATGTCTTTTTCGCCGAAACCATCCTTGCGGAACGAGGTCAGGTAACCGGTCATTCCATCGACAGTTGTCGTGTAATACAGGTCATCACCGGCCGAATTCAGCGGATAGCCGAGGTTGATCGCATCCGACCAGCTGTTGTTATCGTCGAGCACAGAAACGAATACGTCGAATCCGCCCATGCTTCTGGCACCGTTGGAAGAGAAATACAGCGTTTTGTTATCTACGGCGATAAACGGCGATTCTTCGTCCATCGGGCCATTGATCTTCGGTCCCACGTTCAGCGGCTCACTCCAGTTGCCGTCGGCCATTTTCACTACGCGGTAAATGTCGCGTCCTCCGAAGCCGCCTTTGCGGTCGGAAACGAAATACATCGTCATGCCGTCAGGCGTAACGGTACAATGTGTTTCCCAGCTTGCTGTATTCACACCGCGTGTGCGCAGGTGCGAAACTTCCTGGAAACGGTTGGTCGAGAAATCGGAATAAAAGATATCGCCGTTCCCCTCGGTGTCTTCATACACATAAATGCGGCGCTCATCGGAGCTTACGGCAAGTGTGGCTTCGTTCTGGATCGAATCGCAGAATTCCATGCGCACAGGCGTTGTCCACGTGTCGTCGAAATCGCGGTAGGAAACGTAAATGTCTTCGGGGTGCAGGTTGTAGCGCGGGTCGATGCCTTTGTCGCTTGCACCGTTCGCCCAGGAACGGCGGGATGTGAAATAAAGCGCCGAGCCGTCGAGTGAAATAACCGGCGAATACTCCGGTTTCAGAGAGTTAACGGAAGATCCGACATTCTGCAAACGCATTTTCTTCGGCGTCTGCATCAGCTTACGCGCAACGGCACATTGTTCGAGCCGCAGTTTCGAGAAGAAAACGAATTCGGACTTCGGGCTGGACACTTCGATGAATTTTTTATAGTATTCTTCGGCTTTATCGATGTTTTCCGACAGTTGATAGCAGCGCGCCAGGTGGTAAATTGCGTCCGTAGAAGCGCTTTTTTCGTTCGCCGAGAACATGTCGTAATTCTTTTCGACGTCCTTTACGGCAATTTCGAGGTATGGCAATGCTTTGATGTAATCTCCGCTCATTTCGAGCAGGATGAATCCTTTGCGGTAGTTGTAATTGCTGCTCTGCGGATTGATCTGCAGTAATTTATCTGCCACGAGGCCCGCCTGGTACAAATAACCTTCCTGCAGCATCTGGGAGTTTTCCGTTACCAGTTCGTTTTCGGATGATTTGTCGAGAATATTCTGCAATTGTTCCGGTGTGTATTGAGCAAATGCCAAGATCGGAAGCAACATCAGAATAGCAGTAGTAATTTTACGATTCATTATGGATGGATTAAAAAAAGACCCACAACGCTTAAAGTGTGGGTCTTACGAAGATAATTATAATAGCTTACAATTCACGGTTCACGTCAAACTGTTCGAGGTAGTCGGCTACCCGGCGAACAAACTGGCCTCCTAAAGCACCATCCACGACACGGTGGTCATAGGAGTGCGAAAGGAACATTTTCTGACGGATCCCGATGAAATCGCCTTCCGGTGTTTCGATCACTGCAGGCACTTTGCGGATCGCTCCGAGTGCGAGGATCGCTACCTGCGGCTGATTGATGATCGGCGTTCCCATAACGTTGCCAAAAGTTCCGACGTTCGTAACGGTGTACGTTCCGCCCTGGATGTCTTCCGGCTTCAATTTATTGTCACGTGCGGCACGTGCCAGCTGGTTCACCGATTTGGCAATTCCCGTCAGGTTCATGCGGTCTGCGTTCTTGATCACAGGAACGATCAGGTTCCCGGAAGGAAGCGCAGTCGCCATCCCGATATTGATGTCTTTTCGTTTAATGATCGTCGTTCCGGAAACGGAAACGTTGATCATCGGGAAGTCTTTGATCGCTTTCACGATGGCTTCCATAAATATTGGCGTGAACGTGAGGTTTTCACCTTCGCGTTTCTCGAATGCTGTTTTAGTCTTGTTCCTCCAGTTCACGATGTTCGTAACGTCTGCTTCCACATAGGAAGTAACGTGCGGGGAAACGTGCGATGACATCACCATGTGCTCGGCGATGAGCTTGCGCATACGGTCCATCTCGATGATCTCGTCGCCCGGGTTCGGAAGAACGATCGGCTCTTTGATGTTCGACAGGAAAGAAGATCCGCCGCCTGTTACAGCCGGAGCTGCTTTTGGAGCTGAAGCCTGCGCTGTCTCTGCTGCAGGAGCCGCCACGGAAGGAGCAGCTGTTACAGGAGCATTTCCGCGGTTATCAAGGTAGGAAACAATGTCTTTTTTAGTAACGCGTCCGCCAAGGCCTGAGCCGCTCAGCTGATCGAGCTCGGAAGCGCTGACACCTTCTTTTTCGGCAATGCTGCGCACGAGCGGCGAGAAGAACTTGCCGGAAGTGCTTTTTTCCAGCGGCGCGGATTGTCCGTTAGCCGTATTCTGCGCCGTGGTAACCGTTTCGGTGATCGCTGCAACCGCATCCGAAGCTGCTGCTTTCGGCGTTTCAGCTGCCGGAGCGCTGTCACCGTCCGTTGAAATGATCGCGATAACGTCACCAACCTGGGCCACCTGGTCTTTTTCGAATAATTGTTTAACCAGAACACCCGCTGCTTCAGAAGGAAGCTCGTTGTCTACTTTGTCTGTAGCTACTTCTACGAGCGGCTCATCCATCGCGACAGTATCACCAACATTTTTCAACCAATTCGTGATTGTTGCTTCTGTTACGCTTTCTCCCATTTTAGGAAGACGAATCTCAATCTGTGCCATAATAACGCTAAGGTTCTCTAAAATTTGCCACAAAAATAAATTAAAAAATGATGTATCTCATCTATTTGATGTGAATATCTCGTGATGTTCCCGTAAAGGCCGGAGGCGGAACGCAAGTTAAGCGAAACGAATACCGGAAAGATGCTAAAATAGCCGGATGGAAGGATTGCAGGACAGCAGGACGTCGGGATTTTGGGAAGCCGCTGCCGGTGAACGCACAACAGCAGGATGAAATGTTACTTCCCCCGCCGGCTGAAGAAATATACGCCGCGGACAAGTGTTTTTATGACGCGGACAACCAGTTACATGCCGCGGACAAACAAGTATACTTCGCGGACAACCGGTTATACGTCACGGACAACTCAATATACGTCGCGGAAAACCAAATATATCCCGCGGACAATGGATTATACGCCGCGGACAAACGATTATAAAAGACGGACAACGCGTTATACGAGACGGACAGGCAGTTACACGCCGCGGAAAACCAATTATATCCCGCGGAAAACTGATTATATGAGACGGACAAGTGTCTTTCCACCTATCATCCACGAAGTCTGCTTCAGATCAAAATTCAGAACCGCTGCTTTTCCTTCCAGTGAAACCCATTGCCCTCCTGCCCTTCAGCCTGCCAGCCGTAATAAAGGATCACCTGTTCATTCTCCTGTCGAATGTAAAAATAATCGCCGCCGACGCCACCCCGCCAGCCGCCAACGGCAGAAACCGCGTCTTTCGGGATGTCATAGGTTGCGAACTCGCTCGGGGGGAGCGTCGCGCACGAAGCAACCGTATCGACCGTCTGTGTTTTTCCGTCGATCGTTAGCTGAACGAGCATTTTCCGGATGCCCTGATCGTCTTTGCTTAAAAATTTCCCGGAAAGCTCCGCTGTTTTTTCCGCGCACGCAAAGCATACAAGCGGAACTGCGATGATTAATTTACGAATAGTATACATAACGTTCAATTATTTTGTTCTGAAAAGTGGGGTATCAATAAAGCTTCCTGTAATCATTGATGAAGCACTTTTACCCGCTTAATTTACCACGAATAAACGAATGAAGTACTTTGCACCATTCAAAGCGAATGTGTAAACGTTGTTTACAATACCAATCTCTCCGCGAGCTCAAAAAAACACAGCACTTCCACCCTGCTCTGCGCTCGTTGCGCTGTGTCCGCCTGCCGGCGGGTTAAATCAGTCCTGACGGTCCAGCTTCCTCCACGACCGCATAATGATCCGTATATCCAGCAGGATATCGTACTCGCGGGCATACAGCAGGTCAAGTTTCACCGAAAGGTTCTCGTCCGTTAGTCCAAGGCGGTCCTTCGGCGTAAGAATGCCGCTTTTCAACGACGGCAGCTCGCTGTTACGCGAACGATTGCGCGCCGTGTAACCGACGAGCGTTTTTCTTCCCGCAAGAACGGAAAGCATGTTTTTCAGGAATTGTCCTTTATTTCGGAAAAACCAGATCGTCAACGGTGAAAGCACCAGCAGCAGCGAGCTGATCACCAGGTCGAGGAAACGTTTCTGACGTTTTTTTGCCGGCTGCGCGATCGCATTGATGTCCATAATATAGAGATCGCCCGCCGTTTCGATGGAATTACTGCCGATGAGGAACAGGCTGTCGGGCTGCGCGATCTTGAAATCGATGTGCGGCAGCTGGATCGCTGTCATCCACTGGATGATCTCGTTGGCAGAAGTGTCTTTCGCACAGAAAATGATCTCGTCGATCTTATGGATCGTCGTGATCTGGTCGAGCTGATCAACCGTTCCCATAGCGTTCGCTGCTTTCTCCGTTCCGGAAGAAACATGAATGATCTTGTCGACTTTCGGCTGTGTCTGCTTTAAGATCAGCGCCACGCGGTCGAATTCTTCATCGGAGCCAACAATGGCGAAGTTGGCATTCTTTCGTCCGTTAATAATGAATTGCCTGCCGATCGCCATGTGCAGGAAAAGCCGCGAAAGCAGGTAATACGCAATGATCCACGAAGCGCCCGTGAGAATGTAGAGCCGCGAAAACTGCCATTCTTTCGGCAGCAATGCGTAAAACATCAGGATCACAGCGGTTCCGATCACCGTTCCGACAATGTATTTCTTCAGTTTCACCGGTGCGTCGTAGCCGCCCTGCAGGAGAATGCTCAGCATCCAGACCGCGGTATACGTATAAATGAGAATGCCCGTCACGTGCTGCGGAAATTCGATCTGCGCATCGTGCCAGTAAGTCGTGAGCGCAAACAGCCCAAGCAGTAAATACCCGGCATCGATCACGGGCAGCATGGCTTTCCGGATAAAGCGTGTAATGATGGCGAGGCTCGCGCGGAACCAGATCGCCGAATTGATCAGGAAAGAGAACAGCCGGGCGTTCTTCTGGGAAAAATGCTTCCCGGCAAAAATGACCATCGCACGGTAAAAGACGAACACGTAATTGACGCTGCTTTTCTTCGTGCTTTCGCCTTTGTAGTGAATGATGCGTGTTTCGGGAAAATAAACGTTTGTGTAACCGCCTTTGATGATGCGGTACGACAGGTCGATATCTTCGCCGTACATGAAAAAGTCTTCGTCGAGCAGCCCGACTTTATCGAGCGCTTCCTTGCGCATGAGCATAAACGCACCGCTGAGGATCTCGATCTCGTTCGTCTCGAATTCGCTCAGGTAGCCTAAATGATAACGGCCAAAGCGTTTCGATTTCGGAAAGATGGTCGAAATGCCGAAGATCTTGTAGAACGCAACGGCCGGTGTCGGCAATCCGCGTTTCGATTCGGGCAGGAATTTTCCTTTTCCGTCCACCATGCGCACGCCGAGTCCGCCGACTTTCGGATGCGCGTCCATGTAGTCGCACACCTTTTTCAGCGTATCTTCCTCGATCACGGTATCCGGGTTCAGCAATAGCTGGTACGGGCACTGCGAAAGAAGCATGGCCTGGTTGTTCGCTTTTGAAAATCCTTTATTGTCTTTGTTGGCGACGAGCTGTACCCAAGGGAACTTTGCAGCCACCATTTCAACAGAGCCGTCGACCGAATTATTGTCTACTACCCACACTTCGGCAGGTTCCTGCTCCATCGCTTTGGCAACGGAATTCAGGCACTGCTCCAGGAAGAACGCAACATTGTAATTGACAATGATGACGGCTATTTTGGGCGTTTGATCAGTCACGTTAAGCTATGGCGATGCATGAGATTTCGATCGGGACGTTCATTGGCAGGCGCACAACCTGCACGGTTTCGCGCGCCGGCGGAAGTGTGGGGAAATACGATCCGTAAACAGCATTCATAGCCGCAAACTGGTCGAGATCCGTGAGGAAAATGCTGCATTTCACAATGTGTTCCAGTCCGAGCCCCGCTTCTTTGAGCAGCAGCTCGATATTTTTCAGCACGCGGTGCGTCGCATCTTCGATCGTAGCGATCTCCAGCTCACCGGTAAACGCATTCAGGGGAATTTGACCGCTGACGTAAACCGTACCGTTCTGCACGATTGCCTGGCTATACGGCCCGATAGGTGCCGGAGCGCCCGGTATGTGAATGGCTTTTTTCATGAGCGTTCTTTTTTGCAAGTTTAGAAATTTTCGCGCAGATAACGCAGAGATAAGGAAACGGAAGCTCGAGCAGATTGCGCAGAGTTTGTTTCATTTCTCATGAATCCCGTCATCTTCATCCATCTGAACGACCAAACAGTTACTTTTCTTATGATTCCAATTCAAAATTCAAAACGTATCTGCTGGCATGATCAACCATTTAAAATCTGAAGCGACTGTCGAAAGGAAATCTGCTTCGGATTGTCTTTCCATCTTTTGTCTTTATCCTTAGTTTTACAACAAAAACACGTGCGCATTCTTTTACTCGACAATATCGATTCCTTTACCTACAACATTTTCCACTACCTGGAAGCGTTGGAAGCCGACGTGTCAGTAATCGACCACACAGCTGTCGAAGCGCGCGACCTCGATCGTTTCGATGCGCTCGTTATTTCTCCCGGGCCGGGACTTCCGGCAGGTTCGGGAAAACTGATGAAAATCCTGCAACTGGCCGTCGACCGGAAAATGCCCGTTCTTGGCGTTTGTCTTGGGATGCAGGCCATTGCAGAGCAGTTTGGCGGCTCGCTTTACAACCAGGCAATCGTCCGGCACGGACAGGCGGAACGGGTTACGCACACGGGTAACAGCTCGTTGTTCGCAGGAATTCCCGGAACATTTACCGCAGGCTTGTACCACAGCTGGGCCGTGAGCGAACCGCTTCCGGATACGTTGATTGCCACCGCATTTTCCGAAAACGGGGTTATGATGGCGCTGGAACATACAACTCTTCCCATTTACGGCGTTCAGTACCATCCCGAAAGCATTCTGAGCGAAGGAGGAATGGAGCTTTTCGCGAATTTTCTGAAGGTGGCTGCGGATCTGTAAGCGCATCAATCCATTTACAAGCAATCGTTCACCAGAGAATTTTAATCATATTTAAGTCATCCTTTACAACAAACGATTAGCCTGTTAACTTATCACAACCCAACCACCAGAATTTGGTCATTTTGAGAATCTCCTTACTTTTAGTTCTCAAACAAACAATATGACAGTAGACATGAACACGGTCGTCACGCTGCAGTATAGGCTGACGAACAACAATACGAACGAAAAGATCGAAGAAACAACGGCGGAAAACCCGATGGAATTCCTGTACGGCGTTGAGCGCATCATTCCGGCATTCGAAGAGAACATTCACGGACTGAAAGCCGGCGATACCTTCGATTTTTCCATTGCTTCGGCCGATGCTTATGGCGACCGCAATGACGACCAGGTCGCAACGATCCCTGTTTCGGTTTTCCACGATGAATCCGGAAAGCTGAACGAACAGGATATTTTCGAAGGCGCGCTGGTACCGATGTCCGACGGAGAAGGCAATCATTTGCGCGGACGTGTGCTGGAAATCACGGCAGATACTGTCAAAATGGATTTCAATCATCCGCTGGCGGGAAATGACCTGCATTTCACCGGAACTGTTACGGCGATCCGCCAGGCAACACAGGACGAGATCAGTCACGGCCATTCACACGGAGCGCACGGACATCATCATTAATCCAATAAAAGCCGGGATCGAAACATTCCGGCGATGACACAATAATTTCCAAAAACGGATCTGTTCACGCAGGTCCGTTTTTTTGTTAGAACTGAACGTTCTTTCCCGACTTCCGCTAATGCTGACAGTAAAAAGTCACCCGATTGACCTGCAATAAACTACCGGCCACAGGATTTATGCCGGAATAGACTTGTATAAAACCTGTTGAAATGAGCATAAAACGGTCGCTCATTGCCGATTGCATACAGCATATTTGAGTTATCTGAAACCCGCTTATGAAACGAACGCCGCTTTATCCCGGATAACAATACGTGTCGGCCACGGGTTACCGGACAACAGCCAAAAGATGATGCTTAACAGTTTTGAACCCTGTATCGCACCTTCGCTTTTTAACAACAGCTGCTGTAATGGTGATCCGTGGCTTCTTTCTTCCTTTTCGCCTTTTAACTATCGGTGATCGCTCCCGTGAAATCCTGACATCTTGACATCCTATAGTCCTGTCCGTCTTTTGTCTTTCTTCTTTCCCTCTTTTTCTCTCTTTTAATTCTATTTTTACTGCAGCAAACAACACCTTATGATTCGCGTAGAACATCTCTCGAAAACATTTTCACTGAATTCCCGGCAACGGAAAGAGCTGAATACAAGCGACAGGACCGTTACGGCGGTTGAAGACCTGAGCTTTAGCTGTGAGCCAGGACGCGTATATGCGCTGCTCGGCCCGAACGGCGCGGGGAAAACCACAACGCTCCGCATGCTTTCAACCATCTTTGAGCCTTCCGCCGGAAGTATTCTCATCGACGGTATCGACGCGGTGAAACACCCGCAGGAAGCGCGCAAGCACATTGGTTTTCTCACAGGCTCCGCCGGACTGTACGCCCGGCTCACACCAAACGAGCTCATCGACTATTTCGCGAAACTCTACGGCGTGCCCGGCAATGTGCTCAAAGAACGGAAAGAGAAGCTCTTTACGCTGCTCGATATGCACGATTTTCAAAACAAGCGCATCGGGAAGCTGAGCACCGGGATGAAGCAGAAAGTATCCATCTGCCGTACCATGATCCACGATCCGCAAGTCGTGATCTTCGATGAGCCGACAAGCGGACTCGACGTGATCACCGCGGAGAACATCATTCACCTTATCAGCGATTGCAGGCAGCAGGGAAAAACCGTTATTTTTTCCAGTCACATCATGAGCGAAGTTGACCTGCTGTGCGACGATATTGCGATCATTTACAAAGGAAAGCTCCTCTTCAACGACACCATGGAAGCTTTCCGCAGCCAGATGCAGGCGCCGAATCTTACGGCAGAATTCATCCGCATCGTTAACAACTCCAAAACGCCCGCGCTATGATAGGAACGATATTTAAAAAAGAGCTCAGAGATACGCTTCGCGACCGCAGGACCGTTATGATGATGATCATCATTCCGACACTGATCTTTCCCATAATCATGAACGTTTTTGCAGCCGTTTCCAACAGTTTTGCAAAAGAAGCCGCCGATAAGAACCTGAAGATCGGTATCGTTTCCGATCCGGCTTCCCGCATAAACCAGGAACTGGAAAACGTGCCAAAAGAACTAGGGAAAAAGACCTTTATCCCGATGAAAGACACACTGCAGTTCTCCAGCCTCATTGCCAAAGATTCCATACAGCTCGGGATCTACATTCCTGCAGAGTCCGATTCGTCAATGGTCAGAAGAGAAGCCGTTGCCGTGCTCGTTTTCCACGACGCGACCGATGTCGGCATGAAAGACCGTGCGAAAGCCTACCTGGATTTCATCAATGAAAAGCTCAAACAAGAGCGTTACAGGGAAATGAACCTCGATGAAGCTTCCCTGGTGCCACTTACGCCCGAATACCGCAACATCGCTTCCGATAAGGAAATGATCGGCAAGCTGGCCGGCGGCATTCTTCCGTACATTTTCATCGCTTTCGGGTTTTTGGGCTGTATGTACCCGGCCATCGACCTGTTCACCGGCGAAAAAGAGCGCGGAACCATTGAAACACTGCTTACAACTCCTGTTCCACGCTGGAAGCTACTGTTTGGGAAGATGGGCGTTGTCGTACTTTCCGGGCTCATTGCATCGACCTTTTCGCTGCTCGGGCTGTTCTTCTCGATCGAAGTATTGCACGTGATCGAAGACCCGGTATTCCTGGCGATCATTCATGACATTCTAACGCCCGGTTTCGTTGCCATGCTTTACCTGTTATTGCTGCCGCTCACCGTTTTCTTTGCCGGTATCATGATCCCGTTTGCCGTGCGCGCGAAAAGCTTCAAAGAAGCGCAAAGCGTTATTTCACCGATGAACATACTCGTAATGCTCCCCGCAATGGTCGGTTTCTTTCCCGGAATCGAATTAAACGGGCTGACTGCGCTCATCCCGGTCGTGAACGTCGTACTGGCAACGAAAGAACTGATCGCCGGAACGTTGCAATGGCCGTTGATCGCACTGGCATTCGGTGTGATGAGCTTTTTGGCGTTCATCATGGTATTGCTTTCCTACAAACGCTTCGGAAGCGAGGCAAATGTGGTGAATTAAGAACAGATGTCTTCCCGGATCGCACAACTCAGGCAGGCAGTCGCAGCTGAAAAGCAAGGTATCGACGAAGCATATGCCAGACAGCTGAAATTGTCTCCGGCAGAACAGCGAAAGCTGGGCATTTTACTCTTTCCACTTGCGATCGTGAGCCAGGAAACGGCAGGAACACAAACACTCGTTGCTTTCAAAACGTCGTTTCCCGTAAACGATGCTTATTTCAGAAAAGGCTGTTCGGTTCGCTACAAACAGGAAAACCATGAAGGCGAAGGCCGGCTGCTCGAGCTCGATCAGTACGGCGGATTGTTCTCCGTTTACGAAGAAGACGTACCGAACCTGCGCGACGAGCCGGTTACGCTGCGTTACATTCCGGATGATAAAACGCTGCAGTGCATGGACCTCGGAGCACGGCTCGCCGGAGAAAACGAACGCCTGCTCCTGTTCCGGAAACATTTTGACGCTCCGCTTCCCGAACCGGGAACAACGATACAAATAGCAGATCTGAATGCGCGACAAACAACAGCCTGCTCCGCCCTGCTGGGCGATCAGCCAACGGTCCTGATACAAGGCCCGCCGGGAACGGGGAAAACACATACCCTTGCGCTGGCTATCCGCGAGCTCGTAGCGCAGAAAAGACGCGTCATTATCAGCGCTCCCAGTAATACAGCTGTCGACAATCTGTGCCACCAGCTGCTCAATCTCAGCATTCCGCTGCTGCGCGTGGGGAACGAAGAAAAGATGAGCGCCCGCGTTGAAAATTATACGCTGGACGGCTACCTGGAGCGCGGTTCCGAAAAACGCGTCATCGAGCACCTACGAAAAGAGCTTCGGAAGGCAGACGACCTGGCGAATAAACACATTCGCAATTACACGAAAGAAGCCGCAGCCGAACGGCAATCCGCACGAAAAGAACGTACAAATCTCCGGAGAGAAATCCGTAAAACAATGCAGGATGCCAAACAGCATTTACTGCAGAACATTCCCGTTATTGCAGGAACGCCGGTCGGATTGTTCAACGAGCTTTCGAAAGAATTTCTCGCAGATATAGTGATCATGGACGAAGCCGGGCAATGTCCGGAACCGCTGGCGTGGCTCACCGCAAGTTTTGGCAAACGGCTCGTGCTCTGCGGCGATCCTCAGCAGCTGCCGCCCGTTGTCTTTTCGACCAAAGCAAAACAGCTGGGGCTGCACCGTTCCCTGCTGGAAACAGCGATGAACGATCATAATACGATTCTCCTCAACGAGCAGTACCGCATGGCGCCCGAAGTTGTTGCGGCCATCAATCCTTATTTCTACAACAACGAGCTGCAAACTGTTTTCAGCGATCGTACGGGTGAATTACACTTTATCGACATGGCCGGTTTCGGCGACGGCGAGCAGCAGGACGAAACATCGGGAAGCACCTACAATATTGGCGAAGTCGGCGTGATTGCCGCCGTGATCGCACATTTTGAGCTTTCACCAAAAGAAACCGTCGTGCTTTCGCCCTACAATGCACAGCTTGGTTACCTGAAAGAAAAACTCGGCAGCAGCTGGAAAGTATCGACCATCGATGCGATACAGGGACAGGAAGAAACGAACATCGTGATCAGCCTTACGCGCAGCAATCCCGACCAGGAAATCGGCTTTCTCAAAGATTACCGCCGCACGAACGTTGCGATCTCACGTGCAAAAATGCGCTGCTTCATCGTGGGCGACAGCTCAACGCTGGGCGCCGATGACTTTTACGGAAGCCTGATCGATTTTATCGAAGAACAGGGTGGTTATAAAAGCGCTTGGGAACTGCAGGAGTAATGATCAATGAGATAATGATGAATTCGCAAATATTCAATTATCAAGGACATTGTGATTCACGGCTTGATAATTCGCCCATTTATCATTGATTTCTCATCAGCAATCCTGCAATAATCGTCTTCGCATCCCTGATCGTTCCGTCTTTTATCTGCTGCTGAAACACGTCGAAGTCCAGCTCCACCAGTTCTATTTTTTCATGTTCTTCTTCGAGTCCACCTCCTTTGGCCGTTTTATCGCTTTCGGAAACAATCGCTGAAAACAGGTGAAACTGTTCCGTACTATATCCCGGCGACGAAAAGCAGGATGTGTGAAAGGTCAGCTGACTGTCTGTGATCCTGTAACCGGTTTCTTCTTCCACTTCACGGATCGCAGCAGCAGAAGGCAGCTCGCCGGGATCGACCTTTCCGGCAACGATCTCGAGAATTTCTTCGGAAGCAGCTGCAGCAACGGGATAACGGAACTGTCGCGTGAGGATCACTTTCCGCCGTTCGGGATCGTAAAGCAACACCGCAGAAGCGTCCTGCCTCAGCAGTCGATAGCGCTCAAACGTTTCCGTGCCTTCCCGCAGCACGGCTTTTTCGACAGTCATTCTCCCGTCGAGGATTATTTTTTCCGATATGATTTCCGGCATGATCCGTAATTTTAATCGCAAATGTATAGCAATCGGCCGTTATGCACGCAAATCAGGTGATTGGCTTTAGGAAAAATTACCGGTTTCTCTTGCCCCAATGCCGTATCTTTGCGGTATGCCAAAGCTTTATTTCGATTCCCGGCGCTACGCCGATCTTCCGCTCCATTACGGTAAAGTTCCGCCGTGGCTGGCACAGCGCATGAGCTCCCTGGGCGGCGCGATCGTGGAATCCATCATGCTTGAATACGGAAGGCCGGCCGTTCTCAGCCGCCTCAGCGATCCGTTCTGGTTCCAGGCTTTTGGCGCGGTACTGGGAATGGACTGGCATTCGTCGGGCATTACAACTTCGGTGATGGGAGCTTTGAAAAGTGCCATCAATCCGAGGTACAATGAGCTGGGAATTTACATTGCCGGCGGAAAAGGAAAATATTCCCGCCAGACACCGAATGAATTACTCCAATTCGGCAACCGTACGGGCCTCGATGCCCACGCACTTATCCAACACAGCCGGCTTACGGCGAAAGTCGACAATACTGCGATCCAGGACGGATTCCAGATCTACATGCATTCCTTTGTCGTTACCAGTGAAGGTCACTGGGCCGTTGTACAGCAGGGTATGAACGACACGAACGGCATGGCGCGTCGCTATCACTGGCATTCCGAAACGGTCAAATCCTTTGTTGAAAATCCGCACACCTTTATTTACGGCAAAAACCAGGGCGAAATTCTGAATCTCACCGATGAGAAAGCTGCTTCCGCAAAAACGGGAATGATGAACATCGTTGCTGAAAAACCTTCGATTATTATTCCCGAAGTGCAAAAGCTGATCCTGCCGAATCACCACGAAGTGCAGGCCAAGGACATCAACCTGAAACGGCTGGGCGCTACACTCGCCATGGCGCACGACAAGGGCCTGCGGGATTTCGAATCGCTCCTGCTGCTGGAAGGCGTTGGCCCACGGACCATTCAGTCGCTGGCGCTGGTAAGCGAAGTGATTCACGGCACACCTTCCCGTTTTACCGATCCTGCGCGGTTCTCTTTTGCGCACGGCGGAAAAGACGGACATCCGTTTCCTGTTCCGACGCTCGTTTACGACGATACGATCAACATTTTGCGGCAATCGGTCGAAAAAGCAAAGATCGGCGATGCCGATAAGTTCCAGGCGATTAAAAACCTGTCGGTCATTTCGCAGATGATCGAAAAAGACTTTCAACCGGACGACGACCTGTTTGAAAAAGCGATCGCCAAAGAACGATCCGAATCGTGGAAGTATGGAGGCAGAACGATCTTCGGGAAAGAGCAGCCACCGAAGGACGACGGACAGCTGAAGCTGTTTTGATTTGAATTTCACGACTGCAGGACACCAGGATGTCAGGAGATGAAAACAAGATCTTTGTAACGTTGCTCGCGCAGATGGCCACGCCAGTGGGCGGACATGGCGCAGATTGGTACGGAGAAAAACTCAATCGTTCGTCAATTTACGAATTAGCGAATTTACCATCCTTTTACTCTCGTAGATCCCGGGAATCACGCGGTGGGCGAAACCTTAAACCATTCGTAAGTTTACGAATTAGTGAATTTACAAATTCACGTTCATTTTTTGAGAATTCCTTTCCCGTCCCGCACAACAGCACTATTCTTTCCAGTTCAATCCTGACCGGCGTCCGGCTAAAAGGCTCTATTTCTCAATCCTGACAACCAGCTGAGCCAAATACGACACATGTCGTATTGCCCGCATATCATGTTCAGCCCACCTTTGTCAAAAAAACAAGACTATGAAATTAATGGGATTTTTAGCAGCGTCTTTGATAGCCACGAGCGTCGGCGCACAGCAGGTCAATTACAAAGTAACCAAAGACAATCCGGCAGATGTAGCCAACTTCTTCGTGAACCTGGAGCTGCTCGAATTTGAACTGCCGATCAAAAACATAACGGGAACATCGTTCTGCCTCGGGCTGAACACGTATGTAAATTACAACAATAAATTCGGGGGCGAAGCCGCATTCAGAAGAGGTTATCTCAGCCTGGGCGGCGTTCCGAGAACACAATTCGAGATCGGCGGATTTTTCAATTTCAAATCCAAAGTCAAAACCCGCAACCAGAAAGTCGTGCTCGAAACAAACGAATACACGCAGGGCAATACCAAATACACGGAAACGAAATTCCTGAAATGCCCGGCGCAGAATATGCGCTCGCTCGGCGTTCGCGCAGGATTTCTGACCAATAAGGAAGCTTATGAGGATGAGAACGATGCGCTCGGCAGAAACTATGCTTATCGCTGGACAGGCGTGTATGCCGGAATTCTCCTCACTTCGCAGATGAACTACCGCATCAATACCGATTCCTTCGGTGAGGCCGGAGCCGGATTTATACGCCGCTACTATGCCGATGTGATGATCCACCCTTTCGCGTCCCTGACCGATAACGAAACATCGAAAAAGCTGGCCAATGCTTCTATCGGACGGATCGGTTTCCGCCTCGGACTGGAAGCAATGCCCGCGGACCGCAGAAAAATGGGACAATCGCCCGTTTATTTCAAAGTCGAAGTCGGTATGCGACCCCTCGACGGGATCTATATGATGGGCTCCTTCGGTGTTAGCATTAAGCGCAAGCTGCCAAAACTGGGCATTCAGGAAACGAAACGCGAAACGGAATAATTCAACGCTTTTAACTCATAATGCTATGAAAACACTGCTTTTTCTCACCGTTCTTTCTTCCGCCGCTGCTTTCGGACAGCTACAGTCACTCGGAACACAGGCCAATTCGACCTACGGCGAGATTTCGCCTTACATTACACCCGACGGCAGCAAGCTGTTCTTCATTCGCGAAGATCATCCGGAAAATACAGAATTCAACGATTCGCAGGATATCTGGTGGTGCAGCATGGAAAACGATTCTGTCGTTTCCAAAGCAAAACACCTCGGTTTTCCATTCAATACGCTGACCAAGAACGCACTTTGTTACCAGTCGCCAGACGGACAGGTGCGTGTGATCAAAGGCGTGCTGGACAAATTCGGAAAGTACAAGAAATCCGGCTATTCGATCTGTACACTGAATGAAAAAGGCTGGTCCGATCCGCAGGCGCTCAACATTCGCGGCTACGACAACATGGTCCGCGGACAATACGTCGGCATGTGTATGGCGCCTGGTGGAAATGTGATGATCCTGTCGTTCTCGGAAGTCAAAGGCAGTGCCGCTTCGGAACTGTATTTCTCTACGCTCACCGGCGACAACAACTGGACAAAGCCCGAAAAGCTGCCCTTCACCGTTTCAGGCGATTTTGCACCGTTCATGGCTTCGGATAACAAGACGCTTTATTTTTCCAGTGATGCCCGCGGCGGATATGGCGACGCAGATGTATTTGTGATCCGCAGGCTGGATGATACCTGGAGATCGTGGTCACAGCCCGAGAATATCGGCCCGGAGATCAACACCCAAAACTGGGATGCTTACTTTAAGGTTTCGCCTTCCGGGAAGTATGCCTTTATGGTGAACGACAAATCCGGCTCATCGGATCTGTATCGAATTCCGTTGTTCCGCAAAGAAATGAAGCCCGATCCGGTCATCATCGTAGAAGGTATCGTAAAAGACGCCGAAACCGGGAAGCCGCTCGGCGCAACGCTGGAATACTACAACCTCGGCAATAATTCGAGCCAGGGAATCGGCAGATCGGCTGTCAGCGACGGAGCTTACAAAGTCGTGCTGCCCTACGGATCGAATTTTTCCGTCAACGCGCGGTTACAGGGTTATTACGCCGAATCGATCAATCTCGACATCAAGGAAACGGGCGAATTCCTTACAATTAAGAAAGACATTCTCCTTCGCCCAATTAAATTGGAAAGTGTGATCCGCCTGAACAACATCTTTTTCGAAACCAATAAGGCTGAGCTGCTGCCAACTTCGCAAACGGAGCTCGACGCACTGGCAGCGATCCTGAACCAGAATCCAACCATGAAGATCGAGATCCGCGGACATACGGACAATGTAGGCGCAGAAGAGGCAAATGCTGTGCTGTCCGACAACCGGGCGAAATCAGTGGTGACTTACCTCGTTGAAAAAGGCATTACCGCAGACCGGCTTGTATTCAAAGGCTACGGTGAATCCGTTCCTGTTTCTTCCAACGAAACACCCGAAGGACGCCAGCTGAACCGCCGCGTTGAATTCAAGATACAGGCGCTGTAACGGTCATTTCCAATCAGTGCCGCGAAGCGTGCAGGATCCCATTTCCTGTGCGCTTTTTGCGTTTGGATGAACGGATTTCGGGAGACTTAATTTGTCCGCAGATTTCCGCGGATTAATCTTCGGGGAAATTGGGATCCCGAAAGCTTTCGGGACCAACCGCCACCCAATATACCCCACTTGTAAGCAGTGAATGTTCGCCGAGCTGCAGGTGATAGCTGTAGTTACTTCGTGTACGCCGATTACCTGTGGAATATCTGGTCGGCATTTCGGCAGGGTACGATTTCAATCCGTCCGGACCGAAGCCATTGGCCAACGGGATGCACGGACTCACATTGGGCATCAAGCTGAAATAATAAGCAGAAAAAACCGGGGAAAGAACAGTATAATCTCGTTCACCGGCTTCTATACAAATGAATAAACGCCTGCTTCCTGTGAACATTGCGTTAGGCGGAAACTTCAGAAAGCCCGTAACTTTGTCAGTATAAACACGCTGACGTATGAAATCAATTGCCATCCTCCTTTCTCTTTGTTCCTGTTCTGTTGTATTCAGCCAGCAGGAACCCGATATGACCATGTTCTGGAACAATTACTCGTATTTCAATCCTGCGATGAGCGGCCTGAACTACCGGCATGAAGGAACGTTCACGGCGAGAAACCAGTGGCCTTCGAGCAGCATTAATCCTATGACGTTCTTCGGCAGCTATAGTGCGAAAGTGAACGCTCTTCACGGCGGCGCGGGAATTACTGCGATGAATGACCGCAACAGTTATTATTCCGGTAGCAAGATCATGCTGAATTACAGCTTTCACATGCAACTGGGTGAAGAATCCGTACTGGCGATCGGCGCAGCAGCAGGCATTTTCCATGTAAAAACGCAATTCGAAAAGCTGACGTTCCCGGAAATCTACGCTTATGAAATGAACGGAACGGGAACAGCCTTTAATTCCAATATCGGTATTGCGTATCGCTTTAAAAAGCTGAATGTCGGCGCGAGCATTACAAATCTGAACGAACCTTCCTTTCCTTCGGGAACAGCACGTGTTTCAGCGGCAAGAAATTACTGGTTCTTTGCAGATTACCTCCTCCAGCTTTCCCCGGGATTCGCCCTGAAACCGGCAGCACTTTACCAGACAGATGGCATCGTGCAGTCTGCCCAGGCTTCCCTGAGAGCGATCCTGAAAGGAAAATACTGGCTTGGAGTAAATGTGCGCTCACGAGATACGTTTGGCGCAATGGTCGGTGTTGATCTGAAAGAGAAGTTCCGCATCGGCTATTCGTACGATGTTACAACGAGCCGACTGAACAACGGTGTTTCGATGCCGTCGCACGAATTGACGTTTAACGTTCTGATTAAATAAAGACAGGGGGATTTTAATGTTGAATTGACATGACACTGTCAGTGCTCAGGTCAATTTCCCTTCACATCGAGCTCATTTCCATCGATCAACGGAACGTGCTGCCCGGTTTTCTTCTGAATGATCTTAAAATGATGCTCGTCTGCAGGAGTTATGAGTGAGATCGCTTTACCTGAATTTCCGGCGCGGCCAGTTCGTCCGATGCGGTGAATGTAATCTTTCGGGGAGCGCGGCAATTCGTAATTGATCACCACCGGAAGCTCCGGAATATCGATCCCGCGCCCCGCAAGATCCGTAGCAACGAGCACACGCAGCTTGCCCGATTTGAATTTCGTCAGGCTGTCGGTACGCGATCCCTGGCTTTTATCTCCGTGGAACGCAGCAGCGGCAATGCCATTCTTCACAAGTTTCACCACCAGGTTATCCGCCGAGCGAATGGCCGAAGTGAATACCAATACCTGCTGCAGATCTCCGGTTTTAATCAGGTAACGCAATAGCGGCCCTTTCGCAGCTTCTTCAATGGCATACGCCGACTGCTCGATCAATTCGATGGAATCCTCTTCCTCAGTGATTTCAATCGTTACCGGATCGCGCAGCAAAATGGTGTTCATGTTATCAATATCGCTGTCGAGCGTAGCCGAAAACAGGATATTCTGGCGCTTCACCGGCAACAGGGAGAAGATCTTCGTCATTTCATCCCTGAAACCGAGGTTCAGCATTTTATCCGCTTCATCAAGCACCAGTAATTCCACTTCGGAAAGGTGAACCGCATTCGAGTCGATGAGATCGAGCAAACGCCCGGGAGTTGCCACCAGAATATCGATTCCCTGCAGCTTCATCATTTGCGGATTGATGGAAACGCCACCGTAAACAGCCATCGATTTCGGAGGATTGGGCAGGTAACGACCCAATAAAAGAAATGTATCGGCGATCTGTACTGCGAGCTCACGCGTAGGAACAAGTACCAACACGCGCGCATGGCGGTTAGAGCTTTTTGCTGCATGCTGTGAACGCTCCAGGAGCGGCAATACGAAACTGGCTGTTTTCCCCGAACCTGTTTTTGCGATCCCGAGCACATCTTTTCCTGCGAGCACCGCCGGAATTGCTTCCTGCTGAATGGGAAACGGCGCATGGTAGTGCTGTTCGGCAAGTGCTTTAATAAGGGATGCGGATAAACCGAGCTGGGAGAATGACATTTTTTCAGGATTGAGGGGCAAAGATAGCGATTAGTCCGCAGACCCGGGAAAACCAAAGGTGGACTAACCGCAAAGGACGGAAAGTTATGCGCAAAGGACGTGAAGCTTTCTCGGGATGGTTGAAAAATTACGGGTAAAAGCGTTTCATGTCCGAATCGTAATCGCCGGCGTGGATGCGCAGTCCGAAACCGAGGTAGCTTTCCGTCCGGACTTCGAGCCTGCAGAAGAACGCTTCATAGGGCTTGCCCTGAACGATCGGCTTACCCGGAAAAGCAGTGAACGCATCCGAGAGAAGAGTAATTCCGGATCTCCAGCCGCCGGCCGAAGAGAAAAACGGAACGGACTGCTGCCTGAAATGTAAAACAGGAGCGTATTCCAGGCTTTGCTGCGCGGAAGCTTCTCCCGAAAGGAGCATCATGCCTGCAAAAAGAAGAATTCCTGTTGTGTTCATTGTTGAAGCTTGTATTATTTACGGCAATTGGCACCGAAAGCTTTCGGGACCGGTTTCTCTCAGAAAAAGATACGCAAATTTAAGTCAGCCCCGCATTTTTTCAACCTTTTTCAGTTCATTGTTTACATCGCAGAAGTCGTTCTTCCTGTTTCATCCGAGCGCTTAAAATAGTACCTTCGCAGCACAAGCAGAAATTATGGAGCCAAAAGACAGCAACGGAAATATTCTCAAAGAAGGAGATTCCGTCACACTTATCAAAGACCTGAAGGTACGCGGAACATCCTCTACGCTGAAACGCGGAACAATGGTGAAGAACATTCGCCTGACGGATGACGAAGAAGAGATCGAAGGACGCATCGACAAAGTGCAGCTGGTGCTTAAAACGTGCTTTCTCAAAAAAGCCTGATACTTCCCGATCATGAGCTTACAAAGCACCACGCTTTACGAAAACAAGATTTTCAGAAGCCTTTCCTTTACGGATGAACAGCTGAAAAATACCGAATTCGAGAATTGTTCGTTTGAATCCTGCGATTTTTCGTCGACGGTTTTCCTGAGCTGCTCCTTTATCAGCTGTACCTTTCAGCAAAGCAACCTGGCGATGGTGAAAGTCAGCAACAGCAAGCTCAGCACGGTTGCTTTCAGTGATTGCAAGCTGCTGGGGATCAATTTCAGCGACAGCGCTGATTTTCTCTTTGAAGTTTCCTTCGACCAGTGCGTGCTGGACTATTCATCGTTCACCCGGAAAAAAATGGCGAAAACACCATTCCTGAATTGCTCGCTGCGCGGTGTCGACTTTACGGAAACAGATCTGGGCAAAGCGCGATTCGATCAATCGGAGCTGCACGAAGCAATTTTCTTTCGAACGAACCTGAAAGAAGCCGATCTTGTTTCAGCCAGAAATTATTCCATCGACCCCGATCAGAACCAGCTGAAAAAAGCAAAACTGTCTGTCGAAGGCGCTGTTCGCCTGCTCGATAAATACGATCTGACCATCGTTTAAGCGGCGCAGCATTTCGCAATGCAATTCACGTTAATTGTGTTTTGAGCGCTCTTTTCTTTCATTCGTTTTTGTATTTTTGGGTGAATCCGGAAAACAGCGATTGTTTTCGCCCGGACATTCCTGAGTTATTGAGCACATGAAGAACAAGCATTTTATTCTTACGGCTATCCTTTCGGTTTTCCTCATCGGTATACTGAGCTGTTTCGGCAAATCTGAAGAACTATCCACCAGCTCTGCGGGTTACAATTTCGCCGAGCCGGATGTGAAGCTTTCGCTGCCGGATACACTGCGCGAAATTTCCGGGCTTACGGTGATTAACGACAATGAGATCGCCTGCGTGCAGGATGAAAACGGGATCCTGTTCATTTACGATATGGAATCGAAAGAGATCAGCAACCAGATCCCTTTTGCGGCAGACGGCGATTACGAAGGCGTTACACACGTTGGCAAAACCATGTACATTCTTCGCAGCGACGGCGTATTGTTCGAAATCGACGATTACACATCTCATAAGCCGAAAGTAGATTCCATCGTAACGAACATTCCGGCGGCAAACAACGAAGGCCTGTGTTACGATAAAGAGCACAACCGTTTGCTCATCGCGTGTAAAGTCGCCAACAGCAAAGAGCTTCGCACCAAGCGCATGGTGTACGGTTTCGACCTCAAAACAAGAAAAACCATTTCCGAGCCGGTCTATACCATCGACGTGACGGACCTGAAATTATTCGCACAACAGAATGCGATCGATCTGCCGGTTCGCATTAAGAAAAAAGGCGCGATCCCGGAACCGATGATGAAATTCAAGCCTTCGGCTATTTCCATTCACCCGAAAACAAAAAAGGTGTATATCCTTTCGGCGGCCGATCACCTGCTGTTCGTCTTCGACCGGAAAGGGAAGCCGGAACACATCGAAGTGCTTGACGGCGACCTGTTCAATAAAGCAGAAGGCATCAGCTTTCTCGCGAACGGCGACCTGCTGATCACTAATGAAGGACAGGAGAACAAACCAAGTTTACTGCGTTTCAGCTACTGATTTTCACCAGACGCACATCGTTGTTTCGGATTCAGTAAATTATTCGTTAAATTCGGGCGTTAAAGGAAAAGACGCCAGCCGATGATTAAAAAGAACATCTTTCTTCCACTCTTATTATTGTTTGCGGGCTTTCAATCGTTCGCGCAGCCGCTCTCCTGGATGGGAGAGACAAAACCGTACAAGTGGATGTTCGGTATTGGCTGGAATGCCGTAGACGATGATGGAAGGCCGTTCTGTCAGCCGTTTGACGTCAATCAATCCTGGAATTACCAATATTATCCGACGCGGCTAACGGTGGACCGTTACCTCAAGCGCGGACTCAGCGTTGAATTCGCCGGAGCGTACAATAATTACACGGCCGGGAAGCTCGTCAACAATTCCACGAACCTGAACGGCCTGTTTCTCTCGTTTGATCTCAACTGCAAGTACAGCTTTTACAATTTGCTGCGAACGGACTGGCTCGATCCTTATGCATCGCTCGGAATCGGCGGCACATACCGCGATGCGTATCCTACTACTTTTCAGCCAACACTGAACGCTGCGCTCGGCGTCAATTTCTTTTTTTACCGCGGCTTCGGCCTTCAGCTGCAAACGTCCGGTAAATTCGGTATCAATGCGGATTTCTACACGACCACGGCAAATTACCTGCAGCACAGCGTCGGATTTGTCTATAAAATGACGCCTTCGACTCAGCAAAAAGGACAGGGCGATAAAAAGCGCTACGGCTGGACAAAGAAAAAATACAAGTACAAAGCCGGGAAGAAAAACGGAAGATAATTTCCGGAGAGAAAATGATGTTGGATGTTGATTATTTTTCGGGAAGCAACGATCCTCATTGACAGTCATCAAATCATAAGTTAATCGATTGATCATAGGATCAATGATAAATACACTGTTCTTAAAACATGCTGATTTAACCCGCCGGCAGGCGGACACAGCGCAAAGAAGCGCGGAGAACGAGGGAAGTACTTTGTGTTTGGAGGTCGCTGAGGGATTGTGCCTGCAGAATACAACTACCGATCAGTATAATCCTGATATTCATCAGGATTGTCTGTCAGTCCAATAATAAGTAGATCGGATGAAGAAAGATCGTTTCGTTTACTCTATTCAATTTAAAATCCAATTAAACGATCGAAAGACTTTTGAGTAATAATTGAACGATAGATCAGTCCACGAACAAAAGTTCTTAATTCAAAACCAAGCATTCAACATCAAAAAACCAAAAAGAGGTCAGCCTTTTAACCCCATCATCAGTAAATCCAAATCTTTGTATTTGAGATCGAATACTTTTCCGAGCACTTCGCTGGTAAGGATGCCACGGTAAATGTAGACGCCGCCGCGGAAGCCGAAATCGTTGCGAATGAGGTCGAGACAGCCGCCGGAATCGCCCATGGAGAGCAGAATCGGTGAAAAGATATTGGAAAGCGCAAACGATGCTGTTCGCGGCACGCGCGAAGCTATGTTCGGCACACAATAATGTGTTACGCCATGCTTGACGAAGGTCGGATTGTTGTGATTGGTCACGCGCGATGTCTCAAAGCAGCCACCCTGGTCGATGCTGACGTCGACGAGCACGGAACCTTCTTTCATGTTCTGCACCATTTCCTCGGAAACGACGCACGGAGTTCTTCCAAGCGGCGAACGGATCGCACCGATCACTACATCGGCCCGCCGGATGGATTTTGCCAGTACTTTCGGCTGCAGAACGGATGTGTACATGCGCGTTCCGAGATCGTTCTGCAATCTTCTCAAACGCGAAAGGCTGTTATCGAATACTTTGACGGAAGCTCCCAGGCCAAGCGCAGCACGTGTGGCAAATTCGCCCACAGTTCCAGCTCCGAGTACGACAACTTCGGTTGGCTGCACGCCGGCTATACCGCCGAGCATGATTCCTTTACCGGAATTGAACGACGAAAGGAGCTCGCCGGCAATAATGATGGAAGTTGTTCCGGCAATTTCGCCCATGGTTCGTACAACCGGGAAAACACCGTCTTCATCGCGGATATAATCCCAGGCGATGGCGGTTATTTTCTTCTGAATGAGCTTCTGCAGAATGATTTTCGGCTGAACGCTGAGCTGCAACGCCGAAATAAGCGTTTGTCCGCCCGGCATGTAATCCACTTCTTCTTCGGAAGGCGGCGCTACTTTCAGGATGATATGACATTCGAAGATCTCTTTGGCGCTGTTGCAGATCTCTGCTCCCGCTTCGCTGTATTCCTGGTCGGAAAAATTGCTGGAAACTCCGGCTCCCTGCTCTACACGAACATCGTGGCCGTTGGCAACGAGCAGCGAAACCGCTTCGGGCACTAATGCAACGCGGCGTTCCTGGAAACTCGTTTCTTTGGGGATCCCGATGATCAGACTTCCTTTCTTTTTGGAAATTTCGAGCATTTCCTCCATTGGAAGAATATTTCCTTCTTTCAACAGCTGTTTGAGTAATTCGGGATCTTTTACCATAATTGGGGCTTCTTTCGCAGTTGTACGAAGATACGCTACAATTCACAATTAACAATGCAGAATGCACAATTGTATGAACAGCAAATTATGGAAAGAATCCGCGGTCGATCCGATCATCAGCAGGCGTAAAAAAAGTGCCGGCACGAATCGGAACTTTTCAATTTAAACAGCCTACGGCTCCCAGCTCAGAACGCGCTCCCCCAACGCATTGACGGAAATCGTTACGAAAACCGTGTCTTCGGGCAGTAATTCTTCGATCTTCGACGCCCATTCGATGAAACAATAGCCGCCGCTGTACATAATTTCCTCTACACCGGCGTTGTACGCTTCTTCGGCGGATGCCATGCGGTACACATCGAAGTGGTGGATGTTGCCGAAGTAATGTGAACGGTACGAATTGACAATGGAATACGTCGGCGAGCCGTCCGGATCGGGAATGCCCATCGCTTTCAGAATGGTTGTAATAAACGTGGTCTTGCCCGCGCCCATTTCGCCTTCAACTGCCACTACCCGCTTGTTTCCCAATGATTCTATCAGCTGTTTGGCCGCAAAAGGCAGGTCATTCAGCGTATGCGCAACGATCTCCATTTATTTTGGCTGCAAGACGATAAACGGAATCAGCAGCTCTTCCATGGAAATGCCGCCATGCTGGAATGTATCATTATAGTAATGCACGAAATGATTGTAATTGTTCGGATATACGAAGTAATCGTTCTCGCGCACAAACACAAATTCGCTTGAAAGGCTCGATTTCGGCAATCCGACGCTTTCCGGCTTCCTAACGGTAAAGACTTCCTTGTCTTTGTAGCTCAGGTTACGTCCTGTTTTATAGCGCAGGTTCGAATTCGTAGCGCGGTCGCCGACAATTTTCACCGGGTTGGTTACGCGAACGGTTCCGTGGTCTGTTGTAACGACCACTTTCGCACCCTGCTCGGCGATCTTTTTGAAAATGTCCTGCAAGGGCGAATGTTCGAACCAGGAAACGGTGAGCGAGCGGTAAGCGGCCTCATCGGCTGCGAGCTCCTTGATCATATCCATTTCGGTACGCGCGTGGGACAGCATGTCGACGAAGTTATACACGATCGCGTTCAGCTGGTTTCCTTTTAAAGTATGCAGCTGATCGACGAGCTTTTTCCCCGCATCGAGGTTGGTGATCTTATTGTAGGACCATTTGACGTTCTTCCCGTTGCGCTTGAGGTTTCCTTCGAGGAACACGGCTTCGTGCATGTTTTTTCCGCCTTCGTCTTCCTCGTTGAGCCAGTGCTGCGGATGACGCTTGGCGATTTCCGTCGGAACAAGTCCAGCGAACAGGGCGTTGCGCGCATAATGCGTTGCGGTTGGAAGTATCGAATACACGATCTCTTCGGATTCGACGCTGAAATAGTTGGAAACGATGGGTTTCAGCATCTGCCACTGATCGTAGCGCAGGTTATCGATCACCAGCAGGTAAACGGGCTGGTCGAGCAACGGAAAAACGCGGTCTTTCAGCAAATGGTGCACCATGTCGGGCGCATCGTCGTCGCCGTCGAACCAGTCTTCGTAATTTTTTTCTATAAAACGGCAGAACAGATCGTTCGCTTCTTTCTTCTGAGCATTTAAAATCTCGCGCATTCCCTGGTCTTCAAGTCCTTCGAATTCCAGATCCCAGTAGACGAGCTTTTTATAGACCTCGGCCCATTCGTTTGCGTCGAGACGGCCGTTTAACTGCATGCCGAGCTGGCGAAATTCCTGCTGGTAATTGGAATTGGTCTTCTGCGAAACGAGCTTGCGGTGGTCGAGGTTCTTTTTCAGCGACAGCAGCAGTTGATTCGGATTAACGGGCTTGATCAAATAGTCGGCGATCTTGCTTCCGATGGCGTCTTCCATGATGGATTCCTCCTCGCTTTTCGTGATCATGACCACGGGCAGCTGCGGATGCGTTTCCTTGATACGCGATAAGGCCTCGAGTCCGGAAATTCCGGGCATGTTTTCGTCGAGGAACACAATGTCGTAGGCATTTTCGCTGCATTTTTCAACGGCTTCCGACCCATTGTTCACCATGTCGACGTGGTAACCTTTCGCTTCCAGAAAAAGTACGTGAGGTTTGAGGAACTCCATTTCGTCGTCTGCCCAAAGAATCTTTGCCTGCATATCAATAAGAATAATTAGATTTGAATTTAAACAACGCGTTTAAAGCCGATTTGTTATAAAAGTATTCAATTGCGAACAACTGTCCAGCGAAATAACAAAAAGAAAATCATCAACGACCCTGTTTATGGTTTTATAACAATTCCCGATGCATTCATTTTCGACCTGATCGAACATCCGTACGTTCAGCGCCTGAGAAGGATTAAACAGCTGGGAATGACGCATCTCGTTTACCCGGGAGCCTTGCACACGCGCTTTCATCACGTTATCGGGGCGATGCACCTCATGCAGCAGGCGATCAATTCGATCCGCAGAAAGGGGCACGAGATCCTTCCGGAGGAAGAACGGGCGGCACTGATCGCGATCCTGTTACATGACATCGGCCACGGGCCGTTCAGCCACGCACTGGAATACGACATTGTGAACGGCGTGAGCCACGAGCAGATCTCGGCTTATTTTCTCGAGCGATTAGCGGACGAGCACGAAGAAGGAAAGGCTGACCTGGAGCTTGCGCTGCGCATTTTCGGCAATCATTATCCGAAGACCTTTCTTTACCAGCTTGTTTCGAGCCAGCTCGATATGGACCGGCTGGATTACCTGAACCGCGACAGCTTTTTCACCGGTGTTTCGGAAGGAATTATCGGAACGGACCGGATTATCGAAATGCTGACGGTGGTCGACGATCAATTGGTTGTGGAAGAAAAAGGCGTTTATTCGATCGAGAAATTCCTCGTTGCACGGCGCGTGATGTACTGGCAGGTTTACCTCCACAAAACGGTGGTGAGCGCAGAATTCATGCTGATCAACATCCTGCGGCGGGCAAAAGAGCTGGTGAAGCGCGGAGAAACGCTTTTCGCAAGCCCGGCGCTGCTGTATTTCATGAAAAACGACGTAACGCAGGCCGATTTCGAGCGCGACCCTGCGGTTCTGGAAACATTCGCCCAACTGGACGATTTCGATATTATGGGCGCCGTAAAAGTGTGGCAGCAGCACCCGGATAAAGTGCTGTCGATCCTGTCGACGAATCTCGTGAACCGCCGCCTGCACAAAGTGGAGATCGCGAAGGCGCCTTTCAGTCCGGACAGGATTAAAATGGAGGAGGAGCTGATCCGTCAGCGCTACGACCTGAACGACGAGGAAGTGAAGTACTTTATTTATTCGGAATTGCTGACGAACAATGCGTACAGCCAGAGCAAGCAGAATATCAACCTGCTGATGAAGAACGGAACGATCATGGATGTTTCGAAAGCTTCGGACAACCTGAATATTTCGGCGCTGGCGCACCCGGTGGAGAAGTATTGTTTGTGCTATCCGGTGGGGTGAATGAATAATGAAGGTTTAATTTTGAATTTTTGATTATATGATCAGGTGTTTGATCAATGTCAAAACTATGTGACGTATTACATACGATCCGCCACGAATGAACGAATGATGAGCTGTGTGCAATTTACAGCGAATTTGGATATTGGATCACGCCACCGATGGGCACGTGCCCGATTTTGATTAATCATTGTTCTTCCGTTCGGAAAAATCAACCTGAAAAAAACGATATCCTCCTTCGTCGGAAGACTTACTTTTTCTTTTTCCGCAAAAGAAAAAGTAACAAAAAGAAAACTCGGTGCTGTTTGTGTCTCAATTCGCTCTGCTTGTGCAATTGCGACCATTTCGGTGATCTCTTCACTCGCAAGCTCACTACGAGCTTCCTCATGGTGCCCGCATTACACTTCGCTCGCTCTTTCCACACAAAAGGCACCGGTGTTCCTTCGATAATTAACTTTCTTACTTCATTCGTATATTAGCGGGCATAAGAATCCCCTGTAAAACGAACATTATGCCTCACGAACTGAACGAAGAACAACTGAAAGCCATTGCCGGGCAGCTGAGATGTCCGAGCGGCGACGGCGGCATTGAGATGGCGAATCGCATGAATATCAATAACGGCAATATGACGCGCTGCGCGATCGCGTCGCTGGAGCTGCAGGACGGCGATTCGGTGCTGGAGATCGGCCCGGGGAACGGAAAACACGTTGCGGAGCTCTTCGAACAAACGCCTTCGGTGCGCTACGCGGGCATCGACATTTCGGAAACGATGGTAACGGCGGCTAAAGAGCTCAATTCAGGTCTGTGCTCGGATGGAAAAGCGTCGTTCACGCTTACGGACGGGCAAACGATCCCTTTTGCCGACGGTACGTTCACGAAGATCTTTACCGTCAATACGATCTATTTCTGGAAAGATCCTGCGGTTTACCTGGCGGAGATCAAACGCGTGCTGCAGCCGGGCGGAATCCTGTGTATCTGTTTCGCAACGAAAGCATTTATGCAGCACCTTCCGTTTACAAGCTTCGGCTTTGAGCTGTATGAAACGAAAGCCGTCGAGCAGCTCGTAACGTCCGGTGGCTGGCAGGTGAACAGCATCGACGAGCAGACCGAACAGGTGCAGGTGGGCGCAACGGAATGGGAGGAACGGGAGTTTGTGGTGGTGAAAGCGGGGCGCTAGGTTAGTCAAGATATACCAATCAATCCTTTACGAAAGAGCTTCCTGATACTCACTAAAAGCCTTTACAAAAGACTTTGAGGTTTCATAATTGCTAAAGCAGTAAGACTCATTCAGTCCGGCGGTCGATTTAATACTGAAGTTGCCGTATTCAACAATCGGAATTTCATAGTTTCCTTTGAATCTTTTATCGGGAGTGCCATTTTTATTCACCTTCGCCCACGTGCTTCCGACCGTTTTCGTATCGGATGGTACCTGATTCTGCTCCAGGAATCGCTGTGCGGAAAAATCTATTGTAAAATCGTTCATGTCAATCAGCGCAAATGACTGATTTGTTCTCATAATGACGAATGCGGGATATATAAATAAGTCACCTCCGTTCCTGTTTTCAAAGTGAAAAGCGGGATAGGTGGACTTAATAATATCAATATGATCAAATTTAAACCGGACATCTGTCCGTGTGACGACTGAGGAAGCAGCACTTCTTTCAGCAATCGCATCCTGTCGTACGGTAGAAGTGATATCCCATATCCGCTTTGAGGCTAATAGTCTTTTATAGCTTTCGACCAGTTTATCATATTGATCCTGAAAAACCTGATCAAAGTGAATATCAATATTTACGAAACTATTCTCAAGCTGGGCTTCAATATCGCTGAGGTATTCTTTTTGTACCTCCCATCTTTTTCTGAAGGCTTTCACAAAGAGACCAATGATCAGAAAGCAAAAGAAGATATGCATGTTCCGGGACGACCTGATCTTATCTTTTGTCAGGAGAATCTCTTTTTTCAAATCGATCCTGTCTGCATATACTTCTGATAGCGTTTCTTTTAGCTCAATGAGGTTTGTACTGGTCAATAATGCAGCGTCTGCGCTTTTAATCTCTCCACTTAATACGCCCGGCGCATTGATCCTTTCATCATACGGGCTATCCGGAGTGAGACCGCGCGAGTGAGCTGCAGAACCAACTTTGGTCCTGGTTGAGAGGCCAAGTGCAGGAATAGAAGTATTCATATACACTCCCCTTTTGCTGAGATTGATACTCGCTCCTCTTATGCCAATCGTAGAACTGATTCCTGATCTTGAAAAATTGAGGCTGAATCCGGGGAAAACTTTTACGCGTTTACTAAATCTCATGTTTGAACAGATTTTAGTGCAAATCTACCTGCGTACAATCGTTCAATCAACCGTAGAATTACGGTATTTTCAGAAATAACTTCTGCAGGATGTACGATTTTTTGGCAGAAACTTTTATCCGTTCCCTATCCGTTAAGAAACGCTTAGCCCCTTACCAACAAAGGGCTTTCCAGCTATTCCGTTTTTATAACAACCAAAAAAATCCCCTCATCGCTGAGGGGATTTCCGTTATTACTTTGTTCCTCCGGGATTTCCGGCGGGCGGTGGCGGGACAACATCATCCGGGTTTGGCGGGACTGAGGGAGCTTTCGGCTTGTTCGACTTTCCTTTCTGGTCGACGACGGTTCGGGCTGCCCTGTAATGCAGGTAGAACTCGGGATGAGCGGCTTTCAGGACCTTGACGAGCTTGTCGAGGTTCTTCAGCAGGGCGTCGGTCTCTTTGACGAGCGTGCGGATCTGTACGGTGAGCAGCTTCCGGGCGATGATGGTATTGCGCGTGGCTTCCATCGAATCGCCGAGGTGATCGCGCAGAGTCGTGAGCTCCGCAACCTGCTGTGCATTGATGTTGTACGCAGCAAAAGCGGGTGCGTTCAGGGCGGCAGATTCGATGACCTGGCTCATTAACTGGATAGCACGCTCACTTTTACCGGTTATGAGCTTCCCACTGGAAAAGGCCATTTGCTTTTGCAGGCTGACGTTGCCCGTAGATGCGGCATGTACCCGCAGTACATTGGCAACGGCTTCGAACTTTTCTGCTGCCTTTTCCCGCTCCTTGTTCTTGGCGGCGGTGACCCCAACCATGACCTGCGCCTGCTGGTAAGACAGCTGTTCGAGCAGGGTTACTTTTGACGACAGCTCTGAAAAATGCTGACTGAAGATGTCCATTCCGCCCCATGCGGCCTGGTTCTCTGTACACACGGCGATCTCGGCCCTGTACATGTTTAGTTTGTTACTGATACGATTATCCATCGCTTCCGATTTAAGGACTGTGCCGGTTAGTGTGCACCCAGTGGCCGGTACAGTGCTGATTTAAAGTAGTAAACAGGAGATTTCGCCGATTATTGTATCAGCTGCCCGGTAGTTTAGCAAAACGATTTCCCGGTTGACTAAAATGCAGCTGTCACCGCTCAAAAACAACACACTACAGCTTTTAAGGAGTTTATTTCTTTGAGCACTCCTGCACACGCTCCTGAACCTCCTTGTAAAACTGTTTGAAACGACTGCAGTTCTTCTTAAACTGCCTGCAGATTGTCTTGAAACGGATGTACATGTGTCTGACATCATTGTAAATCTCTTTGAAACGATTGCAGATCTGTTTGACGAAGCTGCAGATTATCCTGAAACAGATTGAACTTTGTCTGAACCAACTGTAAATGTGTTTGAACGCGCTGCAGATCTCTTTGAAACGCTTGTAAAAGTCTTTGAAACGCCTGTAGATTTGTTTGACAAAGCTGCAGATCTCATTAAAACGATTGCAGATCTTCTGAAAACGGATGTACATTTCTTCTGCGCCGGTGCAGATCTGCCGGAAATGGTTGCGGATCACTTCGACATGATCTACTCGGGGCCGATTGCTTTCGAGCGGGGTATAAAGCAGCCTGATTTATCCGTTCTTGATCCGTTAAGAAACGCTTAGCGTCCTGTAAATACTGGGATTCGGAAAGAAATAGCGGTTCGCCTATCGATATATCCGCTTGTTATTCCGGTGGGAAACTAAATAGCTTGATTTACCCGTTTCTTATCCGTTAAGAAACGCTTAATGTCCCTTAAATACAGGGATCCGGGAAGAAACAGCGGATAGACTGTCAGCGTATACGACCGCATGCCGCACAGGGACCGAAAAAGCTTGATTTACCTGTTCCTGATCCGTTAAGAAACGTTTAGCTTCCCGTAAATACAGGGATTCGAAAAGAAGTTGTAGTTAGATGGCCGGCCTGTCCGATCCTATTCCGGGCGAGAAACTAAAGCGGCTCGATTAACCGTTCCTGATCCGTTAAGAAACGCTTAGCCTCCCGCAAACACAAGCATTCAACAAAAAAGGCACGAAGCAAAACGCCCCGTGCCTTTACACCAACACAACTTATGTTCTTTTACTGCCTGATCAGCTGCTCTGTCCAGATACAACGCTCACCGGCATCCAGTGCCTTGATGTAATACATCCCTTTTTCAAGTCCTGAAAGATCGATGTTCTCGTAAACGTCAGAGGTTAATACCTGCCTGCCGTGCACGTCGACGATAACCACGCTGCTAACGGCCGCGGCGTTCGAAACAGCTAGGGAAACAACGGTCGTTGCTGGGTTCGGGTAAGCGGTAATGCTCACCTCTTCCCGGCTGCTGCTGCCTAACATGAATGACTGCACTTCTTCGCAATGTTCGGCAAAGCACGTGTCGTAGTAGACGCCCTGCAGCGAATCGTAATGCGCCGTAATGGCATACACACTGAAGCACAGGTCATCGCCCAACGTAACAGCACCCGAGTAAACAGCGCCCGAGCCGACGTGATTTCCGTTTACAGTCCATGCGGTATAGGCAGAACCGCCGCCGTTATAGGTTCCGACGAAGATCATTCCGCCGAGGCTGTCCGGATAATAGCTGAACGTTACGTCACATCCGCCGGAAGGAAGCGTATCGTAGATCTCGCTGCAATACATCGCCTGGCAGGTATCGTAATATGGCTGCTGCGTGAGCGAATCGTAATAAGTCGAGAAGCCGGTCACCATTGCGCAGATCGTTTCCCCGTAAGCGACGGTCGTTGTCCACGTCGTTCCGCTGGAAACCGGGTACGGACTGCTGCTGTCGAACCAAAGAATACTCGCGTTGTTAGGAACGCCGGATTGCTGGGCGGTAAACGTGATCGTTCCGTTCGGATTGACAACGTACGTATAGGAAACCTGCGCATTGCAACCCGTAGCAGGAAGCGTATCGTAGATCTCGCTGCAGTACATCGCCTGGCAGGTGTCGTAATAAGGCTGCTGCGTAAGTGAATCGTAATAAAACGAGAAGCCGGTCACCATCGCGCAAATGTTTTCCCCATAAGCTACGGTCGTTGTCCACGTAGTTCCGCTGGAAACAGGATAAGGACTGCTGCTATCGAACCAAAGAATGCTCGCGTTGTTAGGAACGCCGGATTGCTGCGCTGTAAAAGTGATCGTTCCGTTCGGATTGACAACGTACGTATAGGAAA
>Ga0247813_10000167_pt1 | contig 76660 bp, 63 predicted proteins | sample UWRJL169409C1_FD_180719 | JGI IMG/M metagenome (GOLD analysis project Ga0247813, IMG submission 180719) | Plant litter microbial communities from Arlington Agricultural Research Station in Wisconsin, United States - UWRJ-L169-409C-1 | ecosystem: Environmental > Terrestrial > Plant litter >... | reverse complement strand
AAAGTAGTAGTGATCACCAGGTTATAAACAGAATTGGCCCAGTCGTACATGGCCCATCCGTTGATGACTTTTTTGGAAGCAGTCTGCATTTTAAATAATTAAGAATTAAAAATTAAGAATTAAAAATGACAAATGGGGAAATATGTAGGATGTATGATGTGAGATGTATGATCTCTTCAGGATGGAACGTTGGTCAATATTTGTATAAAATTCAAACCGAAAGACATCATACATCATACATCTCACATCATACATCTCAACGAGTGCCCATTATTTACTGAGATAACCATTATAGATAAGTACTAACAAAATAACTCCAAGAATGATCCTGTAGATCCCCCAGACCCTGAATCCATATTTTTTAAGAAAGCCGATGAAAAATTTGATGGCCAGTAGCGCGACGATGAACGCTACTACGTTTCCGATAGCCAGTATCTTTATTTCTTCACCCGAAAATCCGCCATTCAGTTTATAATATTTCAGCAGTTTGTATCCCGTTGCGGCAGCCATGGTTGGTACAGCAAGAAAGAAGGAGAATTCAGCGGCAGCATTCCTGGTCAGTTTTTGCTGCATACCCCCAATGATGGAAGCCGCACTACGGCTCACTCCCGGTACCATGGCCAGGCATTGCCAGAAGCCGATGATGAATGCTTTCGGGAATGAGACCTTTTCTTCAGAATCGATCCGGGGATTTTTAAATACGTTGTCGATGAACAATAGGATCACCCCGCCGGCCAGCAATGCGATAGCCACGGTAGTAGTGCTTTCCAGTAAAGCATCGATCTTGTCATTGAATAGCGCACCCAGAATAATGGCCGGGATCACTCCAACGATCAGCTTAAGGTAAAACTGCCATCTCTTGAAATCGAAGAATTTTTTATGATACAAGACCACTACTGCGAGAATGGCGCCCAACTGTATAGCGACGGTAAACATCTTGGTAAAATCATCACTCGTTACGTTCAGGATCTTTTCTGCGATGATCATATGCCCGGTGGAAGAAACCGGTAAAAATTCGGTAAGGCCTTCAACAATGGCGATGATAATGCTTTGTACAAAATTCATGGGAGCAGTTGGATGGATGAAAAAAGGGTTTAAAATAAAAAACGCTGTAATAAACAGCGTAGAATAAGATTATCAGGAAAAACTGTTAAGCAGCTTTTTTAGGAGATTTCAGGATCGCATAGATCTCGATGATGAAGCCGATGATGATCACCAGCGGAGCCACGGTGATACGGGTAGCACTGTATACTTCGTCTTTGTTGAAGACGGAAGGATCGGCGCTTTTGCCGCCAGCCATTAACAGGAAGCCGATTGCGATCACCGCCAATCCAGCTACCATCCATATATAATTGTCTTTGCCAAACAGGCTGCTGCTGTTAACAGGAGCTACCGGTTGTTTTTTATCATTTTCCATACAAGAACTTTATTAGAGGTTGCAATATACAAAACACTGATTACACCAATTACACTAATTGCACGAATTTCGAAGATAAGAGCGAATTACGGAAATCTCAACTATTTAATACAGGTCATCCAGTTTCATCCGCAGGTATTTTATCACCGCACGGTGTGTACTGAGCAACGTGATAGCTACTCCCAGGACGGTTATCAGTAAAAAGAGCAGCATAAGGCCTGTACTATCGTGTAGTGTTTTCAGTTCAGGCACCATTTCTTCAATCAATATCACGCTGCCCCACACCAGTAAAATAGCGATGCCGGAAGCTATCAGGCCGTTGATCACTGATCGCTGGTTGATAGGCCGTGCAATGAACCCACGGGTGGCGCCTACCATCTGCATGGTCTTGATGAGGAAACGATTACTATACATCGCCAGGCGGATGGTATTGTCGATAGAGAATACGACCACGATAGTCAATGTGATCAAGCCCGCCAGGAATATATAAGCGCCCATCTTTACGAACTTGCCCACTTTGGCAACAATTTCTTTAGGGTATTTGAATTCCTGTATGACTCCGGGGTAAGCTGCCTGCAGGTTTGCGGCCAGTACATCCAGGCTGTCTTTATCCAGGTGATCGGCTTTTACATAAAAATCAATGCTTTCCGGCAGGGGGTTATTGTCGAGCATTTGTTTCCAGCTGCTGTCGTTACCTTCATTCCACCTTTTCATCGCTTTTTCTTTGGTGATGTATTCTACACGATTGGCATAAGGAAATGTGGAAATATATTGTGTAAGGCTGTCAATACGCTTTTTGCTGGCTTCCGGGTTGAGATAACTGCTCACCTGGATGCTCTCTTTAATGTTGTCACCCGTTTTGCGTAGATTCAGGAAAAACCAGCCAAAAATGCCAAAGAGGAATAAAACTACCGCTACACCAACGATTGCGCCTACATAACTTGGTTTGCCTTTTTTGCTGGATGCTTTTCCTAATTGGGCCATAATTTACCTTGCTTGAATGAATGAATGATTGTAAGGGCCACAAAAATAAAGGATTTTAGCTTGTTTGCTTTATTTTTGCCCACTACAAAAAACGATTATACGTCAAATATATTTTTTATGCTGCATAGCAGCTATATATTTATTTGTTAAAAGATGTGTGGCGGGTTACGGGTGACGGGTGGCTGATCGTTTACGAAGCTATCTATGAGAAGACTCTATAAACTCAGGCTCTCTGTGGTAAGAAGATTTTCTCAACCGCAGGGAACATGAGAAAGGCAGAGGTTTCGCAGAGATCATAAATTATCCATCTTCGCAAACGATCAACCACCCGTCACTCGTCACCCGTAACTATTGTAGGGCCTTCAAAAAATATAAACTCCAAAATTTATAATGGAATACAACTTCAGGGACATTGAAAAAAAATGGCAGCAAAGCTGGAAAGAAAATAAAGCTTATTCGGTAAGTAATGAAAGTATCAAGCCTAAATGTTATGTGCTGGATATGTTTCCTTATCCGAGTGGGGCAGGGCTTCACGTGGGGCATCCGTTGGGGTACATCGCCAGTGATATTTACAGCCGTTACAAACGCCTTAAAGGATTTAATGTACTGCACCCGATGGGGTTTGACAGTTTCGGTTTGCCGGCCGAACAATACGCCATCGAAACCGGGCAACATCCGGCAGATACTACCGAAAAAAATATCAGTACTTTCAAAAGCCAGCTGGATAAAATAGGCTTCTGTTATGATTGGGACCGGGAAGTACGCACCAGCGACCCAAGATATTACAAATGGACCCAATGGCTTTTCCTGCAATTGTTCAATAGCTATTTCTGCAACACCCAGCAGAAAGCGAGGCCTATCGGGGATCTTATAAAAAAGTATGAAACGAAAGGTAACAAAGATTTTACTGCGGAGCAATGGAATGCTTATTCTAAAAAAGAACAGGAAGATATCCTGATGCAACGCCGCCTGGCTTTTTCATCTTTTGGTGAAGTGAACTGGTGTGAAGCACTCGGGACAGTTTTGGCGAATGATGAAGTAGTGAATGGTGTGAGTGAACGTGGTGGTTTTCCTGTGGTAAAGAAGAAAATGCGGCAGTGGTATTTACGCATCACCGCTTATGCAGACAGATTGCTGCAAGGCCTGGAAACGGTGAACTTCAGCGATGCGATGAAAGAAATGCAGCGCAACTGGATCGGTAAGAGTGAGGGTGCTGAAATGGAGTTTGCTATCGCTACGACTACCGAAGAACAGGGGGCGTCATCAGAAGTCGGTCAGCGGTCGTCGGTGGTCGGTCGTCCGTCGTCAATAAAAGTATACACTACGAGGCCGGATACCATCTTCGGTGTCGATTTTCTCGTATTGGCGCCGGAGCACGAACTCGTAAATGAGATCACTACTGCAGGCCAACGGGCAAGCATAGACGAATATCTTACTTATGTAAAAAGTCGCAGCGACCGTGAACGTATGGCTGAAGTGAAACAAGTGACCGGTTGTTTTACGGGTGCTTATGCAATCAATCCTTTTGATGAAACAAAAAAAATCCCTGTCTGGATCGCTGAATATGTATTGGCGGGATATGGCACCGGGGCCATCATGGCGGTGCCTTGCGGTGATCAGCGTGATTATGGCTTCGCCAAACATTTTGATATTCCGATCACGAATATCATCGGTAGTTTTTACAACGGTGAAGAAGCTAATCCAACTAAAGAGGCGACTCTTGAAAACTCGGGTTTCCTCACTGGTATGTTGATGAAAGATGCGATTGGTGTGGCGATAGATAAGATTGAAGAACTGGGAATAGGTAAGCGCAAAAAAAACTATCGCATGCGGGATGCAGGTTTCAGCAGGCAGCGTTATTGGGGTGAACCGTTCCCGATCAAATGGATCGATGGAATCGCCGTGCCGCTCGATGAAAATGAATTGCCATTGGAATTGCCCCACGTAGAAAAATACGGCCCCGGCCCGGAAGGGGAAGGCCCGCTGGCGAATATTCCTGAATGGACGGCACAGCATTATGAAACATCCACGATGCCCGGTTATGCTGGTTCTTCGTGGTATTTTCTCCGCTACATGGATCCGGAAAACGATGCCACTTTCTGCGACCGTAAAGCTAGTGATTACTGGAACCAGGTGGATGTGTACATTGGTGGAACGGAGCATGCGGTGGGGCATTTATTGTATAGCCGCATGTGGACGAAAGTGATGTATGACCTGGGATTGATAGGGTTTGATGAGCCATTTAAGAAGCTGGTGAACCAGGGGATGATAACGGGAAGTAGCAGGTTTGTATATAGGATTCAAGGAACAAATCAATTTGTTTCATTTGGATTGAAGGATCAATATGAAGTAGCACAGTTACATGTAGATGTAAATATTGTTGATGGGCTTGAGTTAGATACAAATGCATTCAAAAAATGGAGGCCTGATTATGCGGATGCACAATTTATTTTAGAGGATGGGAAATACATCTGTGGCTCAGAAACTGAAAAGATGTCGAAAGGGAAATACAATACCGTCAATCCCGACGATCTTGTAAATAAATACGGTGCCGATACATTCCGCATGTACGAAATGTTCCTGGGCCCGGTTGAGATGAGCAAGCCCTGGGATACGAAAGGTATTGAGGGAGTGCATCGTTTTTTGAGAAAGCTGTGGAGGTTATTTTTTGATGAGATAAAAGGGAAAGTGTGGGTAGATGAAAAAGCTACGGATGCGGAATTAAAGGTCTTGCATAAAACAATCAAAAAAATTGACAGTGATACCGAGCAGTTTTCTTACAACACGGCGGTGAGTGCATTTATGATCAGCGTGAATGAATTGGCTGATCTGAAATGTCATAAAAAGGAAGTGCTGGAGCAACTTTTGATTTTGATCACTCCGTATGCGCCGCATATTGCTGAAGAATTGTGGAGTGCATTGGGCAACGAAGGCTCGGTGCTGGATGCGGCTTATCCGGCATTTGAAGCGAGGTACCTGGTAGAAGCAACAAAGGAATACCCGGTGTCGGTGAATGGTAAATTGCGCACGAGCATCAACATTGCTACTGATGCGGAAGAACCAGCCGTAAGAGAAATGGTATTGGCGAATGAAGTGGTGCAAAAATGGCTGGAAGGCAAGGAGCCTAAGAAGATAATTTTTGTGAAGGGGAAGATGGTGAATGTGGTGATATGAGTTGTAAGGTCGGCTACGATTTCACGAGTGGACTACTCCTGCGAGTTGACAACTCATTACAGTTGTCAACTCGCAGGAGTAGTCCACTCTTTTTTTTGAGAAAAAAAGCGTAAAAATCGGTTGTTTTTCCTTTTTTCAGGAAGTTCCTAAGGACTACTTTAGCGTATGCCAACACCTCCACAATTCACAGTACATTTTGAAGAGCAAAAATTTTACCATGTCATCTGCAAGAGTATCGGGAATCAGTTGATCTTTTTTGATGACAATGACAGGTATGACTTTCTAAAGAAGTATCAGCGTTTCTTAGGAGAATTTGTAGATACATTTTCTTATAACCTTTTGGATAATCATGTTCACTGGGTTTTGAAAATGAAATCTGAGACTGAGATATTTAGTCTGTTAACTACATTTCATAAAAAAGACCTGACAATTACCCAGAAAAAGTACCTGGGTGGAGAATGTACTTTTCATGAAGTGATTAAACAACAATTCAGTCGTTTTTTTATTTCATATACCCGAACCTTCAATACAATTCATAATCGAAAAGGGCATTTGTTTAATCGGCCATTTACAAGAATAAATGTGGATGATGAAGGACACTTAATACGGCTCTTTGTTTATGTTCATGCAAATACTTTAAAACATGGCTTCTTTAAAGATTTTGTGAATTATAAATGGTCGTCGTATCAATTGATAATCGGAAATACTAAAACATTTGTATGCAAAGAAAGAGTTTTGACTCTTTTTGATGGCACGAAAAAATTCATAAACATTCATTTGTCGATGTCGGAGATATATGAAAAACATGAACTTTCTGGCGAATAAATCTGCAGTAGTCAACTCATAGCAGTTGTCAACTCCGGTGAGTAGTCAACTGCTATGAGTTGACTACTCACTTCAATTCCCGTACTTTTACCCCATGATCCCGATAAAAGACTTCGCCGCAATCATTCAAAAAATAGCTCACCAGTTTCACCCTGTTGTTCCTTTTAATGCCGAAAATGAAAAGATCGCCTTACTCGATCTCTCACCGGCGAACAAGAATTTTTCGGAAAAAAATTATGGAAGCACGGAGGCATTATCAGATTTTATACACGGTGAAAGACAAAAGTCTGGCGCTAAATTTCTGATCGGTGGTTATCGCGAAACACGCAATATGTACCGCAGAAGCGGTTTGTTCGATAATAATCTTACAGAACAAGCTTCCCTTAAAGAAGAACCACGCAACCTTCACCTGGGAGTTGATATCTGGGGCGATGAAGATACACCCATCTCAACACCGCTGGGCGGAATGGTGCACAGTTACGCTTTCAACGATAACTTCGGCGACTATGGTGCCACCATCATCCTGCAGCACCAGGTAGATATGCTCAATTTTTACATTTTATACGGCCATCTGGCATTGAAAGATATCGCGAACGTCCGCTCCGGACAATTCATTACAAGGGGTGAAACATTTGCCCATTTTGGCGGCCCAGCAGAAAATGGCAACTGGCCCCCCCACCTTCATATGCAGATCATTCTTGATATCGGAAATTTTGAAGGAGATTATCCAGGCGTTTGCAAAACAAGTGAAGCAGATAAATTTTTTCTCAATAGCCCCGATCCGGACAGTATCTTAAACCTCCTCCAATATACGCAGCCATGATCTATGAGTAAATCGGCAGTTAGCAGGTATTACCAAAATATGTTATAAACTATAGTGTTATAAATTTAATTTATAACATGCTTAATTATTACATCTAGAAATCGTCCTTACCGGCTGTAGTTCTTTTGGCGCCAACAAAAACACTTTTCCATAAAAGAAAGAAAAATGATTTAGTGATATCGCGGTCATTTTCAATTTTCACCTGCCTTGTTTTGCCATTGGATGGATTTTGATCTTTCGTGAAAATATTCGCAACGAAACTTACCAGTCCTTTTTTCTTCATCTCATCCGTACTATCCTCATTGGCTTTCAGCAGCGATATCTTAAGGTCCTTGTACAATAATGTTTCGGTTCCCGTTGCCTTCGTATCATTTCCTTTCAGGTCAAATTTCAGGGAAACAATTGTTCCTTTTTTGATGACAGCTGCACCCAAAGGCTCTGTAATGGCAGTCAGCTTTATAGCGTCAAATGGCCCGGAAGTACCACTGGCACTGAACTCGCCCGTTGTGGAACTCAGCGATAATTTCCAGACAGTATTTATATTCGCTACGCCGAGGAACTTTGTATTGGCAGTCAATGTCATGTTGCTGTTGGCTGCGATCTTCTCTTTGATGTTCGTCACATTGTCAATAGTAGCATTTATATTCTTAAAAGTTACATCGCCGGTCTGCTTCGATAAACGACCTCTTTCACGATATAAAACATCACCATTCTTTATCGTTACCCGTTTAATGTAAATCGGGAAATCAAGTTTCACTAACTGTTGCTGTGGATAGTTACCGATCTTGCTCGAAAGATCATAAGGTACTGTGCGATCGTTGAAGATGCTCAACAACAGCTGCATTGAGGCATTCTCCGCGATCAGTTTCTGGTCCGTTACCAGGCTTCGTACATCCGCTCCCGTTAGATGAATATTATTGACCCTGATATCAAACCTGTCTTTCTGTACTTTCAATTGGCTCACAAATTCTGCCGCCGTCAGCAATGGCCTTACCGCTACATAATTTATATGTATGGTCGACTGATCATTGTTGAGCTGAAAAGGCCCGATCTCCACCTTATATTTATTATCTTTTGTTTTTAAAGTGATGCCATCGGCTGCCATATTCCAATTACTGTTTCCGATAAGCCTTTTAAGGTTGGTGCCATTGTAGATATCATCAAGGTTGCGGGCGTTAAATTTCACATTTTTCAAAACGAGCGGCTCTTCTTTCGGGGTGGACTTATTGAAAATGCTGAGAGTGGTATTTCCCAGGCGGATATTACTGATCAATGCCTGATCAAAAAAGTCATTGTCAATTTCCATCTCTTCACTTGCCGACCCTGCTTTTTTGCTGCGGTAAATACTCACAGCCCCACCTTCAGTTACGAGTGAATCGGCTTTCAGTTTTTTGTTGAGAATAAAATCATTGGTAGATATGCCGCTGATCTTATTGCCCGTAAGCTGTAATAAAATCTTATTGGTTTTCTCATCTTTCTGCATCACTTTACCGATCTGCAGAAAACGTGCTGGTGCGTTGTATTCTATGTTGTCAAAACTGAATAACTGACCAGTTTTTTCATTGATTGTGTTCACTTGTTTTACTTTGGCAACAACATCTTTTACAAAATAACTGATAATGTTATCATAATTGCGGGTGCTGTCGATCTTCAGGTTTTTCAATGTGACCGAAAGGTCCTGCAGGGTTGTATGCGGTGATTTTTTGCCGTTGGCAAAAGCGATCGTAGCATCCACGATATCGATCTGCCCGGCCTGTATGCTTTTGAATTTGCCGGTGATCCTGTCGTAAAGCGCCAGGGAATCTTTGGCCGATAGTTCTATATTTTCCTTCTTTCCGGTGTTGATGATGGTGATCACCGGGCGTATGATCTCGATCCGGTTTGCTTCGATCGTATTTTTTTGAAGAAAAGAAGGGATATTGGCTCCACTGATCTTTAATTGCCCGATACGGACATTAAATACGGTAGCTGAGACCGAAGTATCATTGAGCAGTAATTTTTCCTGTAAAGAATCGGATTGTAACACAATGTTGTTGAAAGTCGCATTTCCATTCAGTTCGTCAATGACAGAACTTTCATATTTTACATAATAAAGACTGTCTGTGCCTTTTGAAACAGCTTTTTCCAGGGCGCCTTTTACCACTCCTTTTTTTATGAATTGCCAGTAAAGGAATGCCCCGCCCAATGCGACGACTGCTACCAATATAATGATCCTGATTGTTTTTTTCATAAATGAGTTTAAGGCGGGTAAAAGGAGGTCTGCCGTTATGCTTTATGAAAAATTGATGCCAAGCAGGCAATTGCCACGGGAGCAGGTATTTCGCAGTATAAAATTGAAAATAAACTGGTATGAGGCTGAATATGTTGCAAAAATTCCCCTCAAAGGGGCATGATGGAATAGATGTTGACATGGATCCTTCAATTGCCCCGACTTTAGCCCGGGGCAATTGAAGGATCCGGTTATTTTTTAGCCAAAATCCTTCAATTCCTGCAAAACCTGATTACCTTTACGAATATTTTAATTTAATGGAAATACTTCCCGGGCATTTATTGGCTGAGATCAACAGCCCTGCCGACCTGAAAAAACTTTCGAAAGACCAGCTGCACGAGGTTTGCACTGAATTACGCCAATACATTATTGATGTAGTAAGCATCTACGGCGGCCATTTTGGCGCCAGCCTGGGTGTGGTGGAACTGAGCGTAGCACTTCATTACGTATTCAACACGCCTTACGATCAATTGGTATGGGATGTTGGCCATCAGGCTTACGGCCATAAGATACTGACCGGCAGAAGGGATGTTTTTCCTACTAACCGTAAATATCACGGATTGAGCGGCTTCCCGAAAAGAAGTGAAAGCGAATATGATACGTTTGGCGTGGGGCATTCTTCCACGTCTATTTCTGCAGCTTTGGGTATGGCCATGGCCAGCCAATATAAAGGCGAACTTGATAAACAACATATCGCTGTGATCGGCGACGGATCGATGACTGCCGGGCTAGCTTTTGAAGCGATGAACCATGCCGGGATCGAAAAAAGCAACGTGATCATCATCCTTAATGATAACTGCATGAGCATCGACCCCAATGTAGGTGCTCTCAAAGAATACCTTACCGACATCACCACTTCGCATACTTACAACAAGATGAAGGATGATGTATGGAACCTGTTGGGCAAATTGCCCGTAGGCAAATCGTTCACCCGCGGAATGGCGCAAAAGCTGACCGAAGGATTGAAAGGTATGGTGACAAGCAGTGCCAATATGTTTGAAGCGCTGAACCTGCGCTATTTTGGCCCGATAGACGGACATAACATTTCGAAGCTGGTGGATACTTTGAATGATCTGAAAGATATTCCGGGTCCGAAATTATTGCATATCAAAACGGTGAAGGGCAAGGGCTACGAACTGGCCGAAAAAGACCAGACCAAATGGCACGCTCCAGGCCTGTTTGATAAAGTGACGGGGGAAATAAAGAAAAAGACATTTGATATTCCACAGCCGCCGAAATACCAGGACGTATTCGGCCATACGATCATCGAGTTGGCGGAAATGAATAAAAATATTATGGGCATCACCCCGGCGATGCCAAGCGGTTCTTCCTTGAAATTCATGATGGACAAAATGCCCGACCGTGCTTTTGATGTGGGCATCTGCGAACAGCATGCCGTTACTTTGAGCGCAGGGCTTGCAACACAGGGAATGAAAGTGTTTTGTAATATCTACTCTTCCTTCATGCAGCGTGCATACGATATGGTGATCCATGACGTAGCCATACAAAAACTGCCGGTTGTTTTTTGCCTGGATAGGGCAGGCCTCGTAGGTGAAGATGGGCCTACGCATCACGGTTGTTATGACATCGCTTACATGCGTTGCATTCCAAATATGATCATCAGTGCGCCAATGAATGAAAAAGAATTGCGTAACCTGATGTATACTTCCCAGTTGGAAAGTACCGATTTGCCGTTTGTGATCCGTTATCCAAGGGGAGAAGGCACGATGCCTGAATGGAAAACTCCTTTTGAAGAGATCAGGATCGGGAAGGGGAGGAAAATAAAAGACGGCGAAGAGATCGCGATCCTGTCATTCGGGCATCCGGGCAATTTTGCCGCTGCCGCGATAAGGGATGTGAGAAATGAAGGGATCAACCCGGCACATTATGATATGCGCTTTGTAAAACCGATCGATGAAGAATTACTGCACGAAGTTTTCAGTAAATACAATAAGATCATCACGATTGAAGATGGAACGATCGTTGGCGGATTTGGCAGCGCCGTACTTGAGTTCATGAACGAACATGGCTACAAAGCCGATGTGAAGATCATGGGTATCCCCGACAGGCTGGTAGAACACGGTACGCCGAAAGAACTTTATAATGAAATAGGCATTGATGCTAACGGTGTGGCAGAAGCGCTGCGTGCAATGGCAGGTGTGAAGGTGGCCGTTCATTAAAAAAATAAAGATAAAATTTAAGCCTCCCGAAAGCCGGGAGGCTTTTTGTTTTTAGCAAAGGTCTCCCGCAGTAAAAACATTTTATGGAATAATCTCTCCCCGGCATCTAACGCCAATACAAATTTTATGAAGTGGTTTGCTAAAACCTTTTTGAGCCTCCTGCTCCTTGCTGCCTGTGCGACAGCTTTGGCTTATTTTATCTGGTATAAACCAAAATTTTCCCACCAGGCTGATCGCTTTCCATTAAGTTTTCGTGCTGCTCCCGATGCCAAAAAAGCCATCTTTTTAAAGCTGCACGAAAAAGGCGAAGATGTGAAAACTTTTATTGAAACAAAAAACTACAACGAGTATGTTTGCTTTATGATCGACATGGGAATTGAATCCGGGAAGAAGCGTTTTTTTGTTTACAACTTAAAAAAAGATAGTGTGGAGTTATCCGGATTGGTGGCGCATGGACAAGGTTCCTCCAAAGCTGAAATCGAATTCTCCAATGAACCCGGAAGTTATTGCACATCACTCGGGAAATATAAAATAGGCTGGGCATACAATGGCCGCTTCGGGCTTGCCTATAAACTTCATGGACTTGATAAAACTAACAGTAAGGCGATGGAGCGGTTTGTTGTGTTGCATGCGCATGAATGTGTACCCAACGACGAAGTGGCGCCGATAGGTATTTGCCAGAGCCAGGGCTGTCCGACCGTATCACCTGATTTTCTTCAAAAACTTGCGAAGTATATCAATGGTTCTTCAAAACCAGTATTACTGATGATCTATAACTAAAAAGGTTTCCCATGTTCTGGAAAACCTTTTTACGATTTCACTTCACTCATTCACTCATTGCCCCAGTTCACTTATTCCCCCATCGGAACTTCAATTGCCAGCAACTCTGCATCTTCACTTGCCTTCACCACAAACTCATCCGTTTCAGAGATCCCTATCGCGTCTTTTTCGCCCAATTTTTGTCCGTTCACTTCCACTGACCCTTTGATCACCACGAGGAACACACCGTTTCCTTTGAAACCATTTGTATAAGAAATTTCTTTTCCTGCAGTTAAATTAGCCAGGGCAAAACGTGCATCCTGGTTGATCCAAAGTGAATCGTCTTCTTCTTTCGGCGAAACCACGATCTGCCATTTTCCTTCCCTGTCAGCCACATCAAATGTGCGCTGATCATAACGCGGTTTTATATTTCTCACTTTCGGGAATACCCATATCTGGAAAAGAGTTGCAGGATCTTTGGCCGAATTATTTGCTTCCGAGTGTTGTATACCGCTACCGGCGCTCATGATCTGGATATCGCCGGCTTTTATCACACCTTCCCCACCGGTGCTGTCTTTGTGATGCAATGCGCCTTCAAATGGTATGGTCACAATTTCCATATTATCATGCGGATGCCTTGGAAAGGCTCCACCGCCAGCGATGAAATCATCATTCAATACTCTTAGAAGTCCAAAATGTACTTTCGCAGGATCGTACCAGCCACCAAAGCTGAAATAATGATTCGGTTTCAACCAGCCATGATCTGCGCTGCCCCTCTCGGAGGCTTTGTGTAATATCGTTTTCATTGTAAATAGTTTTATTGCAATTAATTAATGTTTAAACATCAATTATTACGCCAAATGGCACTGCTGCCATTTTGACTTAAGGTTTGAGTAGTCAACTCCCCGCAGTTGTCAACTGCAGGGAGTTGACTACTCAAAAAGCCGAAAAGCCCTCGGTGGTAAAATCTTTCACAATAAGATCCGCCTGTCCCAACTTCTCCGCAGGCTCGGTAGTAGTGATCGCCACCACTTTCATTCCGGCAGCTTTTGCAGATTGAATGCCCACAACGGCATCTTCGAATGCAAGGCAATTTGCGGGAGCTACCTGCAATGCCCCGGCAGCTTTTTGATAGATCACCGGATCGGGTTTGCCCAATTTTACATGAGAAGAATTGATGACAGCGCTGAAGTATTTTTTGATATCGATGTGCTCAAACATGAAATCAATATTGGGTTGGATGCCCGAAGTAGCGATCGCCATGGGAATATTATTGTCAGCAAATGCCTGCAACAATTCCAGCAGACCGGCAACCGGTTGGATATGTTCTTTGTAAATTTCGCGGTAAAGCGCTTCTTTTTCCAGGGAATAAACCAGTGCTTCTTCGGCAGTGAGTGGCTTCTCGTAAATGTATTCCAGCACATCCTTGTTGGTGCGGCCGTTGAAGTGTTGCCTGTATTCGTCCTCGGTAACTACACGCCCCTTGTTGTTAAGGTATTGAAGCCAGGTGGTGAGGTGATAATTGTTGTTGTCGATCAATGTGCCGTCAAGATCGAAGATGGCGGCTTTGGTATCAAATTTTTTGATGAGTGATTTTACTGTTTCGTCCATTGTTCCTTTTTTTTCTGAATAAGATGAAGCAAAGAATTGTTCCGGCAAGTAATCCTACAGTCATCCAATATTCGAAGTTTATATTCTCGAGTGTATCGCTGATCTTTTTATTTACGGCCAGATCTTTTACAGCCACCACCAGTTTTTCCAGTTCCCGTTGCACAAAAAATCTCCTGACGAAAATGGCGGTTAAAATACCACCTGCGGTAAATAAAACCGTCGCGGCCTTTTTGGATGGAGTAAGATCCGGGATCAGTTTCCATACAAAAAAACAAATGATGGGAACTGCTGCCCAGATAAGCGAAAATCTTAGCGCAAGATTGAAAGGGGAATCGAAATTGGTAACATTGAAGTACGCGTCTTCCACTTTCGGCACTGCCACTCCGTAAAAAGTAGGGTAAATATATTGAGCCAGGAAAAATAGGCCTACTGCCAATGCTAACGCGATCAGGAACTCTTTTACACTAAATTTCATTTGAGTTGGTTGATTGTCTTCAGGAAGAAAAGATTAGTTAAGATGATCGAAATCCTCCGCTGTCAATGCCGTAGATTGATCTTCTTCCCTGTTCTCATTAAATTCTATGATGAAATTATTGCGGCCTTCGCCGATGATGATCTCCAAGTATTTCTGCTGCACCATTTCCAGCATGTTCAGGAAAACGAAGATCGCGTGGATGCGGTCTTCGCACACTTCAAATATCTTTTCGAATGAAAGCGTCTTTTCCTTTTTAGCCAGGTCGTACATATACTCCCGCACGCCTTCCATGGTGTAATTATATTGCACCACGGTATGCACCGGTTTGAAATTACGTTTCTGCACATTCTGGATCACTTTTTCAAAAGCCTTCATCAGCTTGAAAAGTGTTACCGTCTGTATCTCTGTTCCTTCGCCTGCTTCCTCGCCAATGATCGCCAGTTCTTTTTGCAGATTACCTCTTTTGATCATCAACATACGCACCGCTTCCATTTCAGCCATCTTTGCAGAAGCTTCCTTGAATTTTTTGTATTCGAGGATCTTGTCGATCAACTCCTGGCGTGGATCAATTTCATTACCTGCGGCATCCAGTTCTTTACGGGGCAACAACATCTTTGCCTTGATACGCATCAGCGTACTGATGAACAAAATGAATTCGCTGCTCAACTCGATGTTCAGTTTACCAGCCTCATGAATATGATCCAAAAAATCGTTCGTGATCTTCGTGATTGGAATATTATAGATATCCAGTTCATCCCTTTCGATAAAGAATAACAAAAGGTCGAACGGTCCTTCAAACTGGTTGCCGAGTTTTATTTGATATGTGGGTGCCTGCAAAATGAGATTTTTAAGGGCGTAAAAGTAGGTAAAAAAGTTGTCAGATGCCAGCTGTAGGATGTCAGCGGTGACATAATGTTGGTAAATCCATTATAAAATTGCTAATTCATTCATTATCAAACTTTAAATGAGCGGCGGCTATAACTAATATTCTTCTTCCTTCAGGAACTGCTGACATCCCACACCTGACATCCGACAACTATCTATTTCCTGAAACTATAAGCAAACCCGATTCCCATCAACTGTAATATTTGAGGTGCCGGTCCTTTGGCCGGGTTTACATTTTCCACATCGTCATCGTATATCATATCCACGTTCAGGGAGAAATTGATGTACCTGGTAATTTTGGCTGTCAGCACATTCGACCAGAAAATATCGATATTCTGCGGATTGCTTTTGTAATTGGAGAAAAGGTCAAGCTTTGATTTGAACGTAAGATTTTTTGCAAATGTTTTCAGGTAATTGACAGAAGCAAATGCTCCGAATTCCTGGCGGGAACTCTTGTTCAGCGGTACACTGTACAACTCTTTTATGGTATTATCTCCTACAAAAACCCATCTTGCGGTTGCAGGCGAAATAAAAAGCGACAGCTCCGGCGCAGGTTTATAATCCAACCCTACAGATAACAACAAATATGCTGGCGCAAAAGTTTTGGAAGTGAGTGAAGCTGAATCCAGGCCCGCGGTGTTTTTGGTGTAAGTATACCCTTTGGCAAACTGGCTGCGAAGATTTACCAATCCGGCGATGTTCATTTTAGGCGTGATCGCGTATCCATATTTCGATAAAAGATCGATGCGGTCACTGGCTTTGCGGTTGCCAAGACTAGTGGTGTTTACAACGCCATAAGCAAGGTCGAGTGTATTGTCCCAGGAATGTTTATCTTTTTTGTAAAATGCGTAGAGGTTGCTGTAGGCATTCAGCGAAAACGAAAATTTATCACCACCCGCCGACCAGTTGCTAAGCGTACCCTGGTTTACATTCAGCGCAAATGAACCCCCGGTTTTCCAGGTTTTCACAACAGTATCCTTATCGTCTTTTTTAATGGTTTTTTCAGTAGAGGATTTCAGGTCTTTGACTGTTCCGTCTTGTGCGGTGGCTGATACAGATAGTACTATAACAGCCCCGACTGTTAAGATAAGCTTCATGAATTTAGTTTTAGTAATACGTACAAGACGTTCAAAATGTCCAAGAGGTTCATCCATTCAATTGCCCCGGACTTAAGTCCGGGGCAATTGAATGGATGAACCTCTTGGACGCATATTATTTTTTCAGATTGTCGCGGATTTCCATCAGCAATTTGTCGGTAGATGACGGTTCTGGTGGTGCAGCCGGAGCTACTGCTTCTTTATGTTTAGCGGCATTGATACCTTTGATCACTCCAAATAATACGAGTGCTACCACGATGAATTTGATGACAGCAGCCAGGAATTTGCCATACTTTACCGCTCCCCATGCGAGCGTCTCAATATTTTCCGCATGTGCAGCCTTTAAAGCCGGAGTTAGCAACAGCGGTGTGATGACATCATCCACCAGCGATGAAACGATGGCGCCAAACGCAGCACCGATGACTACTGCTACTGCAAGGTCTACAACGTTGCCCTTCAGCGCAAATGCTTTAAATTCTTTTACAAATCCCATGATAGTAAGTTTTAGTAGTGATAAATGACCGGTGTTCAACCAGCTTCAAAAGAAAATTTTTACCTGAGCTTAAATAAGCTCAATTTTGCTTTTCAAATGTACTGTATAAATCATTAAATGGGCAATAGTAAGGTTGTAAACTGGGGTATTTTTATCATGTTGTCCTTTATCTGGGGAAGCAGTTTTGTGCTGATGAAAGAAGGGTTGCTTTTTCTCACCGCGTACCAGGTGGCTTCTATCCGCATCATCTCTTCGGGGCTTGTCCTTTTACCGATCGCAATAAAAAATTTTACAAAGATCCCGGCCAATAAACTGATGTATGTGTTCCTGTCCGGGGTATTGGGCAGCCTGTTGCCCGCCTATCTTTTCTGCATCGCGGAGCAGGGTATCGACAGTTCGCTGGCGGGTGTGCTCAATGCACTTACCCCCATATTCGTGATCATCATCGGCGCACTGTTTTTTCAAAGCCGAACTTCCACTCACAAAGTCATCGGCATCGTGATCGCTTTCAGCGGCAGTGTATTGTTATTTTTCAGTCAACCCGGATTTTCGCAGAATAGTAATGCATTCTATGTGCTGCTGGTGGTGTTGGCTACATTATTATATGGCATCAATGTAAATATGGTGCACCGCCATCTCAGCACCATTCCTTCCTTGCATATAGCTGCGGTGGCGCTTACGCTTAATGCTATTCCTGCATTGGCCGTACTTTATTTTACCGGCTATTTCAATATGAACCTTTCCGGTAGCGGGGTACAGATGTCCACTTTTTATTCTGCCATACTCGGCATCGGCGGCACCGCTATTGCTACGATATTATTTTACATATTACTCAAAAGGGCCGGCTCTGTATTCGCTTCAATGGTTACTTACGCCATCCCGATCGTGGCCATCATGTGGGGAATCGTTTATCAGGAAGAGATAGGCTGGAAGCAGGTGGTATGTATGTGCATTATTCTTTTGGGAGTATGGTGGGCGAATAGAAAACGACGACCGACGACCGACCAGTGACCACCGTTTGTTCTTCATTATTGAAAGGCTATCGTTAATTGTTGTTTATCAGCGTGAGGAGGCTTTCTGGTGCATTTTTCGATCGTCCATGATCCGTCGTCGGTTGTCTGTTGTCTGTTGTCGGTCGTCTGTTGTCGGTCGTCCGTAGTCGGTTTCTGTAGTCGGTTGTCTGTACTTCTACTTAAAAAAGACGATCTCCTTTTTATTTTCGTGGATGATTGCTTTGCTGCCGAGTAAAAGCTCGCCTCCTTTCTGATCGTAAAACTTCAATACTATCGTATCGCCCTTCATCGAATATTTTCCTGGGAAACTGGTGTTTTTTACACTGTCGAATAGCTGGCGGTAAAATTCAAAGAAATTATTTTCCTTCAGTTCAAAATACGAATCGTTCATATCAGCTACCGCTTTGAAGCTTTGGATGGTTTTGGATGCATCGAAAGCAGTTTTATCCTTACGGAATTTGGCCGCAGGCGAACAGGAAGTAATGATAATGACGATAGAAATGAATACACTAAATAATTTCATGATACAAAAGTAAGCGGAAAAGAATAAACGCTGATTTTAAATAGATGATAAGATTTCGCTGATTATTTTTACTTCGTAAAAACGAAAATGCAGTTTAAAAAATTGGAGCTTTTTTCTAAACTGCATTTTCGTTTTGCGCCCGCAAAACAATCAGCGAAATCCTCTCATCCTTTTCTAATCTGCGATTTTTATTTTTTTTAATCCAACAATCTCTTTTACTTTTGTACTGTAATAAAAAATATTACAGTATGAACAACGTTCGTTTCGCCACTTCTATTCATATCCTCACTTTGCTCAGCGTGGCAAAGGGTGAATACCTGTCGTCGGAATACATTGCAGGTAGCGTGAACCTGAATGCTGCCATCATACGCAAAGAACTCAGTAATCTTCGGGAACACGGGCTGGTAGAAAGCAGGGAAGGTAAAGGCGGCGGGAGCATATTGGCAAGATCACCTTCGAAGATCCTGCTTTCGGATATTTATGTAGCAGTCAGGCAGTCGTCGCTGCTGGGGCGGTCCAATCAGCCCAATCCCGCTTGCCCGATAGGCAGGCAGATCAACAAACAAATTGACGTGGTATATGAAGCGGCGGAAGAGGCGTTGGTAAAACAACTGAGCAAACAATCGCTTGCCGGGTTCATGAAAAAATTCGATTAATTTTTTTTAAATAAAACTGTAACTTATTTTATTACAGATTTGGTTCAAATTTTAAATTTATAATTATGAAAGTAGCATTGATCGGTGCCACAGGTTTTGTGGGCACCGCGGTATTGAAAGAATTACTTCAGCGTGGGCATCACGTAACCGCTATTGCCCGTGATATTACGAAGATCGAAAACAACGATAACGTAACTGCGGTAAAAGCGGACATATACAACGAAGCAGAAGTGACGGAAGCGATCAAAGGATTGGATGCAGTAGTAAGCGCATTTAACTCCGGCTGGACAAATCCGAATATCTACGATGATTTCCTGCGAGGTTCTGATTCTGTACAATCCGGGACCAAAGCGGCCGGCATTAAAAGATATCTCGTAGTAGGTGGTGCCGGAAGCCTGTACATCGCACCGGGTGTGCAATTGATCGATACACCTGAATTTCCTGAAGCGTACAAAGCAGGAGCTTCAGCAGCAAAAGATTACCTGAACCAATTGAAAAATGAAACGGAACTGGATTGGACTTTCTTAAGCCCGGCGATAGAACTGACACCAGGCACAAGAACCGGTACATTTCGCACCAATCTTGAAAACCCGGTATTTGATGCTGAAAACCGTAGCAGGATCTCGGTGGAAGATCTGGCAGTGGCAATAGTAGATGAGATAGAGGAACCGAAACATATCAAGCAGCGGTTTACAGTAGGATACTAAGGAGTTTGCGGGTGACGGGTTACGGGTGGTTGATCGTTTGCGAAGCTTTCTCTGCGAAAGCTCTGCTCTCTCTTGTTCTCTGCGGTGAAAGAAACTTTCCTTTACCGCAGAGTGCCGGAGTAAACAGAGGTTGCGCAGAGAGTAATTCTACGCGAAAGATAAATAACCCGTCACCCTCCACCCGTAACTTACTTAAGCTCTATCAGATCCCACAGATTCCCATACAGATCCGCAAATACCAGCACTTTTCCCCAGCTTTCTTCATGAGGTTCACGAACGATGCGGATATTCTGCCGCAAAAGATTTTGATGATCCCGGTTAATATCATCGGTGTACATGAAAAGAAAAACCCTTCCGCCGGTCTGGTTGCCCACTCTTGAAAGTTGTTCTTCCGAAGCGGCTTTTGCCAGCAAAAGGTTGCAACCGCTATTTCCCTTCGGGGATATCACCACCCACCTTTTGGTTTCGCTGAGGGTAGTATCTTCCAAAAGCTCGAATTGTAATTTTTTGGTGTAAAATTCAATGGCTTCATCATAATCGGCCACTACAAGGGCTATCTGCCCGATGCGTTGTTTCATGGAATATGTTTAAAGTTCGAAATTTCGTTACCACATCAGCGGCCAAACCCGGTCAGCGTTCCAAACCCCGTCAGCAGTTAAAGACCCTGACAGCGGTTATATATATAAAATCTTTCCAAACCGCTGTCAGGGTTTTCAACTGCAGACAGGGACCAGGTCCGAAGTAGCTTTTCGAAAAAAAGGCAAATTTCCCCAAAAATGGCGTATTTGCCTTATTAATCATATAAAACTTACTTTAAACTGGCAAAACAGTCTTTTTACCCCCTAAATATTTATTCCAAAATTTTCAATTTCCCTCCTCAACCCTTACCTTTGCGCCGAAATTAAATACCCAGATACTTTTAAATAAATAATATGGCTAATACAGGTAAAGTAAAATCCATCATTGGCGCGGTAGTAGACGTGCAGTTTGATAACGATTCAAAGCTCCCGGAAATCTTGAATGCATTGGAACTTACACGTGATAACGGCGATAAGCTGGTATTGGAAGTTCAGCAGCATTTGGGAGAAGACAGTGTGAGGACGATCGCGATGGATGGTACTGAAGGTTTGGTTCGTGGAACTAAAGTGACCGATACCGGAAAACCGATCACTATGCCTGTAGGCGAAGGTATCAAAGGGCGTTTGTTTAATGTAACCGGTGATGCGATCGATGGTCTTCCACAGGTTAGCAAAGAAGGTGGCCGTCCTATCCACGCTAAGCCGCCGTTATTTGAAAACTTAAGTACAGCTTCTGAAATATTATATACAGGTATCAAAGTGATCGATCTGATCGAACCATATGCAAAAGGTGGTAAGATCGGTCTGTTTGGTGGTGCCGGTGTGGGTAAAACGGTATTGATCCAGGAATTGATCAACAATATCGCGAAAGCATACAGCGGGGTTTCCGTATTTGCAGGTGTGGGTGAAAGGACACGTGAAGGGAATGATCTGATGCGTGAAATGATCGAAGCTGGTATCATGAACTACGGTGACAAATTCAAGCATAGCATGGAAGAAGGCGGCTGGGATCTGAACGCGGTAGACATGGAAGGATTGAAAGACAGTAAAGCAACATTCGTATTCGGCCAGATGAACGAACCACCAGGTGCACGTGCACGTGTGGCGCTAAGCGGCCTTACGATCGCAGAATATTTCCGTGATGGTGATGGCGAAGGACAAGGAAAAGATATCCTTTTCTTCGTGGATAACATCTTCCGTTTCACACAGGCCGGTTCTGAAGTATCGGCGTTGCTGGGGCGTATGCCATCTGCCGTGGGTTACCAGCCAACACTGGCGACCGAAATGGGATTGATGCAGGAACGTATCACTTCTACTAAAAATGGTTCGATCACTTCCGTACAGGCGGTTTACGTACCTGCGGATGATCTGACCGATCCGGCTCCGGCAACAACGTTTGCGCATTTGGATGCGACAACCGTATTGAGCCGTAAGATCGCGGATCTTGGTATCTATCCTGCGGTAGATCCACTGGATAGTACCTCACGTATCCTTACCGTTGCGATCGTTGGGGAAGAACATTACAACACCGCAGATAAAGTAAAACTGATCCTTCAGCGTTATAAAGAATTGCAGGATATCATCGCGATCCTTGGCCTTGATGAGTTGAGCGACGAAGATAAACTGGTAGTATCACGTGCACGTAAAGTACAACGTTTCCTTTCTCAGCCATTCTTCGTGGCAGAACAGTTCACCGGTTTGAAAGGTGTATTGGTTCCGATCGAAGATACCATCCGCGGTTTCAACGCCATCATGGACGGTGAAGTGGATGAATATCCTGAAGCAGCATTCAACCTGGTAGGAACATTGGAAGATGCTATCGAAAAAGGTAAGAAACTCATGTCAGCGGCAACGAATTAATTAGCCGATGTGCTGATTAGCTGATCTGCTAATTAGCATTCGGTTTATAGTACTTGATGAGCTGGAACTAATTTCAGTTTGAAAAAATCAGCAGATTAGCATATTAGCAAATCAGCACATTATTAAGTTATGACTTTAGAAATATTAACTCCGGAACGTAAGATATTCAGCGGCGAAGTGTATGGCGTACAATTGCCGGGCATCAGCGGTTTGTTCGAAGTGCTCGACAAACATGCTCCGTTGGTAAGCGCATTGAAAGACGGCAAACTGAAGATACTGAAAGATAAGTCGAATACTACTTCTTATACTATTCAGAGCGGGTTTGTAGAAGTGCTGAATAATAAGGCGACTGTGCTGGTGGAAGGAGCGGTGGAAAATTAAAAATTAAAGATTGAAAATTAATAGGTCCGTACATTTTGTACGGACTTTTTTTGTGCAAACCCCGGAGGTTTTCAAAACCTCCGGGGTTTCTAAAACTGCTTCTTCACCTGCACAAAACTCCATGCGCAAAAGGGTAGTACTACAAAAGTCGCTACCCACCAATAATTACAGGTAAATAGGCTCACGCCGATCGCGATCAGCGCAAGGTAAAATGGGTAGAACAAAAACAGGAGACCCACCATCAGAGAATCGTAATGATCATTGTGGCCGCCTTTTTTAAAAGCGAATTTTTGTACCGGATAATAAAGCGGGAAATGAAGGATATATCCAAGCAATGCAGGCACCGATAGCAATATTTTTTTTACAGAAGATATCGCCACCGCAAATCTTTTTTTGATCTCAGGCTCATCCGATCTTTCTATTTCCAATACCAACGGCTCCAGTTCACTTTTCAATTTATTATTGAATGCATTGATCGATCTGCCGTAACCTTCAGACAATACGATGTCTTTTTTTGAAATGATATTTCCAAAATTCAGTTGTACATTTTTTCCGAAAGAAGTAAAGGATTGATAATTTAATCCGCAAGGCAAAACTTTCAGGTTGATACCCTCTTCCCAGCTGCTGATAGCAAGCCGCGCCGTTCCTTTTTTCAATGGGCGCAGGTGCCATTCGTTGATACACCTGCCTTCGCTGAAGATCAGCACCACCCCGTTCTTTTTGAAAATCTCCTTGCAGGCATCAAACGTAGTGTAATTATGTTCGAGATTTTCTACTCCTTCGCTGGTACGATACACAGGCAACATATGAATGCTCCGGAGCAACCATGCCGCAAATTTATTTTTAAAAGCATCGCCCCTTGCCAGCGAATGAACAGGTTTTTTAAAAATGGTGGAAAGTATGATGGCGTCGAGAAAAGAATCAGGATGATTGCTGGCAATGATCAGCGGCCCATCGTGCTGCAGCAAATCTTTTTTGTTGATGTGCAAACGCCTGCAGTAGATCCACAGGCAGCATCGTGCCGGAAGTTTTAGTAACCAATATAACAATTCTCGGGTTTTTAGAAAGGTAAAGGAATTATGACTAATCTTCCAATTTTTAAGAAGTAATTTTTAAAAAGCATAGGCATCAATAGCCCTGGGCTTTAGCCGGGCCACAGATCAATTGAATTGTGGATCAGTCGGAAAATGCACCATCATTTTATAATTCCCGCCAAGTTCGTACAGGCTTGCTTTCCAGACATCTTCTACAGGGGTATCAAAAATAATTTTAGCGGTGGAAGCTACTGTCAGCCATGCCTTTTCATTGAGTTCGCTATCCAGCTGATCGACACTCCAGCCGCTGTATCCCAGGAAGAATTTTATTCTTGTTGGATCGATCTGCCCGCTGCGCATCAGTTCTTTCAATGTTTCAAAATCGCCGCCCCAATACACATCTTCGGCTACTTTTTGTGCATCCGGCAACAAAAAAGGATATTGATGCAGGTAATGTAATGTGTCCATCTGAACCGGCCCGCCAACATATATTGGCAAATCAAACCCATCCAGGCCGTCAATCAGTTCATCCAGCTTTCTATCATAATATTTGTTGAGCACAAATCCGAAGCTCCCTTCTTCAGGGGTGTGCCTGCACATCAGCACAACCGTACGCATGAAGTTGGGATCTTTCAAAAAAGGTTCCGCAATGAGCAATGTGCCTGTTTCTGGAGGAATCATGGTTAAAATTAAGAATTAAGAATTAAAAATTAAGAATGTTAATGTATTAAGTGTTCCCAGGAATGGGGCTAATTTTGACGCGATCAATCAATTCTAAAGGAATTCTTAATTCTTAATTTTTAATTCTTAATTGAGTTTACATTTGCAGACACGAAACTTTTTCTACTGATAGCATTTTTACATGAAAAGAATTTTTCCAATCATAACGGTGTTGATATCATTGAGCCTGGTAGGGCTGATATTTTTTCAATTCCTGTGGTTGAAAAGCGCTAACGAAATTCAGACCGATCGTTTTAAAGAGAATGTGGTGATGGCGGGGGCTGACGCGGCCAACAAACTGATGGAAGAAGATAATTTCCTTCTTCGCCCGAGACGAAATGACCTGTTGTTCCCCGGTGATAAAGGCGCGATGGAATTTACGAAATCTTCGGTAGTACAACGTTATTCCAAAGACCAGATATCTGAAATTATCCGTGCTGCGTTTGATCGTAATTCGCTGAAAGGAATCCGCTTCGAATTTGCCGTTACACAAAATACATTGAACCCCGACCAGATCGAAACTGAAAATTTCGCCAAATATTACATCGATTCGACCAACAACCTTAATTACCCCATCCTGCTACAAGGCGCCAGCGGTACCAGCCTCGAAAATCTCACCAAAGAAGAATGGCTGATGATCATCGTGCCTCATCAGAAAACGATCGTATTAAAACAGATCCGTTGGTTCATCTGGGGCGCCATACTTTTTACCATCATCATTACTACAGCATTTTTTGTTACGATAAGGACTTTGTTACGCCAGAAAAAACTCAGCGAGATCAAGTCTGACTTCATCAACAATATGACGCATGAATTCAAGACGCCGCTGGCGACGATCTCACTGGCTGTTGATGCGTTGAAGAATGAAAAGGTCATTGCAGATAAAGAAAAATCCCACTACTTCACCGGTGTGATCAAGGAAGAGAACAAACGGATGAACAAACAGGTGGAAACCATACTGCAGGCGGCTTTGCTGGATAAACAGGAAGTACAGCTTAACCTGAAAAAACAATCCGCACATGATCTGATAAAGATCGCGATGAACAACATCGCTTTGCCGGTGGAGCAAAAAGGCGGGCAACTGATCGCTCATCTTGACGCGGAAAAAGACATCATCATGGCAGACGAAGTACACTTCACCAACTTCGTAAATAACCTGCTGGATAATGCCCTCAAATATTCCAGCGAAAATCCCAGGATCGTTTTGTCTACTTCCGTAAGCGGCAATCAATTCAAAATAAAGATCGATGACAACGGCATCGGTATGAATAAAGAAACCCTCAACCGCATCTTCGAAAAATTCTACCGGGCCCATACCGGCAATGTGCATAATGTAAAAGGTTTCGGCCTTGGCTTAAGTTATGTAAAAACAATGGTCCAGGCGCACAAAGGCACGATCAAAGCAGAGAGCGTGCTTGGAAAAGGCAGCTCCTTTATTGTAACTGTTCCCCTCGTAAAAAATTAATAATTAATAATTAATAATGAATAATTCTTTCAGCGAAGGATTATTCAGTTTAGAGGTATTGATAACACAGGTAATTATTAATTATTAATTATTCATTATTAATTGACTTGTCCACACTAATTCACAACTATCCACAGCTAATCCACATCGTTAATGTTCAAATTCCTCTCAAACGCATAGCTATCCTACGCTTCGCCCTGTGGAAAAAATCTTTTCCTTAAAAAAGTGTCAGAAAGTGGGAAAAAGTGTTATTTTGTGTGAATAATACTTAAATAACCATTTATTTCCCCTTCATGATCAGCTTTTTGGGCGAATATGAATCAACTGTAGATGCAAAAGGCCGTTTCCTTTTGCCGGCAGGCTTGAAAAAGCAGCTGCCGCAGGATGAGTCTGCCCAATTTGTGATAAACAGGGGTTTTGAAAAATGTCTCACCCTTTATCCCTTGCAGAGCTGGAATCCCATCTTTGAAACCATCAGCAAACAAAATGATTTCGACCCCAAAGTTAGAGAGTTTCGCCGCTATTTTTTAAATGGCGCCACGCAGATCGAACTGGATAGTGCAGGAAGGATCTTGTTACCAAAAAACCTGATCGAACATGCCTCGCTTGAAAAAGACATCGTGCTGGTATCCGCGGTGAACAAAATTGAGATTTGGGACAAAAATAAATACCAACAGTTCTTTGATTCTTTCACATCTGAATCCTTCAGCGCCCTGGCAAATGAAGTGATGAACCCAAACGCTGATAAGCCGAACAGTTAAAGATATGGAGCAATCAGAAAAATCAACCGGCAATAACGGATCAGTGCATCAGCCGGAAGATTACCATATTCCCGTGATGTTGCACGAAGCGATCGATGCTTTGGCGATCCATCCATCCGGTGTTTATGTGGATTGCACATTTGGCGGCGGCGGGCACAGCAGGGCGATCCTGGAAAAGCTGGATGAAAACGGAAAACTGATCGTATTCGACCAGGATGAAGATGCGAAGAAGAATATTCCCGCAGGAGAAAAGCGGATGATTTTTGTTCCGCAAAATTTTCGCCACCTGCAACGGTTCTTGCGCTTGCATAAACAAAATAAAGTGGATGGGATACTGGCGGATCTCGGCGTATCAAGTCACCAGTTTGATGAAGCAGGCCGGGGCTTTTCCACCCGCTTCGATGCGGCGCTCGACATGAGGATGGATACCAAACAGAAAACAACAGCAGCGGATGTTTTGCAGACATACACAGAACAACAGTTGCACAAGATATTTGAAAAGTACGGGGAAGTGACAAATTCGAAAACACTGGCGAAGACGATCATCGAACAAAGAGTTATAGCGCCTTTCACCACGATCAGCCGCTTCAAGCAATCCTTGCAGCAGATAGTGAAAGGCAATCCGAATAAGTATTTCGCACAGGTCTTCCAGGCATTGCGGATCGAAGTGAACGATGAAATGGGGGCGTTGCGGGAGATGCTTTCTCAAACAGTAGAAGTACTTAAACCGGCAGGAAGAGTGGCTATCATCACTTTCCATTCATTGGAAGACAGGGAAGTGAAGACTTTTTTCAAGAACGGCACATTTGAAGAACCTGAAGTAGATGACGTGTTTGGAACGAAAGCGGAAAGCCCGTTGCGCATCATTTCAAAGAAACCGATCGTAGCAGGTGAGCAGGAGTTAAAATTAAATCCGCGTTCGAGGAGCGCCAAATTACGGATAGCAGAAAAAAAATAATGACCGAAGAAAATATACATACGGATACCCAACAGCAAACGAAAACTGACTGGAGGAAATTCTTCACCTACAAATGGGTGGTCAAGAATATTCCTTTTTTTCTTTTCCTTTCTGCGCTTGCGGTATTATATATCTACAACGGGCATCATGCGGATAAACTGATCCGAAAGATTTCTACCAGCGAAAAGAATATCAAGGAACTGGAATATGAATATAAATCGATAAAGAGTGAGGTTATTTTCAGGAGCAAAGCCAGTGAACTGGTAAAAGCGGTGGAGCCGCTGGGTTTAAAGCAACCGAAAGTCCCTCCGATAATTTTAGTTGATTCGATTGTAAAGAAATAAGAAAACGATTGCCTGAAGAAGGCTGATAATGGAGATCAAAAAAGACATATTGTGGAGAGTGTATCTATGCTTTATCGGCATGGCGGTACTGAGTGTCTTTGTGCTGGGGCGTGCAATATATATACAACAGGTGCAAGGCAGTTTCTGGCGTGGAATGGGCGACAGCCTTCATTTGAAATACCTGCCGATAGATGCCGAACGCGGAAGTATCTACAGCGAAGATGGAAATATGCTCAGTACATCTGTTCCGATATTCGATGTCTATATCGATTTTGGTGCAGATGGTTTGAGAGAAAAACAAGGCAAACGTTTCAAGGATAATGTGGATTCATTGAGCCTTAGCCTGGCAGCATTATTCGAAGATAAATCAGCAGCCACTTACGAAAAGGAATTGAAGCTGGCTTACAAGAACAAGGAACGTTATTATCCACTCAAGAAAAAGATCTCTTTCGACCAGTATAAAGCGATGCGTGATTTTCCGCTCGTTCGCCAGGGGCGCAACAAAAGTGGTTTCATCATCGACCCACGGGATAAGCGTATCAATCCTTATGTATTGCTGGCGAACAGGACGATCGGGCTTTCCCGCCTGAACCCAAAACAAAATGTGGGATTGGAACTGACTTACGACAGTCTGCTGAGAGGTACTACCGGTCAGCGTTTGATGCGCTATGCCGCTGGTACATACATGCCGGTGGAAGGGGCGGAACTTGATCCGGTGAATGGAAAAGATATCGTGACTACGCTGGATACTTATATACAGGATGTGGCACAGAATGCTTTGATGAAGATGATGGTGAATAATAATTCCCTTCATGGCACGGTGATCGTGATGGAAACGGCGACTGGTAAGATCAAAGCGATCGCGAATCTTGGTAAACAGTCGGATGGTTCTTATATCGAAGATCTGAATTACGGGATCGGTAAAGCAACGGAGCCGGGTTCTATCTTCAAACTTGCGACTTTGTTGAGTTTGCTCGAAGATAAATACATCACCATCAAAAGCATCGTGAATACAGAAGGCGGCGTGAAATCTTTTTCTGGATTACGGATCAAGGATTCGCATCTGGGTGCTTATGAAATGACGGTAAAGGAAGCCTTCGAACGCAGTAGCAACGTGGCTTTCGCAAAACTGGCAGATCAGTATTACGGCAGCGAGCCAACAAAATTCACCGATCACCTGGCGAAGTTCAGGCTCAACCAGATGACGGGCGTTGATATAGTAGCGAGCTCTGCAAAGCCAACTATTAAAACGCCGAAAAACAGGAGCTGGTCTAAAACTACCATCCCATACATGGCGCATGGGTACGAAGAAATGGTGACGCCGCTTCACATGCTGATGCTGTACAACGCGGTTGCTAACAATGGTAAAATGATGAAGCCTTACCTGGTAAGCGCTATCAGGGATTATGGAGTGGATATTAAAAAAATTGAACCGCAGGTTTTGGTAGAAAAGATCGCCAGCGACGAAACATTGGCGCAGGCACGCGAATGCCTGAAAGCGGTAGTGGATAGCGCTCATGGCACGGCGCATAAAGTGGTATTTGATTCCCTGTATTCCATTTCAGGAAAAACGGGAACAGCTGTAACAGCCCTTGATAACAAAGGGTATAATAAAGGCAACAAAATTTATCAGGCATCTTTCATCGGTTATTTTCCTTCGGAAGCGCCGAAATATTCGATCGCTGTGGTGATACAAAACAGCCGGGAATCAAAACTGGTGTATGGTGCTGATGTATCAGGACGTGTTTTTAAAGAAGTGAGTGATCATATTTATGGCCATTTCATCAATAATACAAAATACGCATATCCAACAGCTATCGATACTTCGATGCATGTTTCCTCAGGAATGAAAACAGATCTCGGATCCATCTTCAGCTACCTGAATATCATCTATAGGGATTCGTCGGTGTCTGGCGCATGGAGAAATATGCAGCTTGTAAATAATTCTGCCAGCCTGAATGCACCTGCTGATTTTCAAACCACTTCTTCTGTAACCCCCAATGTTATTGGAATGGGCTTGAAGGATGCGGTGTATCTGCTGGAGAATAAAGGGATGAAGATAACGGTTACGGGTAGGGGCAAAGTGGTGAACCAAAGCCTTCTTGCCGGAACAAATTTTACAAAAGGACAAAAAATATCATTGCTGCTGAACTAGCAAAAAATATGCTGAAGGACCTGTTATATAAAGTATCTATTGTGGCTGTAAAAGGCGATACGAGTGTTGATGTAAACGCATTGCAACTGGATTCGCGTGCAGCAAATCCACAAGGATGTTTTATTGCTATCAAGGGTTCGGCAATGGATGGACATGATTTTATCAGCAGTGCAATTGCCAATGGCGCCGTGGCTATCATTTGCCAGCAAATGCCTGTCGAAATAAATGAAGCAATTACTTATGTGCAGGTAGAAAACAGTGCGGTAGCGGCAGGTATCATGAGCCATAATTTTTATGGCGAGCCTTCCAAAAACCTGAAGCTGGTAGGTGTTACCGGTACCAATGGGAAAACAACTATCGCGACAGTGCTCTTCAAATTATTTACCAATCTCGGCTACAAATGCGGATTGGTAAGCACGGTGCAAAATCAGGTAGGCGATACCGTTATACCATCCACACATACCACGCCTGATGCAGTGAATCTTAACAAGCTGCTGAAGCAAATGCTGGATGAAGAATGTGAATACGTTTTCATGGAATGCAGCAGCCATGCGATAGAACAGCAGCGTCTGGCCGGGCTGGTTTTTGCCGGAGGGATATTCAGCAACATTACTCATGATCACCTGGATTATCATAAAACATTTGATGAATACATCCGGGTAAAAAAATCATGGTTTGATGGGTTACCAAAATCTGCTTTCGCGATCAGCAATGCGGATGATAAAAGAGGAGCGGTGATGCTGCAGAATACGGCAGCGAAAAAATATTTCTACAGCCTCAAAACATTGGCTGATTTTAAAGGAAAGATCCTGGACAACAGCCTGGCCGGACTGCACATGCTGGTAAATGATGTGGAAGTTCATTTCAAGATGATCGGCGAATTCAACGCCTACAATCTTTTGGCAGTATATGCCGCGGCGATCTGCCTGGGACAAAATAAAGAAGAAGTGTTGTTGCAACTGAGCAGCATCAATGGTGCAGAAGGAAGGTTTGATTACAGCATCAGTAATAAAGAAAGAGTAGTGGGGATTGTTGATTATGCACACACGCCCGATGCATTATTGAATGTGCTGGCAACGATCAAAAATCTCCGGCAGGGAAATGAAAAGATCATCACTGTAGTTGGTTGCGGCGGCAACCGGGACAAAACAAAACGTCCCGTGATGGCAGAAGTGGCCTGCGAGTACAGCGACAAAGTGATCTTTACTTCCGACAACCCAAGGAAAGAAGATCCGCTGGAAATATTGAAAGACATGGAAGCAGGCGTGAAAGTGGTAGCTAGAAAAAAATACATAACGATAGCGGATAGACGAGAAGCGATCAAGACTGCAGTAAGCTTAAGCGCAAAAGAAGATATCGTGTTGGTAGCCGGAAAAGGGCATGAGAAATACCAGGAGATAAATGGGGTGAAATATGATTTTGATGATAAAAAGGTATTGCAGGAAATGTTTGAGATGCTGGAGAAATAATTAGCCGATATGCTGATTAGCTAATGTGCTAATGTATTCGGCGGCAAGTATAATACAAGGTTAAAATTTTAAAAGGTTCACATTAGCAAATCAGCAGATTGGCTAATTAGCAAATTGAAAATATGCTGTATCACTTATTTGATTGGATCACGCAACACTGGTCAAAAGCCAGTTTCCCGGGAAGTGGGCTGTTTCAGTTCATCAGCTTCCGTGTGATCATTGCGCTCATACTTTCATTGGTGATCACAACTGTTTATGGAAAAAACCTGATCGGGTTTTTGCAGAAAAAACAGTTGGGCGAAACAGTCAGGGATCTTGGGTTGGCGGGTGAACAACAAAAGAAAGGTACACCAACCATGGGCGGGATCATTCTTATCCTGGCAATCATTATCCCGACATTGCTGTTGGCAAACCTGGATAAAGTGTACATCCGTCTGATGTTGTTGTGTACTGTATGGCTTGGTGCGATTGGTTTTATCGATGATTATCTGAAGATCCGCTCCCGTAAAATTGCCAAAGCAAAAGGGACTGAATATAAAAAATCAGATAGTGATGGGCTTGCAGGGAGGTTCAAAATATTCGGGCAAGTGATGTTGGGAATTGTCGTTGGCGCGACATTATACTTCAGCCCAAGCGTGACGGTGAAAAGAGAAGTGGTGTCGAATATGGAAGTTGTTGGTGGGCCTGGTGAAAGGATTGGGAAGATAGATACGACTTATATAGATGGTAAAATGCACCGGTATGTAAGTGTTAAAACTCCCATCACCACCATACCATTTGTAAAAAATCACGAGTTTAATTACGCTAAATTATTACCGAAAGCATGGCAGGATTATACTTATATATTGTACATCCTGATCGTGATATTCATTGTAACGGCAGTATCAAATGGAGCCAATATCACTGATGGTCTGGATGGATTGGCGACGGGTGTGAGTGCGATCATAGGGTTATGTCTTGGCATATTCGCCTACGTGAGTGGTAATATAAAATTCGCCGAGTATCTCAATATCATGTACATACCCAACCTGGCTGAGCTGTCCATTTTCATCGCGGCGTTTGTGGGGGCGTGTATCGGCTTTCTTTGGTACAACTCTTACCCGGCGCAGGTTTTCATGGGAGATACCGGTAGCCTGGCACTGGGAGGGATCATTGCAGCATTGGCGATCATTGTAAGGAAAGAATTGTTGATACCGATATTCTGTCTAGTGTTTTTTGTTGAGTTGTTGAGTGTGATGATGCAGGTGAGTTACTTCAAATACACGAAGAAAAAATATGGAGAAGGAAGGCGGATATTTTTAATGAGTCCGCTGCATCACCATTATCAAAAGCTGGGATATCATGAAAGTAAGATAGCAGTACGTTTTTGGATCATAACAATATTATGCGTTGCAATGGCCATCGTGACTTTGAAGTTGCGATAGTTGTTCGGCAAAAAGAGACAGTCAATTAACAAGCATTGTAAAGTGCAACTTTTGTAACTGTGAGACCGCATGCGTGTTAAATCTATGCTGTTGAAAAACCTATTTTAAAAGTTTAGTTCAGATCAACTTATCCTGTAGTCTGATACTATTGAAGAACCTTATTTTTTTGAGTAAAGAGTTACCGGAAAAACGCTGTCCTGTAGTTTCTAATACTCTTGAAGAACCAATTTTAGTTTTTTAAAAATCACGTAAGTGAAAGAACGCATTGTCATACTCGGAGCCGCTGAAAGCGGAGTTGGTGCAGCCTTGCTGGCGCAACAAAAAGGGTATGATGTGTTTGTAAGTGATGCCGGAAATATCCAGGAGCATTACAAAAAAGAACTTACAGAGCATGATATCGCTTTTGAAGAAAGAACACATACTGAAGAGAAGATATTGAATGCGGCGGAAGTGATCAAGAGCCCGGGCATACCGGAGAAAAGTGAAATGATCAAAAAGATCCGGAGTAAAAATATTCCGGTGATCAGTGAGATCGAATTCGCTTACAGGTATAAAGGCAACAGCAGGATCATCGCCATCACCGGTAGCAATGGAAAAACAACCACTACGGCGCTTACCTATCATATCTGTAAGATCGCTGACCTGGATTGTGCGATGGTAGGAAACATCGGTTATTCATTTGCGAAGCAGGTGGCAGAAGATCCGAAAGAATTGTACGTGGCCGAGATCAGTTCTTTCCAGCTGGATGATATCAAGGATTTTCGTCCGGATGTAGCAGTGATCACCAATATAACAGAAGATCATTTAGACAGGTACGATTACAATATAGAAAATTATATACATAGCAAATTCAGGATAGCAGAAAATCAATTACCAGGAGACGTGTTGGTGTATAACGAAGACGACGCGACGACAAAGAAATATATTTCAAGATATCCCATTAAATCAACACTAGCACCCATAGCCATGAGTAAAGAATTGCCACAAGGAGCCTATTTGAACAATGCGAAGATGCATCTCAAATGGAAAAGCGAAGAAATGCAGATGAGCGTAGACGATTTCACGCTCAAAGGAAAACACAATCAATTTAACAGTATGGCCGCAAGCATGGCTGCAACAGCAGTAGACATCAGAAAGGAAAAGATCAGGGAAGCATTGCAAACATTCGAAAGCCTGGAGCACAGGATGGAACCGGTGGCTACAATTAAGGGAGTAGAATTCATCAATGATAGTAAAGCGACCAATGTAAACAGCACCTGGTTTGCACTCGAAAGCATGACTAAACCAGTGATATTGATTTTGGGTGGTGTTGATAAAGGAAATGATTACAACCTGCTGAAAGAACTGGTAGAAGAAAAAGTGAAAGCGATCGTGTGCATGGGTACGGATAACAGGAAGATCGCGGAAGCTTTTGGTGATACCGTTTCGCTGATGGTAAATACTAACAACGCACAAGAAGCAGTACAGGCGGCTTTTCATTTTGCCAACAAAGGAGATGTTGTTTTATTAAGCCCGGCATGTGCCAGCTTCGATCTGTTTAAAAATTATGAAGACAGGGGCAATCAATTTAAAAAAGCAGTTAAAGATCTGTAGGCACTTGCCTGCAGCGCGTGCATTCTCTGCGGATGCATTCGTTGCTTAAAAATATTTTTAATGTCAGAACAAACAAACATAAGGTCATTTTTCACCCCCGATTTTTCCAACATGGGTGGCAACCTGGTTAAAAAAACCAAGGGTGACAGGGTCATATGGGCTATAGTGATATTACTCACGCTGGCGAGTTTGTTACTGGTGTACAGCAGCACAGGATCACTCGCATACAGGATGAGCAAAAGCAATGAGAGTTATTTGTTCAAACAATTTGCTTTCATCATCCTTGGGTTACTCATCATCTATTTTGCCCATCGGATCAACTATACTATTTATTCAAAAGTGGCGCTGATACTGTTTTTGATCTCGATACCACTGTTGTTGTACACGCTGCTTTTTGGGGTGCAATTGAACGCAGGTAGCCGCTGGATTAAATTGCCGGTGATCAACATGACGTTCCAGACATCAGATCTGGCAAAGCTTGCACTGTTCATGTACATGAGCAGGCAGTTAAGTAGAAAACAACTGGTGATCAAAGATTTTAAAAAAGGATTTTTACCGGTGGTAATTCCGGTAGGCATCATTTGTATTCTCATTGCACCAGCGAACTTATCAACAGCAGTGTTGATCGCTGGCACAAGTTTCCTGTTGATGTTCATCGGAAGGGTAAGCACCAGGCATATCCTTGCAACATTGGGGATCGCGTTGATACCGGTGGTATTGCTGATCACGATCGCAGTTTCGACGTATGATAAACAATCGGGGGAAACAAAAAAATTGCCGGCCTTTCTTGCATCTGGACGTATCCCAACCTGGATAAGCCGCATCCAGACTTTCGTGTACAGTAAAAAAGATGACGACAATGAAAAATTATACCAGATCAACCAGGCAAAAATTGCGGTAGCAAATGGTGGTTGGTTGGGCAAAGGGCCTGGCAACAGTACGGCAAGAAATTTTTTACCACACAGTTACAGTGATTTTATTTATGCGATCATCATTGAAGAATACGGACTGCTGGGAGGTGCGGCGATGCTTTGTATTTACCTGCTGTTCCTGTATCGATGTATCAGGATATACAAAAAATGCCCGTATGCATTTGGGGCATTTTTGGCGTTAGCGTTAAGTTTCACCTTGGTGATACAGGCTATCGCAAATATGGGAGTGAATGTGAATTTATTCCCCAACACCGGCGTTACGCTCCCGTTAGTAAGTATGGGCGGAAGTAGTTTTCTGTTTACCTGTTTATCCATCGGAATCATATTAAGTGTATCAAGAAACGTAGAGCAGCAGGAAGGTGAAGAAGCGATCAAGAAAACAAAACAAATAGCAAAAGAAGAAGCCGCAGTGGCAACAGCATAAAAATGGCCGACCAAAATAACATAAATGACGAGGGTGCCCCATCGGGATACATTGTAGGTAGCGGGGGTGGAATCGGCAAACGCATTATCATCGCCGGTGGCGGAACCGGAGGACATATTTTTCCGGCGGTAGCCATTGCCAATGCGATAAAAAAGATCGCACCCGAAACGGAAATTTTGTTTGTAGGTGCCAATGGCAAAATGGAAATGGAGAAAGTGCCGCAGGCGGGTTATGAAATAAAAGGGTTGGATATCGCAGGGTACAACCGGAGTTCTTTGATAAAAAACATTTTTCTGCCTTTCAAGATCATGAAAAGCTTTTACCAGGTTTCGAAGATCTTCAAAAGCTTTCAGCCTTCGGCTGTGATTGGTGTTGGCGGATATTCGAGTTTCCCGGTTTTGCGCTATGCGCAAACAAAAGGGATCCCGTCATTCATTCACGAAAGCAATTCTTTTGCCGGCAAAAGTAATATCATGCTTGGGAAGAAAGCGACGAGGGTTTTTACCGCAACAGAAAATATGCAGCAGTTCTTTCCCGCGGGTAAGATCGTAGTAACAGGCAACCCTGTACGAAAATCAATCGTCGATGGACATGTGAGCAAAGAAGAGGCACTTAATTTTTTCGGACTAAGTCAAGATAAAAAAGTGGTGTTAAGTATCGGGGGAAGTCTTGGTGCACAAAGCATCAATGAAGCGATCGATAAAGACATTCAACTCTTTGAAGAAAATAATTTGCAGCTCATCTGGCAAACCGGAAAACCTTATTTGCAAAAAGCGAAAGAAAGAGTAGAAGGGAAAACTGGAGTTTTTGTAAGCGATTTTATCACACAGATGGAATATGCTTATGCAGCCGCAGATATAGTGATCAGCAGGAGCGGCGCGATGGCAATAGCGGAACTCTGCCTGGTGAAAAAACCGGTGCTGTTTGTACCGTATCCTTTTGCAGCAGAAGATCACCAGACCGCAAATGCAAAAGAATTGGTAAATAGGGAAGCCGCCATAATGATCAGTAATAATTTAGCAGTAAAAGAACTAGTGACGGCTGTAGTGGAATTATCGAAAGATGAGGCTTTAAGAATAAGGATGGAAAACAACATCAGCAAACTGGCAATTGCCAATGCGGATGTGGTTATTGCAAAACAAATCTTGAATAGCATCGGTTAATGAGGGACATCAAAGACATATCGTCGGTTTATTTTTTGGGAGCAGGGGGGATAGGCATGAGTGCGCTGGCCAGGTTTTTCAATGGCCGTGGTATCAAAGTGAGCGGGTACGATAAAACTCCTACGGTGCTTACCAAAAAACTGGAAGCCGAAGGTATACAGATCCATTATGAAGATGATGTTTCACTGATCGATAAAGAGGCGTCAATTGTGGTTTACACGCCTGCTGTTCCTAAAACGCACAGCGAGTTCAATTATTATGTAGATAATAATTTTGAAGTGGTGAAACGCAGCGATGTGCTGGGCATGATCACAAAAAGTTCTTTTAATATTTGTGTGGCCGGTACACATGGTAAGACAACTACAAGTGCGATGGTAGCGCATATCCTTACCCACAGTGGGTTTGGGTGCAATGCTTTTTTGGGCGGCATCGCTTCTAATTATGAAACGAATTTTTTGAGCAGCGAAAAAAATGTAAGCGTCGCAGAAGCGGATGAATACGACAGGAGTTTTTTGAAACTGAACCCGGATATCGCCATCATTACGGCGATGGATGCCGATCACCTGGATATCTATGGTACCGAAGAAAATATGCAGGATGCATTTATCGAGTTCAGCCGCAAGATAAAACCCGGCGGTTTATTGATCGTAAAAAAGGGTTTGCAGCGTATAGGTGAATTTGTAGCGGATGAAAAATTATTGTACGCTTATGATGATGAAACTGCTGATGTGTTTGTAAAAGATATCCGCATGGATCATGGCAGTTATTTTTTTGATGCTCATGTCAAAAATGAAATAGTCAGCAATGTAGAGTTGAATATGGGAGGGCTGCATAATATAGAAAATGCTTTGGCCGCAATAGCTGTTGCAAAAAAGTTGAAGATAGAAGATGAAAAGATTAAAGCCGCGGTGAGTTCATTCAAGGGAGTGAAACGCAGGTTTGAATATATAGTGAAAACAAAAGAGCGGGTGATGATTGATGATTATGCGCATCATCCGGAAGAGTTGAGGGCTTTGATAAATGGTGCAAAGGCGCTGTTTCCGGGCAAAAAAACGACCGTTGTATTTCAGCCACATTTGTTCAGTCGTACCAATGACCTGGCGGATGGTTTTGCCGAAGTGTTGAGCCTTGCGGATGAAACGATCCTGTTGCCAATTTATCCTGCAAGGGAATTGCCGATGGCTGGTGTAACAAGTGCGCTGGTGCTTGATAAAATGACGAATGCAAAAAAAAGCATTTTGGGAAAGGATCAGCTGGGGGAGTGGATAAAAAATAATGACGTCGAATTATTGATAACAGCTGGTGCGGGCGATATTGATACACTGGTTGATGGCATTGGGGATATAATTAAAAATAAATAACAACGGCGATGCGCTTTAAGAAACCAACGATAAAAAAAGTACTGGTAACCACTTTGTGGATTGCCATTGCTGTAAGCACAGTAGTGCTGTCGGTGGCTGCAATGAAAAGGCAGAGCGGTTTGTTGTGCAAGGGGGTACAAGTGGATATCAGTGGCGTCAGCACTAATTTTTTCATCGATGAAAAAGATGTAAAGAAGATCATCGTCGATTTTATCGGGAAGAAGCCTGAAGGCACGGCGGTAGATAATTTTAACCTGAAGGAGATTGAAGCGGAGATCGAAAAAGATGTGTGGGTGGATAATGCAGAATTGTTCTTTGATAGGAATAGCATATTGCAGGTGAATGTAGAAGAACGTGAACCAGTGGCCCGCGTCTTTACAAAAGCCGGAAATACTTTTTACATTGATTCGGCTACGATGATGTTGCCATTGAGTGACAAGTTTTCCGCGAGGTTGCCGGTGTTTACCAATTTTCCATCGGAAGCAAAAGTATTGGTACCGGCTGATAGCGCTTTGTTGAAAGATATTAAAAAGATCAGTCTTGCCATACAGGCAGATAGTTTTCTGATGGCGATGATTGACCAGGTTGATATCATGACAGACAGGAATTTTGAAATGACACCGAAGATCGGTGAGCAACAGATCATTTTTGGAGATGCTTCTGATATTGACAAAAAATTTGCAAAGCTGAAATTGTTTTATCGCCAGGTGATAACTAAAACTGGTTGGAATCATTACAGCAGTATCAACCTGCAATACCGTGATCAGATCGTGGCAAAAATTAAAGGTAAAGATGATGTGGCGCAGGATTCTTTGCGCACCCTGCAATTGATGGATTACATGGCAAAAAATGCGGCCATGGCGGCAGCGGATTCTATCAGGATAGCGGCGCCGGGAAATGATAATAATGGGGTGGACGCGTCGCTGATACAACAATCGGTGCAACGTGATGACGAGGGCATTGACAGGAATACGGAAGATGATGCGACCAATCCTTTGCTGGATCCTACATTGAAAACACCAGTGCCACCAAGCATTCCGGCGGCAACAATGGCAACGTCAAAGCCTGATCCTAAACCTGCGGTAGTAAAACCAACTGTGGTTAAACCTGCAGCAAAACCGGTAGTGAAACCAGCGACGAAACCGGGGGATAAAAAGCCAGCAGCAAAACCTGTTGCAAAACCAAAACCGGCCGAAAATAAAAGGCCGGCCACAACAAAACCAGCGCAGAAACCGAAAGCGGTCATGCCGAAGAACGATTATTAAGTGAATAGTGAATGGTCAATAGTGAAACCTTCGCAGTTTTATTATTATCCGGAGAGAACATAAAATTCGATCATTTATAAAGTTGGAATTATAAAAAAAATTTAAATAAACAAACACTAATTCGTGTAATTCGTGTAATTCGCAAAATTCGTGTAATAAAAAAACAACAAACACAAACAAACATACAAACACACAAAACACAATTTTATGAATCAGGAACAACCAGTGATCGTCGGCTTAGATATCGGTACTACAAAGATCGCCGCCATAGCCGGGCGCAAGAACGAGTTCGGTAAATTGGAGATATTGGGTTTCGGCCGTGCCAACAGCAATGGCGTTCAACACGGAATGGTATTGAACATCGACCAGACCATCAAAGCTATCCAGACCGCTTTGGAGAATTGTTATGCTTCGAATCCGAACCTCGAGATCGGTGAGGTATATGTAGGCATAGCAGGTCATCATATAAAAAGTCTGCAAACGCGTGGTGATATCGTGCGCCAGCAGAATGAAGAAGAGATCCGCCAGGAGGAAATTGACAAGCTTATCGCTGATCAATACCGCACTTACATTCCCGCAGGTGATCAGATCATTGATGTGATCCCGCAGGAATTTACGGTAGATAATTTTCAGAATATCCCGAACCCGATCGGGTACAGCGGTGTGAAAGTGGGCGCTAATTTCCACATCATCACCGGCGATAAAAATGCGATCCGCAATATCAACCGCAGCGTCGATAAAGCTGGATTGAAAACAAAAGATCTGGTATTGCAGCCATTGGCTTCTGCCGCGGCAGTTATGTGCGACCAGGACCTGGAAGCTGGTGTAGCCATCGTGGATATTGGTGGTGGTACAACGGATCTTGCCGTTTTTTATGAAGGCATTTTGAAACACACAGCTGTGATACCATTTGGTGGTGAAAATATTACCAACGATATCAAGACCGGCCTTGGAGTTTTGAAAACGCAGGCAGAGCAGATGAAGATACAGTTTGGTAGCGCTTTGGCTGATGAAGCAAAAGCAAACGCATTCATCACTATTCCTGGTTTGCGGGGAATGGCACCGAAAGAAATTTCTGTGAAAAATCTGGCGAGCATCATCCAGGCACGTATGAGTGAGATCATGGATTTTGTGAGCTACCATTTGAAACAGGTTGGTTTGGATAACCGCATGTTGAATGGCGGTGTGATCCTTACTGGTGGAGGTTCTCAGCTGAAACACCTTTTGCAGCTGACTGAATATGTGACCGGCTTGAATGCACGAATCGGCTACCCGAACGAGCACCTGAGCGGCGGGCATATTGAAGAACTGGCAAAGCCTATGTACAGCACTTGTATCGGGCTTATCCTGAAAGGGTACAATGATTATGAAAACAAGAACAAGACATTTGAAAATAATTTCATCAAGGTTGCCGGTAAAGATGTGAAGGTTGCGGAAGAAGAAACTGTAACAGATTTTGTAGAAGAAACGGAAACACATCAGCCTGCTGTTCCTGCTCCAAAGAAAAAGACCATCAAAGGTTTTATGGATGCGATGAAGAACAATCTCATCGAAATGTTCAAAGAAGAAGAAGACGCTAAATTTTAAATACGGAACGCAGATTTTTATGATCATTATGATTAACACGGATATAAATAATAACATATCATAATCATCCTAAAAATCTGCGTACAAAATGATGCTTCGCAAGAAGCATCTGAATAGAAACTTACTAACAAACACTTACAAACTTAACGACATGATTCAATTTGATTTGCCAAAAGACCAGTCGTCCATCATCAAGGTTATTGGTGTGGGCGGGGGCGGAAGCAACGCTGTTAATCATATGTTTTCGCAAAATATCGAAGGCGTAGATTTTATAATATGCAATACGGATGCACAGGCGGTAGCCTTGAGCAACGTTCCCAATAAGATACAGCTCGGGCCACATCTGACGCAGGGGCTTGGTGCAGGTGCTAACCCGATGATCGGCCGCCAGGCAACAGAAGAAAGCCTTGAAGAGATCAAGCGCATTCTGGAAGTGAACACCAAGATGGCGTTCATCACTGCCGGAATGGGCGGTGGTACCGGTACAGGCGGCGCGCCGATACTGGCAAAAATTTGCAAAGACCTCGGCATCCTCACCGTAGGTATCGTTACCACGCCATTTGCCTACGAAGGAAAAAAACGTATCGCACAGGCCGAAGAAGGTATCATGTTGCTGAAGAACCACGTGGATACTTTGCTCGTGATAAGCAATGATAAATTGCGCCACCAGTTTGGTAATTTAAAAATGAAAGAAGCATTCGCGAAAGCGGATAATGTATTGGCGACAGCTGCAAAATGTATCACTGATGTGATCAACAGTACCGGCCAGATCAATGTCGATTTTGCCGATGTGTGCACCGTGATGAGCAACGGTGGTGTGGCTATTCTTGGTAGCGCATCTGCCGAAGGTGAAAACAGGGCATTTAACGCAATTGAAAATGCATTGACTTCTCCATTGCTGAATGATAATGATATCCGTGGAGCGAAATGGATACTCATCAACATCAATTCTGCCGAAGGCGAACATGAGTTCACGATGGATGAAGTGGAAGTGATACAGAACTATTTGCTGAGCCAGGCTGGTGAAGATACGGACGTGATCCTCGGGCTTGGTTATGACAATACATTAGGGTCTCAGATCGGTATCACACTCATCGCTACAGGCTTTGAACATAAGGATCCGTTTGCAAAAGAACCGAAAGCGAATGCGACTACAACAGAGCCAAAAAACGAGAAGATAGTTATGCACCTCGACATGCCGGCTCCAATCCCTACGACTAAAAAAGCTCAACCAACGTTGCAGTTTGACGAGCCGGTTGCGGAAGAAAAACCGGTTGCAAAAGAAGAAGTTAAGGAAGCCGATCCATTTATGCCAACCCTTACGGATACAAGTATTCCAGTAGAACTACCTAGTAAAACTACTGTGGAAAAATTGGATGAAGCGCCTGTGTTTTTTGAGATATCTTCGGCCGCAGATCAGATTCCTGTAGTTGAATTTGATATTGAAAATTCTATCCCAACTCCTCCGCAAAAGCCAACTGCCATGCCGTCGGTAACCGCTGAAAACACCAGCGAAAAAGACAGCCTTAATACAAACATTAATAAAGAAGCTAGCAATAAAAGTTCCCTTTCGTCGGGGGGCTTTCTGGCCAAGCCTGCGCAGATCTATGCAGAGGTGAAACCAGAGATTTCGGAATCCAATTCGACCGAGGAACCACTGCCGCTGCAGCTGAAACTACAGGCCGACGAACCTGCAGAAGAAATGCAACTGGTAGTTAAAGAGTCCCAAAAAGCGGCGGAGGAACAGCCTATTGTTGTACAACAGACTCAGCCCATCATGATGTCCCCTGTTGAGGAACCTGCAATGCAGGACGAAACAGAAGAACTCAGGCGCCGGGCTACGGAACGCATTGCGAAGCTGCGTAATTTGTCATTCAACATCAATGCAGCCGATCCGAATAACGAGTTTGAAACGGTGCCGGCTTACCTCCGTCGCAATATGGAAATTCACAACCAGATTGCCAACGTAGAGAATTTTTACAGCAACTATACTGTAAAATCAGATGATAATAACCAGGCTGAGATCGGTACGATCAATACTTTCCTGGACGGAAAAAAACCAGATTAAATTTCGAGGCGTTACCGCAGGCTCTCAGCCCGCGGTAGCGCCTTTAGTATATTAAGAATAGCTCAGCTATTTGTAAAGAGTGTGTTTGTAATTACAGTTTGTATGTAGCCCTTTCCTTTTGGAAGGGGCTTTTTTTGGAACCACAGAGACACAGAGGGCACAGAGAAACACAGAGAGTAACATTTTTAAATAACAGCACTCTGTGTTTCTCTGTGCCCTCTGTGTCTCTGTGGTTTAAAAAAATAAAATTCATTAAAACAATTTATTCCATAAACTTTGCTGCACAACCCTCCACTACCATATGCTCAACAAGAACAACATCATCAAGCGTAAGATCATCAAGAATCTTTATTTTTCCGATTCACTTTCCTGTGCAGATCTGAGTAAGATGACGGGTAAAAGTGTTCCGTTGATCACCAAGCTTTTGAACGAATTGATCGATGAAGACAAAGTACTGGAAACCGGCCTGGCGGCTTCTACCGGCGGACGGCGGCCGCAGATGTATTCCATCAAACAAGAGCTGATGTATGTGGTGGCCGTGGCGATGGATCAGCTGGTAACCCGTATCGTACTGCTGGATATGCGCAATAATTATGTAAGCCAGGTAAAAAACGTTGACCTAACGCTAACGGATAACCCCAATTCGCTTAAGGAACTTACAAGTCATATCGAAACATTCATCTCACAATGTGGCGTACCCGAAAATAAGATTGCGGGAATCGGTATAGGGATGCCGGGATTGGTAGATGTAAATAAAGGCATCAACCTCCTTTTTCTAAAACCTGAAAAAGGGAGCAGCGTGGTAAGTCACATTCAATCGAAGACGAGTATTCCTGTGGTGATAGATAATGACTCAGGATTGATAGCATTGGCCGAATTAAAGTTGGGAATTGCCCGCGGCAAAAAAAATGTAATGGTGCTCAACATTGGCTGGGGTATAGGATTAGGCGTGATCATACAGGGCGAATTGTTTAAAGGCGCCAATGGTTTTGCCGGAGAATTCAGCCATATCCCTTTATTTGATAACGGGAAAAAATGCAGCTGCGGAAAGACCGGCTGCCTGCAAACTGAAACATCGTTGCTTGTTGTGGCAGAAAAAGCGATCAAAGGATTGAATGAAGGAAGACAATCAAAACTGGCGGGAATATCGATTGATCATGTGGAGGCTGCTACGAAAGCCATCATGGAAGCGGCACTGCTGGGTGATAAATTTGCGATAGAATTATTATCGGAATCGGGATATAATATCGGCCGCGGCATCGCTGTATTGATACATGTATTAAATCCTGAAATGATCGTGCTGAGCGGAAGAGGCTCGGTAGCAGGAAGCATCTGGATCACGCCGGTGCAGCAGGCAATTGCGGATCACAGCCTTTCGGCAATAGCGGAAAATACAAAAGTGAAAATATCATCGCTGCGCTACGATGCAGAATTGATAGGCGCTGCAGCGTTGATAATGGATAAGTATGATCAGTTACCCGTTCTATAAAACAATGCCTGCGGCATGTTATTAACCACAAAGCCAGAAAGGCACTAAGGTTTAACAAGGGTCAATTATACTTTTATATAAATTTTGTCTTTGTGATCCTTCCTGTTCTTTGAGCCTTAGTGGCTAAACTGGTATAAAACTTGAATCATCACAATATGCAGCAACCCCCCAAAACCTGGCGTACCAAACTCTACGAAGTCATCTTCGAATCGGATACCGTTGCCGGAAAAATATTTGATGTCTGCCTGTTGTTATTGATCACTTCAAGCATCGTGGTCATTTGCCTGGAAAGTGTAGAAAGTTTGTATGCAAAACACTGGCATCTCTTTGTAATGATCGAGTTGATGTTCACGGTCATATTCACCATCGAATATATCCTGCGGCTGATCGCCGTGCCGAGGCCACTCGGTTATATCAAAAGTTTTTACGGCGTCATCGACCTGCTGGCGATCGTACCTACTTACCTGGCCATCATATTTCCATCGCTGCATTTTTTGTTAGTGATAAGAGCATTGAGACTACTCCGGGTTTTCCGGATATTCAAGATGGTACATTTTCTCAACGAAAGCCTTTTTCTCATAAACGCTCTCTGGGCAGCCCGGAGAAAGATATTGGTATTTTTCTTTTCGGTGATATTGCTCACCATCATCGCCGGCTCATTCATGTTTGTGATAGAGCACAACGTCAATAAATCTTTCAACAGCATTCCGCAAAGTATTTATTGGGCCATCGTAACGCTTACCACTGTTGGGTATGGCGATATTTCTCCTATTACACCACTGGGAAAAGTGCTGGCCTCTTTCATCATGCTGCTCGGGTATTGTATCATTGCGGTACCAACCGGGATACTTTCTGCAAGCATTGCCAATGAGATGCGGAAAGAGAAATTAACCACACAAACCTGCCCGGTGTGTTTGAAGCAGGGGCATGAGACGGATGCGAAGTTCTGCAAATTTTGCGGAGCAAAACTTTAGAATGGATATTTAATAATGGATAATTTAATAATGGATAATGGATAATGCTTTCGGTGCGTAAGTTTATTCGTTTTATGAGGTCCTTGCGGATCGACAGCATTATCCATTAAACCATTATCCATTAACCAACCTAATAATTTCATTTTTTTAAAGTCCTTTCAAACAATTTAAAGATCCTCTTATACTCATCCGTCCAGCTGCTGGGCTCTACAAATCCATGATCTTCCATCGGGTACCCTGCCAGTTCCCAATTGTCTTTTCCCAGTTCGATCAACCGCTGGCTGAGTTTCACTGCATCCTGGAAATGAACATTCACATCCACCATTCCATGGCAGATCAGCAGATTCCCTTTCAGCCCTTCGGCAAAATAAAGTGGTGAACTTTTCGCGTAAGCAAGGCTATCGGTAAATGGTTCATTCAAAATATTGGCAGTATATCCATGATTGTAATTTGCCCAGTCTGTTACCGGGCGCAATGCAGCGCCGGAGGCAAATACATCAGGTTTGGTAAACAATCCCATCAACGTGATGAAACCTCCGTACGATCCACCATACAAGCCTACATGCGCAGGGTTTACACCATGATTTTTTACGAGATAATTTACCGCATCCACATTATCAGAAAGATCTTTCCCGCCCATGTGGCGATAGATCCCTGTGCGCCAATCGCGGCCATAACCGGCACTCGCTCGGTAGTCGATATCCATTACATAGTATCCATTATCCGCCAGTAAATTATTGAACATGTATTCCCGGAAATAGCTGCTCCACCATTTATGTGCATTCTGAAGATACCCGGCTCCATGTACAAATAATACCGCAGGTTTGTTGGGATGAGGATTTGCGGGTTTGTATAATCTTGCATAAACAGTCGCACCATCAGCGGCAGTGAACGTTACGATCTCCGGTTCACGCCATGGATAAGTTTTGAATAATTCACTTTGTGCTTTATCCGTGACCTGGCGTGGCTTTGCGCCGGGTTTGTTTTCCTGCAAATAAATTTCCCATGGTTTGTTGGAATATGAATACAGGATCGCTACTTGTTTTTCATCCGGGGAAATGCTTACCTGGTTGGAGCCGGGCATAAACGTGATGCGTTCTTTTTTACCATCGGTGATGGATAACTTATACAGATGTTGTTCGCCGGGATGGACTTCATTTGTGACAACATAAAAGTATTTTTTGTTGATGGATAGCTTTGCTGATTGGATTTCGTATTTGCCCGAAGTAATCGCTGATGTTTTTGCTGCCGCAACATCATGTGTATACAGGTGCGAATATCCGCTCGCTTCCGATTGAAACCAGCAATGTGTTTCATCGATCCAGCCGATGTTACGTGAATCAATGTCCGGGCCACCGATCCAGGCATCATCATGCTGACGATCGACCAATGTAAGTTTGTGTGAAGCAGTATCCCACAACATCAGCCAGCGATCCTTATTGTCATCAGAATAAATATCCAGCAATCCATACTTTCCATCCGGCGACCATTTTGGCCCGAGTATCGTTACTGCCCGCTTCGCTGAATCTTTGGTTCGTTGTGCCAGCAGCTTCGGGTAATCCTTAAAAAATTCCGGGATGTCTTTTATGCCCGGCACCGCATCGGTTTTTACGGCATACACCGTGTCCCGCTGACGATCGTATATGAACAATTCGCTGTTGCTACGTGGCGAACCAACTTTTGTACGGCCATTGATATCTGTTGTAAATCCTGATTCGGTTACATAATTGGGTACGATAGTCGTTTTGCCATTGCCGGTTTTTGTAAGCCGGTAACTCACAAATCTCCCATCCGGACTGACGGATAATCCCTGCAATGTTTTATCATCGAGAGCAATGGTACGCATTTCTGCAGGCTTTACATTTTTGCCATATTCATCAGCCGCATCTCTTTTTTGTTTTCTCCAGCGAAGCACTTCAAAATATTTCAGCTGATCGTTTTTCAACCATTCTTCCTGCTGGTTGCCCGGGCTCCTGTTGCCACCCCGGCCAGTTCCGCCTTCGTTTTTGATGTTGGTCAATTGCATGGTTTCGCCGCTGGCGATATCCCAGGCATACAGATTCTGATTGCGGGTATACACTACTTTACTTTCACCAAAACTAAATACAGGGTTAAATTCAAAATCGACTGTCTGTGTCACCCTGACTGTTTTTTTCGTCTTGAGATGGTAAAAGAAAATATCCGCGTCGCGGCTGTAGAGGTATGCCGTGCGGTTTTTGTTATAAATAAGATCGCTGGCATCCAGCAACTGTTGCTTTTGCGCTATGGTCGCTTTTGCCGGAACGGGATTGCCGATGCTGATATAATATATAGAGTCGCTCATAGCTTTTTCGGGGTTCCAGGAAAAATAAAGTGTATTTCCATCGGCTCCCCAAAATGGCGAGGAAGGTGAAGTGCCCATCCATTTCGGGTCTTTCATGATCTGCTCAACCGTCAGTTTGCCCAATCCCTGCTGCGCAGAAGCCTGGAACGTGCATAAAAAAGCCAGCAACAGATAACAATATTTTGGCATAAGTTTAGTTTTATAGGATAAATATAAATGAAAGAGAATAATTCCGAGGCTGGATACTGGACCCTGGATACTTGTTACTGATGCTGGGCGGTTACAATCAGGCATGGTTGCCAGATATTCGTTGCGACATCCAGTGAACAGCAACCAGCAACCAGGATCCGGCATCCAGCATCGCTCCTCCTAAAATACTTCCCCTTCATATTATATTTCATTCTACATTTGTGTAGCCTTTACACATGGCAAAGGCTGTACTGAAAATTTTTTTTCGTGGGTAAACACATTAACAAAGTCACCGCGGTAGGATTACTGGTTGCACTGGGTATCATTTACGGCGATATAGGCACTTCCCCTCTATACGTTTTTAATTCCATTATCAAAGGCAGGGTAGTAGAAGAGTCACTCATTTTGGGTACGTTGTCGCTCATCATCTGGACGCTTACTTTACAAACCACCATTAAGTATGTGATCCTCGTGCTGCGTGCAGATAACCGGGGGGAAGGGGGGATTTTCGCCCTTTTCGCTTTGGTGCGCCGGCGGCGCAAATGGCTGGTGATACCCGCCATGATCGGCGGTGCCGCATTGCTCGCCGATGGTATCATCACTCCTCCCGTAACCATCACTTCGGCCATCGAAGGATTGAAAGAGCTCAAGGAATTTCATGAGATCGGTAAGGACACGGTTATTTATATCGTATTGGGGATACTTACTTTATTCTTTTTCTCACAGCAATTTGGTACACATGGAATCGGGCGTCTATTCGGTCCCGTTATGACCATCTGGTTCCTGATGCTGGCGGTTTTGGGGATAGTTCATATCTCCGACGACTTCAAGATACTTAATGCGTTCAATCCATATCATGCCATCAATTTTCTGATCACTTACAAAGAAGGCTTCTGGTTATTGGGTGCGGTATTCCTCTGTACCACTGGTGCGGAGGCGCTCTACAGCGATCTCGGCCATTGCGGCCGCGGCAATATCAGGGTATCGTGGGTATTTGTAAAACTTTGTCTGCTGCTCAACTATTTCGGACAAGGAGCTAGTTTGTTAAAGCATCAAAATGGAAAACTGATGTCAGCCGCTGCCATCGAAGCCGGTGGTATCAATGCGTTTTACGACATGATGCCGGAATGGTTCATCGTACCGGGTGTGATCATCGCTACAACCGCGGCCATCATTGCCAGCCAGGCGATGGTAACCGGATCTTTCTCGCTCATCAATGAAGCGATCCGCCTCAACCTGTGGCCAAAAATGAAGATCAATTATCCTTCCGAAGCCAAAGGGCAGATTTATATTCCGGGCATCAACATGTTGTTGTTCCTGGGTTGTGTAGGGGTGGTACTTTATTTCAAAGAATCATCCAGGATGGAAGCGGCCTACGGTCTCGCAATCATTACTACGATGGTGATGACAACGATCCTGTTTGCCAATTATCTCGTGCTGCACAGGGTAAGGCCGGCATTGATCTATTTTTTCCTGATCATATATTTTGTGGTTGAAGGGGCATTTCTGATCGCCCTTATGGATAAATTTAAACACGGCGGTTACATCACTTTACTCATCGGTTTTGTGATGTTCACTGTAATGTATGTTTGGTACAGGGCACGCAAGATCAAGAACAGGTATGTGGAATTCATCCGTGTGGAAGAATATGTACCAAAGCTGGAGGAATTGAGCAACGATACTTCGGTGCCAAAATACGCAACGCATCTGGTATACCTGACAAGTGCCAATAATCCCAAAGAGATCGAACATAAGATCATCTATAGTATTTTGAGCGGCAAGCCGAAACGTGCGGATATTTACTGGTTCGTGCATGTGGATACGCTCGATGATCCTTATACCAGCGAATATTCTGTAGAACACATTATTCCAAATGATATCATCCGCGTGGAGTTCAGGCTCGGTTTCCGTATAGCCCCAAGGCTCAACCTGATGTTTAAAAAAGTGGTGGAAGACCTGGTGGCCAATCGGGAAGTGAATATCCTTAGCCGTTATGAAAGTCAGCAGCGGAACAATATGCGGGGTGATTTTCAATTCATCGTGATGGAAAAGTTCCTCAGCCAGGATAATGAATTGCCATTTTTTGAGCACCTGATCATGAAGATATATTTCTGGTTAAAGGAACTCAGCATCAGTGAAGAGAAAGGTTTCGGATTGGAGCAAAGCAATGTAGCGATAGAAAAATTCCCGCTGGTGGTAGCACCTGTGAGCAAACTTAAGCTGACGCGTATTTACCAGAATGAGGAAGATGATGTGAATGAAGATGATTACAGGTACTAGGCACCAACTACACAAATTACACGGATAAAAACTCCGGGGTTTTCAAAATCCCGGAGTTTTAAATAGCAACGGATATGCAATCGATCGATGCAAAAGAACTACATCAACGTCTGCAAACCGGTGAAGATATTTTACTCATAGATGTTCGTGAACCATGGGAGCGTGAACTTTTCAACATCGGTGGGCTTTCGATACCGATGGGCGATATCGCTGACCACATCAATGAAATCCCTAAAGACAAGCCGGTTGTTTTTTACTGCGAAAAAGGTATCCGCAGTACTATCATTATTCAGCGCCTGGCTGAAAGAAATGGCTTTGATAATCTTATCAATTTGTCGGGTGGTATGACGGCCTGGAAGGCTGCAATCAATTTCTGAAAATACAATTATTATCAGGCATGAGGCAATCTCTTCGTTTTAAACTTTTATACAGAGATTACTTTGTGCTTCGCAATGACCGAAGATTTTAGTTATCTTAAAGCAAAAATTCTGCTTGAGCCCCACGCTGCTTTATATCATCCTCGGTTATGCGCTGCTTATGATCATCGTATACTTTGTGCAGGAACGTTTCATCTTTAAGCCGGAAAAACTCCGCCAGGATTTTCAATACAAATATGATGCTCCTTTCAAAGAATTATTTTTCGATATCGAGCCGGGGGTACGTATCAACGGGCTTCATTTTACGGTAGAAAAACCATTGGGGCTGATCCTTTATTTTCATGGTAATAGCCGTAGCATCAAGGGTTGGGCAAAATATGCCAAAGATTTTTTTCGTTATAAATATGATGTGGTGCTGGTAGATTACCGTGGCTTTGGCAAAAGTACCGGCAAACGTACCGAAGTGGATATGCTCAATGATATGCAATTTGTATATACCCGGCTTTCAGAACAATATGGCGAACAGCATCTCATCGTTTACGGACGCAGCCTGGGAAGCGGATTTGCTACGAAGGTCGCCAGCGACAATCACCCACGTTACCTCATTCTCGATGCGCCCTATTTCAGTTTTAAAAAAGTGGTGGAACGTTTTCTGCCGATATTACCCCTTCGGTTTTTATTACGTTTTCAATTACGTACCGATACCTGGATCACAAAAGTGACCTGCCATACTTATATTTTGCATGGTACAAAAGACTGGTTGATCCCTATTCGCAACAGCGAGCAATTGCAGGCACTCAATCCCAAACGGATCACGCTGATACGAATACACGGCGGCGGACATAATAACCTGCCGATGTTCAATGAGTATCATAATTTCATCAGGAACATATTGCTGGAATGACGAATGACCAATTACGAATTACGAATGATTGAGAGGAAGAGGATCGCAGATTAAAAAAGGATCAAGGGGATTGCACAGATTATTTTCTGCTTTGCAGAAAACAAAAATGCAGTTTATAATCCTGGAACTTTTAATAAATATTCAAAATTTATAAACTGCATTTCAGTTTTTCACTTTGTGAAAAATAGTCTGTGTAATCTCCCTGATCCTTTTTTAATCTGTGATCTTTATCTCCGCTTAAATTCGTAATTCGTAATTCGTAATTCGTAATTTCGCATTCATGCACTTCAACAAGAAAAAAATCTTCCGCTGGTTACGTATTTTCATTCTCGTCTATTGCAGCGTTGGCATTGCAATATATTACCTGCAGGATTATTTTCTGTTTCATCCCGAAAAGCTTGACCGGTCTTACCAGTTCAAATTCAACCAGCCTTTTGAGGAAGTAAACATTCCCATGAACCGGGAGGATACGATCAACATGATCAAATTTTTTCCAAAGGAAAAACCTTATCGTGGGGTCGTGATCTATTTTCACGGCAATATGAAAAATGTGGAACGCTTCGCTCCGTTTACAGAAGTATTTACCAAAAAGGGATACGAGGTGTGGATGCCCGATTACCCGGGTTATGGAAAAAGTACGGGCAAACTGACCGAGGAAAAGCTTTACCAGCAGGCGTTACAGATCCAGAAACTGGCGATGGCGTCTTATCACAGCGACAGCATCATTCTTTACGGAAAGTCACTGGGCAGTGGCATTGCGGCATATGCTGCTGCAGGAACCACAGACAAAATGCTGATCCTGGAAACGCCTTATTCCAGCATACCCGATATTTTCGGCTGTTACGCATTCATGTATCCTGTAAACAGGATGATCAATTACAAAATACCCACAGTGGATTATTTGCAGGAAGTACACATCCCGGTAACCATCATGGCAGGTACCAACGATTGGGTGATCCCACATCGTTGCGCCAGCAAATTGAAACAATCCTTGAAGACAGGTGACCGGTTCATCAGCATTTCCGGAGCCAACCACAATGATCTGAACAGATCCACAAAATATTATCAGGTGATGGATAGTCTATTAAATCGGTAGTTATCTGAGATTTCTTTTATATATTTAAGTAAAAATACCGTGTATGTTCAAGTACTTCTACCTATTTCTATTTGTATTATTATGTTCTTCCCTCAACCTTGCGGCTCAACAGCGGCAATGGGCTTTTGTTAATGAAGGCAATGTTGCTAAATTAAATACGGGCCGGGTATTGGTTCCGCAAAATTATAAGACACTGGTGCTCGATTTCGAAAAGTATAAAAGTTACCTTTCATCAGCCCCGAAAGAATTCTCTACAGTTGGCGGTGGGCTTGAGATAGAGATACCTTATCCGGATAATACCTTCCGCCGTTTCAATATCAAAGAAACAAAGCTGATGGAAGATGGACTGGCAGCACAATTTCCGGGGATCAAAACTTTTGTGGGGCATGGAATTGACGATCCTTATGCCACCATTCGTATCGATTATACTTACCAGGGTTTTCATGCTTTTGTAAGAAGCCCTAACGGGAATGTTTTCATCGATCCATATGAACGCACCAACACCGGTTTGTATGTAAGTTATTTTTCAAAAGACTATCGCAATGCTGAAAAGGAAATCTTCGAATGTAAAACAGAAGAAGGCACTTCTGCCAATGTGGTAGCTGCCGGAACCTGTATTGGCGCACAATTGAAAACTTATCGCCTGGCGGTGGCCTGTACCGGCGAATATGCAACGGCTGTTTGTGCACCCAATGCACCTACTGTAGCATTGACGGCAAGTGCAATCGTAACATCGGTGAACAGGGTAGTAGGTGTGTACGAAGCCGAATTGGGCATACGCCTGGTCCTGATAGCAAATAACAACCTCCTGATCTATCTCGATGGCACATCCGATCCATACAGCAATGGTAATGGCATTACTATGCTCGGCCAAAACGTGACCAATATTAACACTGTGATCGGAAGTGCCAATTACGATATAGGGCATGTATTCAGCACAGGAGGTGGAGGTGTTGCCGGACTTGGAGTAGTTTGTAGCGGTAGCAAAGCACGTGGCGTTACCGGTTCTACAAACCCGGTAGGAGATAGCTACGATATCGATTATGTAGCACATGAAATGGGCCACCAGTTTGGCGGTAACCACACCTTCAACAGTGTGATCAGCAACTGTGGCGACGGCAACAGGAATGCTTCTACAGCTTACGAAGTAGGTAGCGGTACCACCATCATGGCGTATGCAGGTATTTGCGGAGCAGACAATATCCAACCGAACAGCGATCCTTATTTTCATACCAAAAGTTTTGATGAGATCATTGCTTATACCACTTCCGGCAATGGTGCAAATTGCCCGGTGATAACTTCTACCGGAAATCTTTCACCTTCCGTGATCATGCCGGCCAACAACCAGCAGATACCTAAAAGCACACCGTTTGTGCTGACCGGTAACGGCTTTGATCCGGATGGCGATGCGATCACGTACAACTGGGAAGAATGGGATCTCGGTACTTCCGGTGCATGGAATGCCGGGGCAACTTCTACCACAGCACCGCTTTTCAAGTCGAGAGTGCCGCTTACGGTAGGAAGGAGATATTTTCCGGCATTACCGGTGATACTCGCAGGTTACCCTGCAAGTCCCGCAGCAACAATGGGTGGAATGAAGGGAGAAACTTTGCCGACTGTTGCACGTACAATGAAGTTCAGGCTTACGGTTCGTGACAACCAGCCAGGTGGCGGCGGCGTAGCTACCGGTGGCGATGGTTGCAGCAGCACGGCTATGTTTAATGTGATCGTAACCAATGATGGCCCTTTTGTAGTGACCAGTCCAAATACAGCACTCGTATGGCAGGGTGGCTCTACGCAAACCATTACCTGGGATGTAGCCAATACCAATGCAGCAGGCGGCATCAATTGCCAGAATGTAGATATCATCATGAGTACCGATGGCGGACTGAATTTCAACACAGTTGTTTTGTCAAATACACCTAATGATGGTAGTCAGGATATCACTGTGCCATTGATCAATTCCACCACCGTGCGTTTTATGGTGAAGGCAAACGGAAATATTTTCTTCGATATTTCTGATGTCAACCTGACCATCACTTCCCCTTTACCGGTAGCATTGCTTGACTTTAATGTGACTGCGGAAAAAGATGCATTACAGCTGAACTGGGCTACTTCGCAGGAGCAGAATAACAAGGGTTTTGAAATATTGAAAAGCGAAGGCAACTCTGGAAATTTTGTAAAAGCCGGTTTTGTAAATGGGGCGGGTAATAGCAGCAGCCTTAAAAAATACAGCTTCATCGACCACAACATTCGTAAAGGAATAGAATATTTCTATCGTCTTCGCCAGGTAGATATGGATTCACGTCCCACGTTATCCGATATCCGCAAAGGCAGGTTGAATGAAGACGGCAAACTGGGAATGGTCCTGAGCCCGAATCCTGTAGTAAATGAATTGGGCGTTTATTTGAATGGGTTGGATAGGTCCGATTACACCATCATCCTCTCTGATATTTCCGGAAGAGTGATCAGCAATACTACTTACCGCAACAGCACTACCAGCAATAAAGCTACTTTGGTAATGAATAATCTTTCCAAAGGAATTTATGTATTAAAACTGGTACAGTCGGATAAAGTGATCACACAAAAAGTGATGAAACAGTAAAAAAATTCAAACCCTGTCAGCGGCGGCAGACCCTGACAGCGGTTGGGAAAGAAATAAAAAGCCATCTCGGTTAGAATTAATTTCTAAATGAGATGGCTTTTTGTTTAGCCGCTGACAGGGTTAAACCCGAAAGGTTTATCAGATTTCTTTTAAGCGAACTACTTTTTCTGAAACCGACAACTGATATTCCACTCCGATCTTCAGCGCATAATTTTCCTTGTTGTGGCTTACCGGAAAATGAAAACACACCGGGTAATCTACTTCGCCGATCACTTCGTTCAATATTTCGTCCATCGATTTTCCAAAAGGGCGTTCCGTATCTTTCATATCGGTAAAACCGCCTAATACAAGTCCGGCAAGCTTTTTCAGCTTACCGCTTCTTTTAAGCTGATACATCATACGGTCGATGCTGTAGAGATATTCGCCGATATCTTCTATGAAAAGGATCTTGTTTTTTGTCTCAAAATCAGAAACAGTGCCAATTACATTTGCCAGTAAGGCAAGATTACCACCGATCAGTTTTCCTGTGGCTTTTCCCTTGCGGTTGAAGGGATGCGGCTCTGTACTGTAATTGGCTTTTTTGCCGGTCAGAGCATTTTTCAGTGAAGCAATAAATTCATTCTGATATCCTTCCTCATTAAATGCAGCCGCCATAGGCGCATGCAGCGAAGCGATATTGTATTTTCCGGCAAGATGAGTATGTAATACTGTGATATCGCTGAAGCCGATCACCCACTTCGGATTCTTTTTGAAACGGGTAAAGTTGAGTTGGTCTACAATACGCCCCATGCCATAGCCACCCCTGCCGAAGAGGATCGCCTGAATATTTTTATCATCCAGCATTGCCTGCAATTCATCCAGGCGCTCCTCATCCGTACCGCTGAAATAGTTTTCACTCTGGCCGCCCAAAGTTTTGCCAACCATAACATTATAACCCCAGCTTTGCAGCGTAGCGATACAGGTTTCCGCTTTTTCAGCGGACATATACCCCGCAGGACACGTGATTCCAATGGTGTCGCCCTTTTTTAAATATGGAGGAACATTCATTTTTGTTAAATTTTTGAGCCCAAAATTAAACTATGCGCTTATCATTATTCATTTTATTATTGTTAGGCTTTTGCACAAAAATGAATACCGGGACAGCAGCGGCTGCGAAATTATGTGGATATGAATTGACAATTACGAATTACGAATGTGTGTTCAAAGCGAGTAGATGTAATTCGTAATTGTCAATTCGTAATTCTCAGTGAGCATCCGTCAGCATTTACATCCATCTGGTGCCTGACGCCGCATTGTAAAGCAAAATTATTTTTCTGGTGCCCTACGGGGAAATCAAAACACACAGGATAATTGTATTCCGATATTTTATCTGATACGATTCGTTCCAGTGTTTGTCCGAACTCATCACCGGCATCATCTTTTTTTATTTTAAATCCGCCAACGATCAGGCCTTTCAATTGAGCCAGCTTTCCACTACGCTTAAGGTTCCAAAACATACGGTCAATGCTATAAAGGTATTCTCCTGTATCTTCAACAAATAGTATTTTATCTTTTGTAATGAGGTCACTTTTGCTGCCCGCCAATGATTCAATTGTTTTTAGATTGCCGCCCACCAATATTCCTTGTGCAATGCCTTGCCTGTTGGCCGCATTGGGCAAAGCATGGTATTGCATCTTTTCACCGGAAAGGCATTTACGGATGCTTTCGATCGTTTCTTTTTGTACCGGCTCTGCCAACGACCAATCCGAAGGGAAGCTGTTGCACATTTTGGAATGTATGGTAGCGATGTTGAAGTTGCTGTTGATATGTGTATGCAACACGGTGATATCACTGAACCCGATGATCCATTTTGGTTTCTTAATGAATCTGCCGAAATCAATTCCGTCAATGATCCTTACTGCACCATAACCGCCTCTTGCACACATGATGGCTTTCACAGAATCATCATGGAGCATCTGTTGAAGATCTGCGAGCCGTTCGGCATCCGTTCCACCGAAGGTGAAATCACGCTTGCCTATGGTACTGCCGATCTTTACCCGGTAACCCCATTCCTCCATTTTTTTTATCGCCGGCTGAATATCTTCAATAGTAATAAATCCTGCAGGTGAAGTGATCCCGATCAGATCGCCAGGTTGCAGAGAAGAAGGGATCTTAAAATGCTTCACCGACCCTTCATCAAAGGTTTTTGCTACAGTATTAAATGAAATGGCAGCGGGAAGAATGGAAGTAAGGAAACTTTTTCTTTTCATCGTTATTTAGAATCAGGTAAAAATATTTTTTTCTCCACCCAACCATCAGCGAAAGCGGTACGTCATACTCTGGAACTGAGGCTGTGCCTGAAGATAAAGTTAAGCGGAATATTGCAGTAATGAAGAAGGGCATTAGCTGCTATGTGAAAAAAGAATAAATTTAATAGTTTCTTATAAATATAAATCTGGCAAACTTGCATTTTGAAGCAGAACAAATGATCCGGGATTGTAAAAATGGTAACAGGCAAAGCCAGCAATTGCTGTACGGGTACTGTTACCCCGGTATGATGAAGTTGTGCATGCTCTATTGTACTAACCGGGATGATGCTTCTGCTGTTTTTAATTCAGCCATGCTGAAAGTATTCAATCAACTCCATACACTCAAGGATGCCGCCACTATGATGGGATGGATAAGGCGTATAGTGGTGAATACCTGCGTGGATCATTGCCGCAGTAAAGCTGCTGCCACTCTTCATCCTGTAACAAAAACGATGGACAATGCTGTGTTGATCCAACCGGAAGTATATGCGAAAATATCGGCTGACGAGGTAATGCAGCTATTGCATCAATTGCCCGTCAATTCAGCCATGGTGTTTAATCTGTTCGTAATAGAAGGCTACCGGCATGAGGAGATCGCATCCATCATCGGCATTGCTGTGGGAACTTCAAAATGGCATTTGAATGAAGCCCGCAGGTTGCTGAAAGAAAAAATCGAATTGTTGTCAAACAAAAAAAACTATTCCAATGCAATTTGATCCGCAAAACATAGATGATTTTTTTCGTAAAAAATTTGACAGCATTGAAACCAATAGCGATGGGGCCGCTAAGGATTGGAAACAACTGGAGCATTCAATGGATCAGCCTGGTCCGAAAAAGAACGTCAGAAGAAAAATAACCCGCAGAATTATCCGCTACCTTGGAGTGGCTGCATTGGTAACCACGGTCACTTATTTTGCTGTTTCTAAACGGGATAGATCAGGGGGCAAAACACCGGTTACGGCTGCAACTCAGAAACCGGCTACAGGATCCACACAGATGCCTTCTTACAAAAAGAGGCAGGCGTCATCGGTACAGCCAGGTGTTACAATTCCGGTTTTGTATCCGATAAAAACAAAAAAGCCTTCGCAGAAAAATGTTGTACAGGTCACACATATTTTTTCAGATACAACTGTATTGGCACGTAAACCGGTGATGGTGGAAAATAAACGAAATGATGCAGTGATGCATGATTTTTACACACGAATGCAAACGCCGTTGCAGGTTTTTACAATTTATCCAAACAGGGATACGGTGTTGTTCGGTGATAAGGGAACGGTAGTTAGAATTCCGGCAAGGGTATTCAGGGGGCCAGATAATAAACTGGTGAGATCGCAGATAACGATTCAGCTTGGTGAATATTATTCTTATCATGATATGTTGCTGAAAGGCCTCACCACTACATCTAATGATCAGCAATTGATCACCGGAGGAATGATACGGCTTGAAGCATTGGCAGATGAAAGGCTATTGACTCTTGGCAATACCCGGGGAATAGATATCATGATGCCGATGGATAATTATGATCCCGGGATGCAGTTATTTATGGGTCAGCAAAAATTAGCAGCTGCAGATACATTGCAAGGAAGTTCAGATGTGTTGGCAACAGTGAACTGGAGCCCGGCGGGGCAGATGCAGGCATATGAAAACACCAATTTATACGTCGAAAGAAAAAATATAAAGATCCTTGAATACCGGCAGGTGTTAAGAGGAGAAAAAGAAAAATACAACGGGCATTTTTTCGTGAAAGCGCCCGATCAATTGCGGGAAGAAAAAATCAAGCAGTTGCTTCAGCAGAAATTTTACAACCAGTTTGACAGGATCAGTATTGAAAGGGTGAAATTATTCGAGAATGAAATCCGTACAAAAAATACCGGCGCCATTGCGACTAAAAAAGGATTTGTTACCGGGGATTCCCTTGCAATGGATTTTAAAAAAGCGCTGGAGGGTAAACTTATCTCACCGCAGGATAGCTTTCTTTTTATCAGGCAACTCGAATATGAATGGCTTGCTTTTAAAGAAAAGAGCCGCCTGGATAGCCTTGCGTTTATAAAGAAGAAAGAATTTGACAAGGCTTATAGTTTCAACATAAAAGACCTCGGCTGGATAAACTGTGATAAATTTTACAACAACAAGCAACCGCGTTATGAGTTTTCTATCAAAATAGATGACGCTGATATAGATGGGAAAAGCGGGAACTACCGGATGGTTTTTACTAATCAAAAATCAGTATTGGCAGGCAAATATATCAATGGGGAGATAAGTTTTGGATTTGTGCCCGAAGGAGAAAATGTCCAGATCGTTTGTGTAGCACCCCGAAAAGGAGAAGCGGTAGCTTGCGTAAAAGCGATCAGGATCGGGGCTGCTGAAATGCTTAAGCTGGTATTTGAACCGGTTAGTACGGATTCTTTTAAAGAAAAATTATTGAAATTGTAACATCAACCCCTTCGTTTAGGATGGCCCTGCTCACAGCAGGGCTTTTTTTGTAAAAATTAATTCAGGCTTTACCCAACCCTTTCAGACCCGGCAATAGTTCTATATATTACATGGAGCATTTTTTACAAAAAAGAAAATTTTTGAGTGCACAGACGGACATATTGATCAAAGGTTGCCAGCAAAACGAACTGCATTCTCAGGAGCAATTGTATAAATTGTTTTATCCTGAGATGATCAAGATCTGTTTTCGTTATGCAGGAAATCCGGGTGATGCCGGAACGATCTACAACAACGCCATGCTGCGGGTTTTCAAATATATCGGGCAATACAAGGATGAAGGCAAGCCCGGAGCCTGGATCAAAACGATCGTAGTCAATTGTTGTATCGATTTCTGCAGGCAAAAAAATAATTTTCAATCCGTACCCTATACCGGCCAGGACGAAACGGTCATTCGCCCCGAAGCGTTCGACCGCCTTTCAGGAAAAGAAGTGCAATTGTTGATCGCTCAATTACCGCCGGCCACCGCCACCGTTTTCAACCTGTTTGTTTACGAAGGATTTACACACAAACAAATCGGCGAGCACATAGGCATCAGCGACAGCACCAGTAAATGGCATGTTGCGGAAGCGAAAAAATTATTGAAACAGAAATTGGAAACTTTTACCGAAACCGAATTACAAAGAAATGCAGCAGGATAATTATATAAAAAATAAACTTCAGCAACTGGAGAATCAGCAGTTGCCCGATCTCAGCCAGATGGATGAGCATTGGAAGCAGATGCAGGCTGCATTACAACCTGCGGGTAATCCTCCCGCAAAAACTTTTCCTAAAACCGGCACCTGGTTGATAGCGGCTGTATGTATTGTAATAACAGCGGTAGTTTTAATAAATAAAAAACAAAATGCAAACAAAGCTGAATCACCTGCCTCAACTATTTCAAAGAAAGAAGACAGTACTCAACCTGAAACAGTTTTAGCGAAAGATACTACGGTTGCAATTGCAGCGAATCTATTTCCGGTGACAGATTCCCCCGTGCGAATGGTAAAGAGTCCGCAACAAAAACCCTTCATATTGCAGTTGGATCAAAACAATTCTATTATAAAAACTGAAAACAAAAACGATACGCCTGATAATAGTTTGCCCGCAACTGAAACTCTACCGGCAATTTCAAAACAATTATTACTCGAGGAATTATTCAATGGCCTGGTAAAGGAAGCGCAGGAATTTGCTATCGATAATTCAAAAGATACTTTGTTGTTGTGTAAAGAAGGTTCCGCTTTATTTATTCCGGCCGGAAGCCTGGGTAATGGTGTAGTGAAAATTTCCATCAGGGAATACTTTAGAAAATCGGATATCGTGATGAACAAACTCACAACTACGAGTAACAATGAATTATTGCAAAGTGGTGGGATGGTACATATTTCGGCAACGCAAAATGGCCAACCGGTGGGGCTTTCAGCAGATAAACCCATCAGATTGATCTTGCCGGATACCAGCGAATACATGAAGGCAATGCAGCTTTTTAATGGGCAAACAGCCAGGAGTAAACAACAGGCGGAAGGTAATGTTGATACGATGGCAGCGGAAGCAGCAATGGTGAACTGGATCGCTCAGCCATCTTTTTTTACTAATGTAAATTTTAAAACCCAGGTTTGGGTATTGGATCTCAGAAATGAACCCTTTCGCGTAAAAGATAAAAAGAAAGGAGAAGTTGCGGTTTTTAACATAGTGTACAAACCCGGTTTGCCGAGGGAAAAGATCAGGGAACTCATGAAAAAAAAATATGGTTATTATAAAGTGCGTTTCGGTTTTGGACAGAATAGTTTCTTTCATGGAAAGACGAAAACTTTCATCGGGCGCAATGGAGTTTATTCTGATCTGCCCATCGGCGATTCTGTATGGATGGATAAGGTAACAGCGGATAAATATCAGTTGCCCTACACCAGATCGAGGATACAGCGATACAATGCAAACCTTTCATCGGTAATTAATAACGGCTTTAGTAACATCGATGACCCGGGCCTGATTGAAAAAATTGACAACAAATACGGCATCAATATTTCTACTCTTGGCTGGATCAATTGCGACAGGTTTTATCGCGATTCAAGAAAAAAAATAGATTATGCAGTAAACATGGATGGTCAGGCAAGAAATTATTACACCGTGATCGTGTTTGACAATTTCAGATCGATCATGCCGGGATATTTAAGCGGAGATCAGATCAGGTTCAATTCCATACCGCTTGGCGAACCGGTTACTGTGATCAGCATAGGAATTGATGCCAGCGGGAAGGCCGTTGTAGCCATGAAAAAAACTTCGGTCACCGCTGATCCCCTTACAGGATTACAGTTTGAACCTACCTCTGCACCTGAGTTAAAAGCTTCTCTGAGCAAGATGGATAATTAGCCTTGAGGGTAAAAACAGGGCTCGGCCGGTGCAAAAGCACCGGCTTTTTAATGCTTTTCATAAAATAAAAACAGTGCTAAAATCTATCGAAATGCTTCAAAACCTGTTCAAAACTCCAACTCATTTGCTGATTGCCTTCAATTGAGGTATTTTTGCGGAAAATATGGCCCAATGACCGGTCATATTCAAAAAACAAATATGACCGATCCTAAAAGATATTTGATCACCAGCGCTCTTCCTTATGCCAACGGGCCCAAACATATCGGCCATTTAGCCGGAGCGTATTTACCTGCAGATACTTACGTACGTTACCTGCGTGCGCAACAAAAAGATGTGGTATATGTGTGTGGAAGTGATGAACATGGCGCCGCCATTACGATTCAGGCAATGAAGGAAAAAACGACTCCCAGGGAGATCGTAGATAAATACCATGCAATGCTGAAAAGCAACATGGCCGACCTCGGAATTTCTTTCGATATATATCACCGCACTTCGGCGCCGATCCATCATGAAACAGCGCAGGAGTTTTTTACGATGCTGAATGATAAAGGTGAACTGGAAAAAAAAGAAACAGAGCAATATTTTGATGAGGAAGCCAATACATTCCTGGCTGATCGTTATATCGTAGGTACCTGCCCGGTATGTAGCAATCCAAATGCATATGGCGATCAATGTGAAAGATGTGGTACATCGTTAAGCCCGGAGCAATTGATCAATCCGCATAGTACGCTGAGCGGAAAACCTCCGATAAAAAAATCAACTACGCATTGGTATCTGCCGTTGGACAAACACGAAGCTTTCTTACGGCAATGGATACTCGAAGATCATAAAGATGACTGGAAAGCGAATGTGCTTGGTCAGTGTAAAAGCTGGCTGGATATGGGTTTGCAGCCAAGGGCTGTTACAAGGGATCTGGATTGGGGGATAGCCGTTCCTCTGCCTTCGGCTGCGGGAAAAGTGCTTTATGTATGGTTCGACGCACCAATAGGTTATATCAGCGCAACCAAACAATGGGCGCTTGATAACGAAAAAGACTGGAAACCTTATTGGTACAACAATGACACCAAACTGGTGCATTTCATCGGAAAAGATAACATCGTTTTTCATAGCATCATATTTCCGGTAATGTTGAAATTGCATGGGAATATTTTACCTGATAATGTGCCCAGCAATGAATTCATGAACCTCGAAGGAGACAAGATGAGTACCAGCCGTGGCTGGAGCATTGAGATGGATGATTATATCAACGATTTTGTAAAGCCTGAGAATGGTGGCGAGCAGATGGTGGATGCATTGCGTTATTATCTTACTGCCATTGCGCCGGAAACCAAAGACAGTGAATTTACCTGGAAAGGTTTTCAGGATGCGGTGAACAGCGAACTGGTGGCAGTATTCGGGAATTTTGTAAACCGGACATTCGTCCTGATGCATAAATTGTGCGGCGGAAAAGTGCCGGTCTTTCACAATGATATCATTGATGAAAAAGACAAACAATTGCTTCAGGATATCGCTGATACAAAGAACAATGTGGAGCGCCTGATCGAAGGATATAAATTTCGCGATGCCTTGTATGAAGTGATTGACCTTGCAAGAAAAGGCAATAAATACATGCAGGAAAAAGAACCTTGGATCGTTGCGAAAACAACCGGTGAAGATGGCAAACCCACTCCTGAAGCACAGGCGAAAATTGATAATTGCTTACACATCTGTCTTCAGTTAACAGCTAATCTGGCTATTTTCATCAACCCGTTCTTGCCATTCGCTGCAAAAAAAATGTGCTACATGATGAAAGTGGTAGATAAAATGCTCGATTGGGAGAATGCGGGTAAGGTTAAATTATTAAGCGTAGGATATTCTCTTCGTGCACCAGAATTATTATTCAGGAAAATTGAAGATGCAGAAGTAACTGCGCAGATTGAAAAATTAAAATTGAAAAGTCAAAATATTAAAATGGAAGAAAAGGTGACCGACAACGGACAACCGGTAACTGACCTGGCTCCGAAAGAAATCAGCATCAAAGAAACAATACAGTTTGATGATTTTGCAAAGATCGATCTGAAAGTAGGCACCATCATTTCTGCAGAAAAAGTGGAGAAAGCTGATAAACTTTTAAAACTCGAAGTTGATCTTGGTTTCGAAAAAAGAACGATCGTAAGTGGCATTGCGCTTCATTTTTCACCGGAAGAAATTGTTGGCAAACAAGTAACTGTTGTAACCAACCTGGCTCCGCGAAAAATGAGGGGAATTGAAAGCAACGGCATGATCCTGATGGCGGAAGATGCTGCAGGCAAATTGCAATTTGTGAATCCTGATGCGGCGGTGGATAATGGAAGTGGGGTCAGTTAAGTGAATGGTGAATGGTGAATGGTCAAACCTCCGAAGTCTATTCCTGATCGCAGATCACTTTAATCAGAATAATACACACTAAGAACGGTCAACATTTTGTTGACCGTTCTTAGTGTGTATTATTTAGCTGCTACAAACCTAAACTTCCAAAGACATATAACCTTCGACGGTTTCACCATTCACCATTCACCAATCACTCATTCACTACGTGCCAGCGCCTTAATGATCGCTTCCGCATTCGACTTCACATTTAGTTTCCTGTAAATCGTTTTTATCTGTGTACGGATCGTTTCTACACTTTTAAATAATTCTGCCGCGATCTTTTTGTAGCTATATCCTTTCACCAATAATTGCAATACCTCTTTTTCCTTACTTGTCAGCATGAGCAATTCATCATTGCTGCTGACATTATTCTTAGGGAAATGTTTGAGTATCTTACTCGCGATCGCAGGCGTAAGTGGCGATCCGCCGTTCACCACATCTTTCACCGATTCGATGATCTTATCGCCGCTGCTGCTTTTTAAGATATATCCGTTTGCACCAAGGCAAATCGCATTGAGCACTTTATCATTTTCTTCAAACACTGTAAACATCAATACCCGGGCGTCAGGATTTTTTTGTTTGAGCAATGAAAGTCCGGCCAGTCCATTTACTTCAGGCATATCGATATCCATGATCACCAGGTCTGGTGAATGTTCCGCATAAATACGGTCGATGCCTTTCGCATTTTCATATGTTCCGCAAACCTTTATCTGTTCGTCTGACTGCAGCACTTCGCAAAGGCTTTGCTGAACAAGAAAATTATCTTCAAATATGATTACTTTCAATTTGTATATTTTTCTAAAATTATCCTTTTAAAACCGGAATTGATATACCCCATCAGGGTTAATAATGGGCAATGAATAATGGATAATTCAATAATCTATGATTTTTAAATTAAAGTCTTTGCTATTTTCAGATCCTTCCAATAGAAGAATTATCCATTAACCAATTATCCATTATTTATATCCTCAAACTAATATTCCAATTCGTGCCCTCGCCAGCTTTTGTAGTCAATATTGCCTTGCCTTTATGCCGCTGCGTACGAAGCTGAATATTATTCAACCCATTTCCAGTGCGCTCATTATTCAGGTCAAATCCATCACCATCATCTGTTGCTTCTATCAATAACATATTTTCTTTGGTATGAAGATCCAGGCTGAAATTTTTTGCTTTACTATATTTTGCTGCATTGTTGATGATCTCTTTGCAAATGAGGTACGCATCTTTTCTCGTTTCCATATCAATCTTACGGCTGTAAAGATTCGGCGAAACCGATAAGGAATAATCGGTTTCATTTTCATCAAAAGCATCGTTCATGAACTGTTGCAACCTGTTCGTGAGTTTTTCCAATGTGTCATTTCCCGGGTTGATACTCCATACAATATCACTCATGTTCTGTATCATCTGGCGTGATGTGTCTTCCACCTTATCTGCAAGTTTTACTGCATCATCCGGATTGGAAACGATCTTTTTCTTCAATACGGTATTCATCAAGGTAATGCTGCTCAGGGCCGTCCCGATATCGTCATGCAGATCTTTTCCTATCCTTTGCCGTGTACGTTCTATTGCCAGCAACCGCGATATGCGGATATTGTAGATAAGGTATAAAAGCCCGAGTATCGCCAGCGCAACAAATATCCGGAACCACCAGGTCTGCCACCACGGAGTTTCAATCGTGATCTTAAGATTAGTGAAACTGGCTACAGCGCCCGATTTGCGGTTAACAGCTCTTATTTCAAAATCAAAATCGCCGGCTGGAAGATTGAAGAAAAGCGCTTTGTTGATTGAGCCGGCTTTTACCCATTCATTTTTAAAATGTAATAAACGGTATTCATATTCATATCCCGATTCGTCCAAAAGATCAAGCAGGCGGTAATCGATCTGTATAGAATTTTCACTATATGCAAGCTTTACCGAATTGTCCGGCCCGATAGTTATCTTTTTATCATTCGCCAGCAATTGAGTGATCATCAGCGGCGCCGTTCTTTTAAAATAAGCCGTTGCTGTATTCATCACTTGTATATAATTTCTGCCGCCAACAAACAATTTTTCATCGCTGATGATAAGGCCGCCTCTCACGATATTGTCGATCAAACCATCATTGCCGCTATACGTCCTCACGGCTTTGGTATTGATGTTGATCTCCATCACACAGCCCTCGCTACCTGCATATACCAGGTTGTTACTGTCATATGCGATCTGTAAAAGACTGCTGCTGCAAAGCCCGTCCTTTTCCCGGTAAAGTGTAATGCTGTTTTTGGCTACGTCAAGATGGATCAGGCCTTCCACCGAAGTAGCCCAGATATTTCCATATTTGTCAATGATCAGCCTCAATGGCACGATGCCTGTTTTGCTGGCGCTATCAAGATAGATCTTCCATTCGTTCACTTTTTTTGTGATAGGGTCGTAACGCACGATCGAATGGTTGTTGAGGATGATCCAGAGGATATTGTATTTATCGGCACGGATATAGAACATATCTTCTTTCAGCAACGGAGAAGTCGAGTCTGCAAAGCTGAATTCCCTGGAATCTTTTTTATATTTCCATAAACCCGTGCTGGTCGCAAACCAGAGATTTCCCAAAGTATCTTCGGTACCTTCATATATCTGCAATCGTTCCGCATTGCCTCTTTTCAATTGCCGGATGTCGAGCATTTTTTTTGAAGAACCATCTTCATTCAAAATGGATACACCTTCCAGGCTGCTGTACCACACCGTTCCATCAGGGCTCGCATGCATCCAGTCGATGAAGTTTTGTTTGTAACGCACTTCGGGATCAGCAGATAATCCTTTCAACGAAAGTGTCAGTTTGGAAAGCTCGTAATCATACCGGATGATGCCATTGTCTTTCGTACTCAGCAAAACCTGGTTAGGATGACGTTTGTCTTTGATCATGTATTCATATTGGTACCTGTTGAAATTTTTTCCATCATAAGGCTCGATATAAAATGTCTGCAACAATTGATTGCGGAGATTGAAATAACTGATGCCGTCTGTTGTACTTACCCAGCAGGTTTGGTCCGCATCAAAATTGATGGAAGCAGAAATGTTATTGGAAATAATACTACCGGGACGGGAATCGTTTCTTGTATAAAATCGAACGAACGATTGTTTTTCTTTATTGAACAAACCAAGCCCGAGCATCTTGGTACCTACCCACAAAAACCGTGGATCCGTTACATCCTGTGCAATCGCAGTTACCGCATAAGACTGCTGATAATTTTCTGCGGCAAAATATTCTATGACACCCGTAGTTTTATCAAACTTCGCCAACCCGCCACTGCTGTACATTCCAAGCCAGATATGATTGCCGTCATCTGTAAGTGAACCAGCTTCAACGGGTTCCACATTATTAGGCCTTCCCGGAAGAATCGTATATTTTTTGACCTTGCCGGATCTGAGGTCATATCCATAAAGATTGGGATAACTCGAAAACCAAAGCACTCCGTTTTTATCTTCCATGAAATGATAAGTGCCATATTTTTTATGCAATGAAGGATCCTGCTCTGTTTGAATGAGCTTTGCCTGAAGCGTTCTGGTATTGATGCTTACGAGATAATTTCCCTGGCCGGCATAAATATTCCCATCCGATGCATAAAAAAGATGAGAGATACGATCCACTTTATTTTTAAAAGCCGAAAGGTCGATGTTGGTAAAATGATTCGTTTTTTTCTGGAAAAAAAAGATCTTGGTCTCGCTGCTCATCCAGAGTTTTCCCTCTTTGTCCTCAGTGATATAACGAACCGAATTTACCGGGATGGTGTTGCTGTCCGCTTTATTATAATCATATAATGTGACAGTAGCGCCATCAAAACAATTCAATCCTTTTGATGTAGCGATCCACAAAAAACCCTGTTTATCCCGATAAGTGCTCCAGATGCTGTTCTTGCTGAGGCCTTCCTGCTGGGTAAGTTTCCGGAAAAAAATATTAGAGGGGGGCTGAGAGTGCAGCGATTGAATGAGGCCAATTAAGAAAATGATATAGCAGAGTCGGCGGAGCATATTAGTAACTAAATATAGTGAATGAAGAATGGTGAATGGTGAAATCTTTGAAGAATATTTCTTTTTTTTTAATTTATATAAACCAGAAATTTTAAGAAGAATTCGGGTTTTATCGACTCATGCACTAGTTGATCTTAATGACTGCAATGAAAGGTAAAGACTTCAAAGATTTCACTATTCACCATTCACAATTCACCTCCCCCGAATGCAGAAATAATTCCACAACAGCCGGAATTTCCGCAGTTTGCCCATTGTATCCTCATTTTGGTCAGCTATTTGCCTTATATAAAAAAAAGTAATGATTATGAATAAGATAAGTATGCTCGTTGTGCTATTGTTTACCGTAGCGACCAGCAGTTTTGCTCAGCAGATAGATTTTTCAATGGTGCCTTACCGTAGTGGAGATAAATGGGGGTACGCTTCCGCAGACAACAAAGTTGTAATTCAACCCAAATATGCCGAAGCGGGCTGGTTTTCAGAGGGCTATGCGGCTGTAAAAGTGGGCAGCAAGTGGGGGTATATAAACAAGGCAGGCCAACTGGTGATCCCGGCAAAATTTACCGTAGCGAAATCTTTCCGTAAAGGCTATTTACCTAATTCAAAGGACAATGGCGGCGATTCCATCTTATTTGCGGGAGCCTCAGTACAGGCAAACGGATATGAGATCTGTATCAACAGCAAAGGAGCGACCTTGTCGAAATGCCCGGCAATTCCCGAAAATTCTGTAGCGGAAAACAGGGTGCCGATTGAAACGGTTACACAACAAAAAACTTATTCTCTGCCTAACAACGATGGTTTGTTTGACAAGATCGAAAATGATTACAAGATAGCCGGAAGCGATGAGACTTACTATATTGCTCAAAAAGGAAGTAATTATGGTGTATTCAACAGCAAGTTTGAAACAGTTGTTCCTTTTCAATACAGTGCCATCAGGTTGACAAGATCGGGCGGTAATCAATATTTGAAAGTAACCAAAGATGGAATGAGTGGATTGGTTTCTTTGAGCGGGCAATCTCTCATAGAACCTTCCAATACAGGATTGACGTTAGTGAATGCCAGCAACAATACCGAATATGTGATCGTACAGCACGATGGAAAAACATTTGTAAAAGACATCAATAACAAAGATGTGATTGACAAGGGCTACAGCGAGATTGTATATGACAATGGCGGATTTGTAGTGACAGCGGAAAACAAATTGAAAGGATATTATTTTCTCAATAATACATACATACAACCCAAATATACCGAAGTGAAAATGATGCCCGGCGGACAATACCTCCAGGTAAGGACATTTGCCGGTAAAACCGGTTATATCAACCCATCCGGCAGTGAATATTTTGTAGAATAGTTTGATTGTAAGATTGATAAAGAATCGCTTCATGCAGGGATGTATGAAGCGTTTTTGTGTATGTGGCCATCAAAATTGAGTTGACTACTCCTCCGAGTTGACAACTCCTACGAGTAGTCAACTCAATTTTTTTCAACCATTTGTATTTTCCTTTGCTACTTTGCCTGAAACCCCTAACTTCGATTTTCAAAATAGTTGTTTAACTAACTAATTTTCGATCATGTCAAAAAGAACGATAAAAAAGGTAGCTGTTTTAGGAAGCGGGGTGATGGGTAGCAGGATCGCTGCTCATTTTGCCGGTATCGGTTTACAGGTATTGTTGCTCGATATTGCACCCAAGGACCTTCCCGAAGATGCAAAACCTGCGGAACGCAATAAAATAGTGAATGATGCACTGGCTGCTGCCGCAAAATCAAATCCGTCGCCGTTATACACCAAAGATGTATTAAAGCGTATTACTACCGGCAACTTCACCGACAACATGAAAGATATTTCCACCGCAGACTGGATCATTGAAGTGGTGGTGGAAAGATTGGATATTAAACAATCCGTTTTTACCGAAGTGGAAAAATTCCGGAAACCGGGTACGCTCATCACTTCCAACACCTCCGGAATTCCCATCCACATGATGGCTGATGGAAGAAGCGATGATTTTAAAAAACATTTTTGCGGAACGCATTTTTTCAATCCGCCAAGATATTTACGCCTGCTTGAGATAATTCCTACACCGTTCACTGATCCAGAAGTGATCGATTTCCTGATGCATTACGGTGATCTTTATTTGGGAAAAACAACGGTGCTTGCAAAAGATACCCCGGCGTTTATCGCCAATCGTATCGGCGTGTTTGGCATGATGGCCATCATGAATACGATGGAGAAATTGCAGTTGACTGTTGACGAGGTCGATGCCCTCACAGGCCCGGTGATCGGCCGTCCAAAATCAGCCACTTTCCGTACGGCTGATGTGGTGGGGATCGATACGTTGGTGAAAGTAGCGAAAGGTGTGCAGGATAATTGTCCGGAAGATGAAGCGAAGGAGATCTTCAACATTCCTTCATGGCTCAATAAAATGATTGAAAATAATTGGCTGGGAGATAAATCCGGCCAGGGTTTTTTCAAAAAAGTAAAAGGGGCTGATGGCTCGAAAGATATTCAGGTATTGAATCTTCAGACATTGGAGTATCAGCCACGCAGCAAACCGAAATTTGCAACGCTGGAAGCTGCAAAACCAATCGAAGACCTCAACAGCCGGCTCAAAGCATTGGTATCAGGCACCGATAAAGCCGGTGATTTTTACAGGCAATTCCATTACGCGTTGTTTTCTTATATCAGCCACCGCATACCAGAGATCAGCAATGAATTGTATCGCGTAGACGATGGCATGATGGCCGGTTTTGGCTGGGAGATAGGTGCCTTTGAAAGCTGGGATGTGCTGGGTGTTGCCAAAACGGTAGAAGCCATGAAAGCTGCCGGATATTCAGTAGCGCCCTGGGTGGAAGAAATGCTGGCAAAAGGGAATAGATCTTTTTATAAAGTAGAAAATGGAAAGCGTTTAGCCTATGACGTTAGTACGGGTGAATATAAAAAATTGCCGGGTGGTGAAGCGTTTTTGGTGATGAAAAATTTTGCCAACGAAACAGTCTGGAAAAATAGCGCCTGCCGTGCTTATCATCTCGGTGATGATGTGCTCGGACTGGAATGGTACACAAAAATGAATAGTATCGGCGGCGAAGTACTTGAAGGGATACAAAAATCAATTTCGCTGGCGGAAGATAAATACAAAGGCCTGGTGATTGCGAACGAAGGGGCTAATTTCAGCGCTGGCGCAAATGTAGGGATGATCTTCATGCTGGCCATTGAACAGGATTACGATGAGATCGATATGGCGATCCGGATGTTCCAGAATACGATGATGAGGGTACGTTATTCTTCCATCCCGGTGGTGCTGGCTCCTCATGGACTGGCGCTGGGCGGGGGTTGTGAGATTTGCCTGCATGCGGATAAAGTAATTGCGGCAGCAGAAACCTACACCGGCCTCGTGGAAGTGGGCATCGGCGTTATACCTGGCGGTGGCGGAACAAAAGAATTTGTATTGCGTGCCGCAGATGAAATGCATCATGGCGAGCCGGAAACCATTACTTTACAAAACAGGTTCCTCAATATCGCTACAGCGAAGGTGGCGACTTCGGGTTACGAAGCATTTGAAATGGGTATCTACCGGAAAGGCACAGACGAAGTTTCGGTAAACATCGGAAGGCGTATCGCGGAAGCTAAAAAAGCGGTGATCAACCTTTATGACGACGGATATACGATGCCGGTGCAACGTACCGATATCAAAGTGCTTGGCCGCTCTGGCCTTGGTGCGATGTATGCGGGTATCAATGGAATGCATAGGGGTAAATACGCCACCGACCACGATGTGACAGTAGCAAAAAAACTAGCTTATGTGATGTGCGGCGGCGACCTCAGCGAACAAACATTGGTCAGTGAACAATATCTGCTCGATCTTGAAAGGGAAGCTTTCTTAAGCCTTACGGCAGAAAAGAAAACGCTGGAAAGGATACAAAGTATTTTGAAAACGGGCAAGCCGTTGAGGAATTAGTATAGTTTAGTTCAATAGTTCAAAGTTCAAAGGTTCAAAAAATCAATTGCCCCGGGTTTAAACCCGGGGCAATTGATTTTTTGAACCTTTGAACAATTACTTTTGTTTACATAAAAAATTGATGTCAATGAAAAAGTCCCTCTTATTGCTGAGTATCCTCTGTGGTTCATCTGTTTTTGCGCAGCAAAAAATACTCACCATGCAGGATGCGATGCTGAATGCACGTACGACCTTGGCTCCTGAAAACCTTCGCCAGCTGCAGTTTATTAAAGGCACAGATGATTATATCTACCTGAAAAAAATAAATGGGGCAGATGTTTTTGTAAGGGGAAATTTCAATTCTAAAGAAGATGTCCCATTTCTTACGTTGGCGCAATTCAATAATAAGTTGAGGGCAGGAACCATCGATACGGTCGCATCTTTTCCAGCCATTCAATTCAATAATGAAAACTGGGTGGTGAACCTGAAAGGCGCAAAATATTCTTTCAACAGCGGCAATGAACAGTATAAAGTATTACTGGATAAGCAACTCGCAGCAAAAGGAAATATCGATCAGAGTGTTGATGGATACAATGCGTACCTCGACAATTTTAATTTATATGTTTCTAAGAATGCAGTTGCCAGGCAGGTTACACAGGATGGTTCAGAAAACATCGTGTATGCATCATCGGTACACCAAAGCGAGTTTGGGATCACCAAAGGGACGTTCTGGAGCAACAATGGAAAATTGTTGGCGTTTTATCGCATGGATCAATCCATGATCCCGGATTACCCGATCATCGACTGGTCATCCATTCCCGCAAAAAATAAAAATGTAAAATACCCGATGTCAGGAGATAGCAGCCATCACGTAACGGTAGGGATTTACAATGCAGAAACCAGCCAGACTACCTGGCTGAAAACCGGTTTGCCTGCCGAACAATTTCTCACCAACATAGCCTGGAGCCCCGATGATAAGTATGTATACATCGCTATTGAAAACCGCCAGCAGAATCACGTGTGGCTGAATCAATACGATGCATCCACGGGAGATCTTATCCGGACATTATTTGAAGAAACCGATCCGAAATACACGGAGCCGCTGGTGCCGATGTTGTTTGTAAAAAACGATCCTACAAAATTCATCTGGCAAAGCAGGCGTGATGGATGGAATCATTTGTATCTATACGATATTACAGGTAAAATGATCAAACAACTTACCGGCGGCCAATGGGAAGTGCTGGAGGTAAAAGGCTTTGATGCAAAAGGGCAACAACTGTCCTATGTTTCTACAGAAGAATCGCCGATCACAAAAAATCTTTACCAGGTAGATATCAAAACAGGGAAGAAAAAAAGGATAACCACTGCTACAGGTGTGCACAACACATTAGTGAGCAGCAACGGTAGTTATGTGCTGGATAATTACAGCGCCAGCACCAATCCTCGTACGATCCAACTCATCGATACCAAAACAGGAAAGACGAAACAATTATTACAATCTGCCGATCCGCTGGCAGCTTATGCTAAAGGAGCACTAAGCATTTTTACCATAAAAAATAATGAAGGCACCGATCTTTATTGCCGCATGTTCACACCGATCAATTTCGACAGTACAAAAAAGTATCCGGTGGTGGTTTACTGGTACGGCGGGCCACATGCACAAATGATCCTCAACAGCTGGAATGGCGGTGCCGGTGATTACTGGTTTCAGTACATGGCAGAAAGAGGATATGTTGTATTTACCCTCGATACCCGAGGTAGCAGCAGCAGGGGCAAGGCTTTTGAGCAATCGATCTTTCGGCGTACCGGAGAGCCGCAGATGGAAGATATGCTGACAGCCGTTAACTTTCTCAAAAGCAAACCTTATGTGGATGATAAAAAAATGGGATTGTTTGGCTGGAGTTACGGCGGTTTCATGACGACCGATTTTTTACTGCATCATCCCGGGGTATTCAAAGCGGGTGTTGCCGGAGGGCCGGTAATGAACTGGAGAATGTATGAGATCATGTATGGTGAAAGGTATATGGATACACCGCAGGAAAATCCTGAAGGTTATGCCGCAACCGATCTCACCAAACAGGCGGGCAAGCTGAAAGACAAACTCCTGTTGATCCACGGCCTGCAGGATCCTGTTGTATTGCAGCAGCATTCTGTCAATTTTGTAAGAGCCGCCATCGATGCGGGTGTGCAGGTTGATTATATGATCTACCCTGGCCATGAGCACAATGTGATCGGCAAAGACAGAGCACATCTGTATCAGAAAGTGACGGATTATTTTGAAACAAACCTGAAATAATAAAACCCCGGAGGTTTTAAAAACCTCCGGGGTTTAAATCTCTCCGTATGGGTATCGCGGAATTCAACGAAGCAAATCGCACGGTTATCCTGCACGCCAGCATCTTCCTTTATGGCGGAGCAGCCACTCAGGCTTTAGCCGATGCATTGGCGCAGGATATCGCTACGCATTGGAATGAGCCCGAAGCAACTGTTTTTGTAAATGGGGCCACTTGCAGGATGTTGTTTAATATAAAAGGGGAATATGCTCCGGCGTTGCAACCTAAAGATGTGTATGAGAACGATAATGCTTCCTATAATTTTTTCCGGGTAGAAGAATTTGTTCATGGAAATATTTCTTTTGTTGATGGCATCGACAGCAATACCGGGTATTTTCTCCTCGAAAATCTCTTGAATAATTCAACCACTGCGGCGCATGAATTTGGCCATACGCTTGGGCTGGATCATCCGGAAATGCTGGACATCCGGGGCGAAGCAGCACCAGGAATCATGTATCCAAGGGGCACGATCGTAGATCCGCAATTTCAATATGATCCGGCTGCCGTACCCGGCGAAAAAGGCGGTACACTGAATCCTTTTCACCGCAAAGTGTTACAGTCTGATATCGATGGCCTGCGGCTCGACCGGCTTCGTTTCAACGAATATGGCTATGCCATGGTAGGCGATTTTTCGTCGGTATGGCATGATGCACATCAGCGATAATGACCTTCCTTATATTTTTGGATCAGGGCTGAACAAAATCTATTATCTTGGGAAAATAATCAATTTCACAAATGGCGATATTAACTGTAGAGAAACTCTCGAAGAATTACGGTAAGATAAAAGCATTGAAGGAAGTCAGTTTTTCCGTTCCGAAAGGAAGTGTGTTTGGAATACTTGGCCCCAATGGCAGCGGCAAAACAACCCTGCTTGGTATCATCATGAATGTGCTGCGGGCAAGTTCGGGCACGTACCAATTGTTTGATGAACCTGCTACCGACGATCACCGGAAAAAAATAGGCACATTGCTCGAAACCCCTAATTTTTATCATTACCTCAGTGCTGTTCAGAACCTGCAGATCTCGGCCGCGATCAAACAACGTGGAGAAGAAACCATCGATCCGGTTCTGGAAACTGTAAATCTTGCACAAAGAAAACATTCGGCTTTCAGTACTTTTTCATTGGGGATGAAACAAAGGCTGGCGATCGGTGCAGCGCTTATCGGAGATCCTGATGTGCTGGTCTTTGATGAACCAACCAATGGTCT
>Ga0247813_10000166_pt1 | contig 76674 bp, 71 predicted proteins | sample UWRJL169409C1_FD_180719 | JGI IMG/M metagenome (GOLD analysis project Ga0247813, IMG submission 180719) | Plant litter microbial communities from Arlington Agricultural Research Station in Wisconsin, United States - UWRJ-L169-409C-1 | ecosystem: Environmental > Terrestrial > Plant litter >... | reverse complement strand
ACATCACCCGCACGGGTCCACGCTCGAGGATCGACCCCGAGCTGCGCGAGCGGTGGTCCGGCTTCGACGCGAGGGCCGCCCTCGAGGGGCGTCTGGGTGTCCCGGTCCTCGTGCTCAACGACGCGGAGATCCATGGTGCCGGTGTGGTCGCGGGGACAGGCCTCGAGCTCGTCCTGACCCTCGGGACCGGGCTCGGCAGCGCGCACTTCGATGGTGGCCGGGTCGCACCCCACCTCGAGCTCTCCCACGCTCCCGTGCGGCGCGGCACCACCTATGACGCCTACATCGGCGAGATCGAGCGGCACAGGCTCGGGGACGGACTGTGGTCGAGGCGCGTCGCCCGTGTCGTCGACGGTCTGCGGCCGGTGTTCCTGTGGGACCGGCTCTACATCGGCGGAGGCAACTCGCGCCGGATCACCCAGGCAGTGCTCGACAGGCTGGGTGACGAGGTCGTCATCGTGCCGAACTCGGCAGCCCTCGTGGGGGGCGCCAGGGCCTGGGACCTCTTCGGATAGCCGGTGCGACAGGCGCAGGCGGGACGGGGGCTGCAGGCGGGACGGCGTCTGCAGGCGCACGGCGTCAGCTCCTCCGGGAGGACTCCGGCAGGAGCGCGGCGGCAGCATCCTCGGCTCGCTGCGACCGGGAGCCGGCGCCTCCGGGACACTGCTCCCGGCCATCCCTGAGCAGCTCTGGCCGACCTAGGGCCGTGCAGACGGGTCGACAGCCTCGAGGGCCTCGAGCACGACGCGCGTGAAGGCGACGGGTGCGTCGAGGCTGACCAGGTGCCGGGCCCTCGGGACCACCACCGTCCGGACAGGCTGGCCAGAGCGCTCCGCGGCCCTGCGGAACGCTGCCTGCTGGGTGCGGAAGTGGTCGAGGGCGCCGTTGACGAGCCACACCGGGCACCGCGACCTCGGCAGCGAGCCGAGCGGGTCGAGGCCACCGACGGCGTCGAGCGCCTCAGACATCACGCGGAGCGCGAAGCCGCCGGCCGCGATGTCGTCCTGGGCCTGCGGGGACAGCGCGGCACGGACGACGAAGGCGTTCAACCGAGCCCCAGAGTCCGGAGTCCGCTCGATCCAGCGGGAGAGCCGCGCCCACGCGGCCCGCAGCGGCACCCGAGGGTCCGTGCAGCAGCCGGCGGCGACCAGCCCGCGCACGGCATCGGGGTGCTTGTCCGCGAACTCGACCGACAAGAACCCGCCGAGCGACAGCCCGACGAGGAGCACCTCGCCGCCCAGGTCGTCGACGGCCTCGGCGATCACGGCGTCGCAGGCGTCGAGCGTGAAGGGCTCCCCGAGGCGTGTGCCGTGGCCCGGGAGGTCGACCGCCCGGACGCGACGCCCTGCGGCCTCGAGGGAGGCGACCTGCGCCCGCCACATGGTCGACGAGGTGCGGATGCCGTGGACCAGCACGACAGGGAGCCCGGCCTGCACCCCAGGCACTGTCGGCACGTCAACCACAGGCCGTCAGCTCGTAGAGAGCTGCGTCCCCTGCTGTGGCGACGGGGACGAACCCTGTCGACACGTCGACCTCAGACAGGGCTGGTCCGAGCGGGCTGCGCTTGGCACCGTCGCGAGGCTTCGTCCGGTCGACGTAGAAGTGGGTGACCCCGAGCTCACGCACCGCCTCGCACACCCTCGGGTCTGTCGTCACGTCGTCGAAGTGGTCGACCAGGTACTGCCGGTCCGGGTCGAGCCCGGAGATGTTCAGCTGCGGGAGCACGACGTGGGTGCGCCCCACAGACCACGCGTAGGGCGCGCCGCTGAACGGGTCCCCCAGCACGACGGCGTCGTCGCCGACGATCTCGGGCAGGTCGCGCATCAGCTCGAGCTCGTCGACGCTGAGCATGGTTCCCCACTGGATGCTCGCCGGGTCGTAGGCCTGGGCGAACCTCACGGCTCGCTGCGGGGCCTGGAAGGCCGCGGACGTCACGAAGGCGACCAGCAAGAGGGCCGCTGTCAGCGCGACCGGAGACCTGAGCCACGGGGCGCCGGGAGCCTTGGCACGGACCCGTGCGCTCGCACGCGCCCCGTCGACCACGGCCAGCGCGCCGACCGCTGCGAGGACCGCCGCAGGCACCGGGTAGAAGGCCTCGATCCGAGCCGCCTGCGTGTACCAGATCCCGGTGATCAGCCGCAAGGGGTTCTCCGGGCCAGCGGCCAGGGCGGCGAGTGCCACGACAAGACCTGCGGAGACCACGAGCCAGCGGTGCCGCCGCCGGCGCAGGAGCACCACAGCTCCGACGACCACGAGCACCGACACCACGATGTTGCCGGGGACAGGGGTCAAGACCGTGTCGGTGAGGATCCGGGCGACCGACACGGGGATGCTCCGTTGCGGGGCCCGTGCGAAGCCGAAGACCATGTCGAGGACCGACGACCGGCTGAGCACGAGAGCAGCAGCCGTCGCGAAGACCACCACGAGGCCGGCCGGCACGAGGACCGCAGTCCTGTGACCGCCGCGCCACGCGTCGCGCACGACGACGGCGAGGACCGTCACCACGAAGGGCGCGAGGACCACTGCCAGCCCGACGAAGCCGCTCGGCTGTGCGAGCGCGACACCAGCGGCGCTGCCCAGGGCCAGCGCCGTCAGGACGCACGAGGTCACCCGGGCTGCGGGGGGCGAGGTCCGGACCGCGTGGGACCGCCACGACCTCGTGGCTGTGACCACGGCGGCGGCCGCCCCAGGGATCAGCATGGTCGCGAGCCCGTTGGGCCACTGCGCGAGGGTGGCCAGCTGGACCGTCGGGAACATCGAGAAGGCCGAGACGGCCAGTGCTGCGAGCACGGTGACCGCAGGTCGGTGCGGGAGCACGGCGCGGGCGAAGGCCGCGGCACCCAGGACCCACACGACGCTCATGACGAGGGTCGAGGCGTTCGCCGCAGCCGTGATCGACGACGCGGTCAGCGGACCCCCGAGGCTCACGACGAGCGACACCGCCGCGTGCCAGGCCGTCGGGTAGTAGACGCTCGCGCCTGCGCCGTAGAGCCCGTTGAGCTGGCTCGCGTCCCCGGTCTCCTGGATCAGGGCGAGCCCGTTGAGGTGGTAGACCGCGTCCCACTGCTGGAGCGGGGCGTCCGGCGCCCCCATGCCGATCATGGTCGGGACGACAGTCACGACAGCGGACACCACGACCGCGGCACAGACCCACACCCGCCACGACCACGTCGACGGTGCCCAGCGTCGGACTGCGCCGCGAGACGAACCCTTTGACGGCGTCCCGGACCAGGCAGGCCCAGCACCTAGCCCGTCTGCGCCGGGCAGCAGACCGGTGACGCGCGCCCACCCTGAGCTGGTGGCGCGCCTGGCCAGGACGGCGACCGCAGCGACGACGACCAGGCACCCCAGCGCGAGAAGACCGACCGTCACGGGCGACCAGGCGACCCCGGACCTCGCGAGGACGACGGCGAGCACTGCGTAGAAGGCGACCGACAGCCCGGGGCCGGCACCGAGGGCCAGCCAGGCCGGTACGCCGGCGGCTCGCGCGACGAGCGCTCCTGGCGCGACCAGCACCGCCGCGCACGCCACGAAGGCGGGCACGAGCTCGATCCAGGACACGGACCGCTCCCCTCGTCGTCGTCTCTCGGCCCGTGGACGTGCTCGTGCACGCGCACCGGGGCCGACGTTAGCGCACGAGGCCCGGTCCGTGACAGATCACGGACCGGGCCTCGTGGATGAAGCTCAGGCACTCGCCCCTGGGGACGAAGGTGGCGTCAGGCGTCCTTCTCGGACGACTCCTCTGCCGGTGCCTCGGCGTCAGCGGCCGGAGCCTCAGACGCAGGTGCCTCGTCGGCCTTGGCAGCCTTCGGAGCGGTCTTCTTCGCGGCCTTCTCGGCCTCGCGGACGACAGACTGCTTGGCGCTCACGGGCTCGAGGATGAGCTCGATGACGGCCATGGGGGCGTTGTCGCCCTTACGGTTGCCGACCTTCGTCACGCGGGTGTAGCCACCGTTGCGCTCGGACATGGCCGGGGCGATCTCGGTGATGAGGCGGTGCAGCGTGGTCGCGGCGTCGCCCTCTTCGCCGGGACGGTTGACCGTCTTGGAGTTGATGGTCTTGGCGACCTGGCGGATGTTGTGCAGGTCTCCGCGCTTCGCCTTCGAGATGAGGCGCTCGGCGAAGGGCTGCAGGCGCTTGGCCTTGGTCACCGTGGTGGTGATGCGGCCGTGCTCGAACAGGCTCGTCGCGAGGTTCTTGAGGATGAGGCGCTCGTGGGACGGGCTTCCGCCGAGACGCGCACCCTTGGTGGGGGTAGGCATGGTGTGTGCTCCTAGAAAGGTGGGGGTGTGCCGGCCGCTCGCGCGGACGACTCAGACGTCAGGTGTACTGCTCGTCTTCCGTGTCGTCGCCGTCGTAGTAGTCGGCGGTCGAGGGGTCGAAGTCCAGCGGGGAGTCCTTGAGGGACAGGCCGAGCTCGGCGAGCTTGTCCTTGACCTCGTTGATGGACTTCGCACCGAAGTTACGGATGTCGAGCAGGTCTGCCTCGCTGCGTGCCACGAGCTCACCCACGGCGTGGATGCCCTCGCGCTTGAGGCAGTTGTACGAACGGATCGTCAGCTGGAGGTCCTCGATCGGGAGCGCCAGGTCAGCGGCCAGCGCGGCGTCGGTCGGCGACGGGCCGATCTCGATGCCCTCGGCCTCGACGTTGAGCTCACGGGCCAGGCCGAACAGCTCGACCAGCGTCTTACCAGCCGACGCGAGCGCGTCGCGGGGGCTGATGGCCTGCTTGGTCTCGACGTCGACGATGAGCTTGTCGAAGTCGGTGCGCTGCTCGACACGGGTCGCCTCGACCTTGTACGTGACCTTGAGGACCGGCGAGTAGATCGAGTCGACCGGCACGCGGCCGATCTCGGCGTCGAAGGACTTGTTCTGCTGGGCAGAGACGTAGCCACGTCCACGCTCGACGGTGAGCTCGATCTCGAGCTTTCCCTTGTCGTTGAGGGTCGCGATGTGCAGATCGGGGTTGTGCACCTCGACGCCCGCCGGCGGGACGATGTCCGCGGCGGTGACCACACCGGAGCCCTGCTTGCGCAGGTACATCACGACGGGCTCGTCGTTCTCCGAGGAGACGACGAGGTTCTTGACGTTGAGGATGATCTCGGTGACGTCTTCCTTGACACCGGGCACGGTGGTGAACTCGTGGAGCACACCGTCGATCCGGATCGAGGTGACTGCAGCGCCGGGGATCGACGAGAGCAGCGTGCGACGGAGCGAGTTGCCGAGCGTGTAGCCGAAGCCAGGCTCGAGCGGCTCGATGGAGAAGCGGGAGCGGCTCTCCGAGATGACCTCTTCGGTCAGTGTGGGGCGCTGTGCGATAAGCACGTGGGTGTGTTCCTTTCAGCATGCGTCCGCTATATGACGCATCACGAACCCGGGACGAAGATCTCCTCGCCGGGACCTGCAGCTTGCTGCCGGGGGACGGTGCTTTGCCCACGTGCAGGGCACGTGGGCAGAGCACCGTCTCGGCGGTGACGACCGGTCAGGTCAGACGCGGCGGCGCTTGGGCGGGCGGCAGCCGTTGTGCGCCTGGGGGGTGACGTCCTGGATCGAGCCGACCTCGAGGCCAGCGGCCTGGAGGGAGCGGATCGCGGTCTCGCGCCCGGAGCCGGGGCCCTTGACGAAGACGTCGACCTTCTTCATGCCGTGCTCCTGCGCACGGCGTGCAGCGGCCTCGGCGGCGAGCTGCGCGGCGAACGGGGTCGACTTGCGCGAACCCTTGAAGCCGACCTGGCCGGAGGAGGCCCAGGAGATGACCGCACCGGACGGGTCCGTGATGGACACGATGGTGTTGTTGAAGGTGCTCTTGATGTGCGCCTGGCCGATGGCGACGTTCTTCTTGTCTTTACGGCGAGGCTTGCGTGCGCTCTGGGCGCCGCGAGTCTTGGGAGGCATGTGCTGTTTCTTTCCTTGCTCGAGGTCTTCGGATCGCGGGAGAGGTTGTCGGCGGCCGGTGTAGAACCGCCGGCTCCCGGCGAACTACTGGCTGCTAGCGGGCCTTCTTCTTGCCGGCCACGGTGCGCTTGGGGCCCTTGCGGGTACGCGCGTTGGTCTTCGTGCGCTGTCCGCGCACGGGCAGGCCGCGGCGGTGGCGCAGACCCTCGTAGCAGCCGATCTCGACCTTGCGGCGGATGTCAGCAGCAACCTCACGGCGAAGGTCACCCTCGAGCTTGTAGTTGCCCTCGAGGTAGTCACGGAGCGAGACGAGCTCGGCGTCGCCGAGGTCCTTCACGCGGACGTCGGGGCTGATGCCCGTCGCTGCCAGCGTCTGCTGGGCGCGGGTACGGCCGACGCCGAAGATGTAGGTGAGTGCAACCTCGAGCCGCTTGTCGCGGGGGAGGTCGACACCGATAAGACGTGCCATGTGCCTTCCGGCTCCTGTACTGCATTCGGAGGTCTGCCGCACCATCTCTCGCGGATTTGCGAGCCCCGGCCTCCGAGCCGAGGGTGACGTCTGGTCACGGATCTCTCCGTGCCAGCCGTTGGTGGTGCGCTGGGTCGTGCGTGCCCGGTTGTTCAGCCCGCCGGGCAGGCACTGGTCGATCTGTGAAGCATGTGCCCTAGAGCACCGAGGCCTCTCAGCCCTGGCGCTGCTTGTGACGCAGGTTCTCGCAGATGACCATGACGCGACCGTGCCGGCGGATCACCTTGCACTTGTCGCAGATCTTCTTGACGCTGGGCTTGACCTTCATCGTGGTTCCTCCGCCGCCGTGTGGCGCATGCGCGCAAGACAGCAGTTGATCGAGTGGTGGTTACTTGTAGCGGTAGACGATCCGGCCACGGGACAAGTCGTACGGGCTCAGCTCGACCACTACGCGGTCCTCGGGGAGGATCCGGATGTAGTGCTGTCGCATCTTGCCCGAGATGTGAGCGAGCACCTTGTGACCGTTGGCAAGCTCCACGCGAAACATCGCGTTCGGCAGCGCCTCGACCACGCTGCCCTCGATCTCGATGACACCGTCCTTCTTCGCCATATCCTCCGCTAACTCTCGTGACGAACATCCTGCCCACGGCCGCGTCGGCCACGCCCGGAACGGGTCCGGGAGACGTGGTCTGCAGCTGTTGCCAGCTGTCGAGACCGTGGAGTGGTGGTGGAAGTGCGCGAGCACTACACACCCAACGAAACATCTTACGGCACGGGACCCGAAACAGGAAAACTGTGCCGCACGTCATGCCATGTCGTCGTCGTCCTCGTAGTCGGCGTCGACCGCGGCGTCGTCCTCGGCATCGTCGTCCGGACGCTCGTCGCCTGCACGCGGGGTGGGTGCGGCTGCCCGGCCGCCGACCCTCCTCCTCCGGCCGCCCGACCCGTCTGGGCCGCCGCGTCCACCTCGCCGACCGGTGTCCCCTGGGCCTCGCGCTCCCCCGGCGCCGGGCTCCCCGGCGGGGTCGTCGAGCAGCCCGAGGTCGCGCGCCTTCTCGACGGTCTCGACGCTCGAGTGGGTGCCGAGCTTCTGGTAGATGCTCCGCAGGTGCGTCTTGACGGTGTTGGCGGACAAGAACAGCGAGCGGGCGACGCCCGCGAGCGACGGGCTCTCGGCCAGGCTGCGCAGCACCTGCATCTCGCGGCTGCTGAGCCTGGCGCGCGGCGACTCCCCGGGGAACACGCTGTCGCTCTCGGCGAAGCCCGGTGCGTCGAGGACCGCGCGGACCGCGGGCACCTGCGGAGCCAGGTCCTCGAGCACCTCGCGCGGGACCTTGAGGAAGCTGCGCAGCAGCCCGGTCGCCCGGAAGAGGGCGACAGCCTCTTCGAGCGCGACGGCCGCCTCGTGCCTGTGCCCGCGACCGAGCTCGGCCGCAGCCAGCACCAGCAGCAGGTCGAGACGCATCCGCGGGCCGTTGAGGTGCGTGGCCAACCACGCCGTGCACCTGTCGACGGCCTCGTCCAGGTCCCCCGCGAGGAGGTCTGTCCGGGCGCAGGCGAGCGCGACGGCCTCGTACCTCCGGTCCATGCCCGCGACAGCTGCTCGAGCCCGCGAGACGTACCCGAGCCCGAGGTACAGCTCGACCGCAGCCCCTGCCAGCAGAGACTCCTGCAGGCTGCGTGATGCGCTGCTGCCCTCGAGAGCCTGCCGCGCCGCCTCGACCTCCGCCAGAGCCTCGTAGTGGGTGCCGTCCCGCAGGGCTATCTGCGACCTCACAGCGATGACGACGACTCCGAGCCCGGACGCACCACCAGGATCGCCGGGCGGCAGCACAGCCGTCCCGCCGGACGGCTCGAGGCGCTCGAGCGCGACGATCGCCCGGACCGTCTGGACGCCCCTCCCCTCCGCCGTGCGGCCCGCCGTGCTGGCCCGGCCGAGCTCCGAGACGACGGCGGGGACCTCGAGCAACCACTCCTCGGCCTGCGCCAGGTAGCCGAGCAGCGCACAGCACAGGGCGGCGCCGACCGCAGCCTCACGCAGCACGAGCGGTCTACCCGCGCTGCGCGCGAGACCGGCCCCCTGCCGGAAGGCCGAGAGGGCGCCCTCGACGTCCCCGGCGAGGAACCGTGTCACCGCCCACTCGTAGAGCAGGGGGGCGAGCTCCCCCTGGGCGGCCGAGTCCGCACCGTCGAGGATCGGCCCGACGCCCACCTGTGCCTGCTCGGCGAGGTGTGTCGCGGCGCCGTAGTCACCGGTGAGGCGCAGCGTGACGATCTGCGCCAGTCCCTCCTCCATCGAGCCGAGCGCCTGGGCCGCCGCGTCGGTCCCGTCGCCCTCGGTGGTCCCAGGCCCGGCTGCCCGCAGCCCGCGCGCGGCGTCGTGCGCCGCGCCACCAGGGTCGCCGCGCCGCGGGCGGAGCACGGGCAGCAGGTGCGCGTGCGCGATCCCGAGGCGAGGGTGGCGGGCCAGCACGGTCGCCGGCACCCGTTCGACCACGTCGGCGACAACCTCCGGGTGCTCCGCGACCAGGGTCGCCCAGTGACTGTCGACGAGCTCGGCACAGGCCTCCCAGGTCCGCGCCTCGAGAAGGTGCTCGACAGCCTCGCCGACCCGCCCCTGGGTCGTCCGCAGCCGGGCCATGCGGCGCTGGGCGACCCTGTACCGGCGCGGTTCCTCGGCCCGGAAGATCTCCGTCGCCGCCAGGGCGACAGCCTCGACGTACCTGAGCCGCACCTGCGTGCCTGCGGTCTCCTGGACGAGCAGACCGACGTCGACGAGACCGCAGACGATCTCGGCACAGTCACGCAGGCCCGTGGTCCAGGTCGCGTCGTCGACCGTGAAGGCCCCGATGAAGGCCGTGCGCTGCACGAACCGCTTGAGCGCAGGGTCGGCGAGCTCGTCCCAGACCGATCTGAGATAGGGGAACCCCGCCGAGAGGTCGAGCCTGTGGCGTGGCGCTGCCGGTGTCGCCGATGCCAGGGCCGGTCGGTCCGTGGCCTCGACGGCAGGTCGGTCGTCCTGCGTCGCGAGGTCTGACCGGGACCGTCCTCCAGGTCGAGCCCGCTGACCAGAGCCGACGAGCACGGCGCGCAGCAGCGCTGCCCATCCCCCGGTCGCCCGGACGAGAGACCGGACCGACTCGCCCGAGAGGTCGTGACCGAGGGCCGCGACCAGGCGGGTGGTGTCGTCGACCCCGAGCAGGAGGTCCTGGGGTCCGAGGACCACCGAGTCGACGGTCGAGGCGAGAAGTGGCTCGGTGGTGCGCGGGCTCCTCGCCAGCACCACCACGTAGAGCAGGTCGAACCGCTGGACGAGCTCGAGGATCTCCCCCGCGACGTGCGGGTCGGGGTTGTCGTCGAAGTCGTCGACGACCACGCAGAGCGGCTCGGTGCGTCCAGTGAGCGCTGCGACCACGTCGCTCCGCCCGGGCACGAGGCCTGGCTCGACGGCGCTCAGCCCGGCGCGCCACAGCTCGGCTGCGAGCCGCGCCCAGAACGGGGCGGGCATCCCGTCCGCCATGACCGACGGCAGCCTGCACGACACCCAGACGAGGTCGTGGCCGGGGGTCCGTGCGCGGGCCCACGAGCTGACGAGCGCCGTCTTGCCGTAGCCCTTGGGCGCGCAGATCACCGTGAGCGGTTCGTGGCGGTCGAGCAACGACGTCAGCGCGGGCTTGCCGACGAGGACCGAGGGCGAGCGAGGGAGCCTGGGCGGGCGTGTGCCGCCCGCAGCCCCCCGGTGCTCGGAATCCCACGACATCTGGTCGCCCTGCTCGTCGGTCCTTCTGCTCGAAGGACGGGAGGCCCTGGCTCGCCCAGGAATCGCGAGGCTACCTCCACCGCCTCGACGGTGGGAAGACGATCAGGCGGAGTTCGCCCGCCCGAACCGCGTCAGACCGGGGCGATCTCCACGCCCAGGGCCGCGAGGCGGGCGGCGCCGCCGTCTTCCGCCGTGAGCACCCACACCCCGTCCTCGAGTATCGCGACGGTGTGCTCCCAGTGGGCAGCCCTCGACCCGTCGCTCGAGACGACGGTCCAGTCGTCCTCGCACACGTGGGTCAGCTGGTCGCCACGAGTGACCATGGGTTCGACCGCGAGGCACATCCCGGGGCGGATCTTCGCTCCGCGCTCTCGGGTGCGGTAGTTCAGCACGTCCGGAGGCTGGTGCATCGCTGTGCCGATGCCGTGCCCGACGTAGTCCTCGACGATGCCGTAGCGGGCACCGTCACGGTCGGCGGCCTCGGAGACCGAGTCGTCGACAGCGTTCGCGACAGCGCTCAGACGCTCCCCTGACGCGAGAGCCGCGACGCCGGCCCACATCGCGTCGTCCGTGGCGCGGATGAGGGCCAGGTCGCGCGGGTCGGCGGCGTCCTCTCCCCCGACGACGAAGGACACCGCGGCGTCGGCGTGCCAGCCGTCGACGATCGCTCCGCAGTCCACCGAGACCAGGTCTCCGTCAGCCAGGACCCGGCCGCCGGGGATGCCGTGGATCACGGCGTCGTTGACCGAGACGCAGACCGTCGCAGGGAAGCCCTCGTACCCGAGGAAGGACGCCGTGGCTCCGGCGTCGGCGATCACGGCCGCGGCGACGGCGTCGAGATCTGCTGTGGTCAGGCCAGCAGCCGCAGCATCTTCGACAGCCTTCAGGGCCGCAGCGACCACGAGCCCGGCCTTGCGCATGCACGCCACCTGCTCAGGCGTCTTGTACTCGATCTTCTCGCGGCCGAACATCGTGGTCTTCTGTCTCTCAGGAGTGCAGCTGGTCGAGCGCACCGAGCAGGCGGGTGGTGACCTCGTCGACGGAACCGATGCCGTCGACCTGGGCCAGGGCGCCACGCTCGGCGTACAGCCGGGCGATCGGCGCGGTCTGCTCGGCGTAGACCGAGAGACGGTGCCGGATGACGGGTTCGGTGTCGTCCGCGCGACCCTCGATCTGCGCACGGCCCAGGAGCCGCTCGACGACGATCTCGGGGTCGGCGGTGATCTCGACGGCCCCGTCGAGCGTCAGCCCGAGGTCCGTGAGGATCGTGTCGAGCTCAGCGACCTGGGCCACGTTGCGCGGGTAGCCGTCGAGGATGAACCCCTGCTCCCCCGCCGCGACCTTGGAGGCGAGCTTGTCGCGCACCATGGCGTTGGTGACCTCGTCGGGGACGAGCTCGCCCTTCGCCGTGTACTGCTGGGCGAGCAGACCGAGCTCGGTCTCACCCTTGATGTTCGAGCGGAAGATGTCGCCTGTCGAGATCGCCTCGATCTGGAGCGACTCGGCCAGGCGTGCGGCCTGGGTGCCCTTCCCCGCTCCGGGAGGGCCGAGGAGGACGATGCGTGCGCTCAACGGAGGAACCCTTCGTAGTGACGCTGCTGCAGCTGCGAGTCGATCTGCTTCACGGTCTCGAGACCGACACCGACGATGATGAGGATCGACGTACCACCGAACGGGATGTTGGTGCTGACGTCGAGCAGCAGGAACGTGATGGTCGGGATCAGCGCGATCAGAGCGAGGTAGATCGCTCCGGCCGAGGTGATCCTCGTGATGACGTAGTCGAGGTACTCGGCGGTCGGGCGGCCGGCACGGATGCCGGGCACGAAGCCGCCGTACTTCTTCATGTTGTCGGCTACCTCGTCCGGGTTGAACGTGATGGCCGTGTAGAAGAAGCAGAAGAAGAGGATGAGGAGCACGTAGAGCACGATGTGCAGAGGTGCCTCGGGCAGCGCGATGTTGCGCTGGACCCACTGCACCCAGCCTGCCTCGGGCGCCGCGAACTGGGCGATGAGTGCCGGGACCGCGAGCAGCGAGGACGCGAAGATCACGGGGATCACGCCGGCCATGTTGATCTTGATCGGGATGTACGTGGTCGAGCCGCCGTACATCTTGCGACCGACCATGCGCTTGGCGTACTGGACCGGGATGCGTCGCTGGGACTGCTCGACGAAGACGACCAGCGCGACGACCACGAGGGTCACCAGGATGACGATGATGAACTTCTGCACGCCACCGGCACCGCCGGCGATCGAGAAGAGCGCGGGCGGGAAGCTCGCGGCAATCGACGTGAAGATCAGCAGCGACATGCCGTTGCCGACACCACGCTCGCTGATGAGCTCACCGAGCCACATGATCAGGCCGGCACCACCGGTCATCGTGATGACGATGAGCAGCGAGGTCATGAAGCTGTCGTTCGGGATGACGTCGCAGCCCGGCAGCAGCTGACCGTTGCGCGCCATGGTCACGTAGGTCGTGGCCTGCAGGACGGCGAGGCCGATGGTGAGGTAGCGGGTGTACTGCGTGAGCTTCGCGGTACCCGACTGGCCCTCCTTGTGGAGCGCCTCGAAGTGAGGGATCACGACGCGGAGCAGCTGCACGATGATGCTCGCGGTGATGTACGGCATGATGCCGAGCGCGAAGATCGACAGCTGCAGCAGCGCGCCGCCGCTGAAGAGGTTCACCAGACCGAGGAGCTCTCCGCTGCCACCGTCGGCGAGGCAGGCCTGCACGTTCCCGTAGTCGATGCCCGGGGACGGCACGAAGGAGCCGACACGGAACAGCGCCATGATCGAGATCGTGAACAGCAGCTTGCGCCGCAGGTCGGGCGTGCGGAACGCCCTTGCGAATGCGCTGAGCACCAAGTCCTCCTGGTCCGCCGAGGCGGGAAGTCGTCACCGTCTGTGCGGCGTGTGGAGTCGGCACCGAGTGCTCGGCGCCTGTCGATCGCACGCCGCTGACTCCAGCGGCGCGGGTGTGACTGGACGAGTCTAGTGGATGGCCTGGTCGGACCCGGACATCTGGACCCGCAGACGACAGCAGGGCCGGGAGCGCGTGTGCGCTGCCGGCCCTGCTGTGTGTGTCATGCCTGTGAGACGGAACCGCCAGCTGCAAGGATCTTGTCCTTGGCGGAGCCCGAGAGACGGTCGACCGTCACGTCGAGCTTCACGGTCAGCTCGCCCGTGCCGAGGACCTTGACGAGCTCGCCCTTGCGGACGGCGCCCTTCGCGACAAGGTCGTCCACCGTGACAGATCCACCCTCAGGGTAGAGCGCCGACAGCTTCTCCAGGTTCACGACCTGGTACTCGGTGCGGAACGGGTTCTTGAAGCCACGGAGCTTCGGAAGCCGCATGTGCAGCGGCATCTGTCCACCCTCGAAGCGCTCAGGAACCTGGTAGCGGGCCTTCTGGCCCTTGGTCCCGCGTCCAGCGGTCTTACCCTTGGACGCCTCACCACGACCCACGCGGGTCTTGGCGGTCTTGGCACCCGGAGCAGGACGCAGGTGGTGGACCTTGAGGGTCCCACCTGCACCGGCTGCGGCCACCGGCTCGACAGCCTCGGCCTTGGCGGCCTTGGTCGTCTTCGCCTTCGGGGCTGCCTTGGCGGGCGCCTCGGCTGCAGACTTCGCAGCAGGAGCCTTCTTGGCAGCGGTCTTCTTCACGGGTGCGTCGGTCTCGACGGCCGCGTCCTTCTTGTCTGACTTCTCAGCCATGATCACTCGACCTCCTCGACGGTGACGAGGTGCGCCACCGTGACGACCATCCCGCGGATCTCCGGGCGGTCTTCCTTCACGGCGGTGTCACCGATCCGCTTGAGGCCCAGAGTGCGCAGGGTGTCGCGCTGATTCTGCTTGCCGCCGATGGCGGACTTGACCTGGGTCACCTTGAGACGGGCCATCATGCACCTGCCTCTGCTGCCGGAGCCTTGCCCGCTGCCTGCGCACGGAGCATGGCCGCCGGGGCGACGTGCTCGAGCGGAAGGCCACGACGAGCAGCAACCTGCTCGGGGAGCTCGAGGCCGCGGAGCGCCGCCACCGTCGCGTGGACGATGTTGATGGCGTTCGAGGACCCGAGGGACTTCGAGAGCACGTCGTGGATGCCGGCGCACTCCAGCACGGCGCGGACCGGTCCACCGGCGATCACACCGGTTCCCGGTGCGGCCGGACGGAGGAAGACGACACCAGCGGCTGCCTCGCCCGTGACGGGGTGAGGAACCGTGCCCTGGATGCGAGGGACCTTGAAGAAGTTCTTCTTGGCCTCTTCGACACCCTTGGCGATGGCCGCGGGAACTTCCTTGGCCTTGCCGTAGCCGACGCCGACGGTTCCGTCGCCGTCACCCACCACGACGAGAGCGGTGAAGCTGAAGCGACGACCACCCTTGACGACCTTGGCGACACGGTTGATGGTGACGACGCGCTCGACAAAAGCGCTCTTCTCAGCGGCGTCACCGCGACGACCGTCTCCGCCGCGGCCTCCGCCGCGACGGTCGTTCCTACGGTCGCTGTTGTTGTTCTCGGTGGTGGCGCCGCCCGTGGGGGCGCCGGTGGTGCTGCGCTGCCCTGCAGCCATCAGAGAGTCCTTTGCTTCGATGCGGAAGTGGTTCGCGTCATCACAGGGCCAGACCGCCTTCGCGGGCCCCGTCGGCGACTGCTGCCACTCGGCCGTGGTACTTGTTGCCCCCGCGGTCGAAGACGACTGCCTCGACGCCAGCGGCCTTGGCACGCTCGGCGACGAGCTCGCCGATCTTGCGAGCCTTGGCGGTCTTGTCGCCGTCGAAGGCACGAAGGTCGGCCTCGAGGGTCGACGCCGAGGCGACGGTCTTGCCGACTGTGTCGTCCACGACCTGAGCGGTCATGTGACGAGCAGAGCGGGTAACCACGAGACGCGGCTGAGCAGCCGTGCCCGAGATCTTCTTGCGCAGGCGGAAGTGGCGGCGCTGACGCGCGACGGCCTTGCCCTTGCCCATGATCTTGAGAGCCATGGTTACTTACCAGCCTTTCCGGCCTTGCGACGGACGATCTCGCCCGCGTAACGCACACCCTTGCCCTTGTAAGGCTCAGGCTTGCGGATCTTGCGGATGTTCGCAGCGACCTCGCCCACCTGCTGCTTGTCGATGCCGCTGACCGAGAACTTGGTCGGGGCCTCGACGGCGAAGCTGATGCCCTCGGGGGCCGAGATGACCACCGGGTGGCTGAAGCCGAGTGCGAACTCGAGGTCGGAACCCTTTGCCGTCACGCGGTAACCGGTGCCGACGATCTCGAGCTTCTTCTCGTAGCCCTGGGTCACACCGGTGATGATGTTGGCCAGGAGCGTACGGGTGAGCCCGTGCAGGGCGCGTGAGGTGCGCTCGTCGTTGGGACGGGTGACCGCGAGGGCACCGTCCTCAGCGAGCGAGACCTCGATGGGGGCGGGGATGACGTGCTCGAGGGTTCCCTTGGGACCCTTGACCGTCACCAGCGCTCCGCTGATGCTGACGTCCACTCCGGAAGGAACCGGGACGGGGACTTTGCCGATACGGGACATGGCTATCTCCTCTCCGTCTTCCGATTACCAGACGTAGGCGAGGACTTCCCCACCCACGCCCTTCTGTGCGGCCTGCTTGTCGGTCAGGAGGCCTGAGGACGTGGACAGGATCGCCACACCCAGACCGCCGAGGACCTTCGGCAGGTTCGTGGACTTCGCGTACACACGAAGACCAGGCTTCGAGATACGGCGGATGCCGGCGAGCGAACGCTCGCGGCTCGGGCCGAACTTCAGCTGGATGGTGAGGTACTTGCCCACGGGCGCGTCCTCGACGGTCCAGCCAGAGATGTATCCCTCGGCCTGCAAAATCTCAGCAATGTGCGACTTCAGCTTCGAGAACGGCATCTGAACCGTCTCGTGGTAAGCCGAGTTCGCGTTACGCAGACGCGTGAGCATGTCTGCGATCGGGTCGGTCATCGTCATTGGGCTGTAGCCCTTCCTCGCCGGGGTATCCGGTCCGTGCCTCTACGGGCACCGTCCGGACCTACGACGTAGTTGTTACCAGCTGCTCTTGGTGACGCCGGGAAGCTCGCCGCGGTGTGCCATCTCGCGCACACAGATACGGCAGAGTCCGAACTTGCGGTACACAGAGTGCGGGCGACCGCACTTCTGGCACCGGGTGTAGGCACGAACCGCGAACTTGGGCTTTGCGGCTGCCTTGTTGACCAGGGCCTTCTTCGCCATGTCAGAGCTCCTTGAAGGGGAAGCCGAGACGCTTCAGGAGCGAACGGCCCTCAGCGTCGGTGGTCGCGGTCGTCACGATGGTGATGTCCATACCGCGAACGCGGTCGACCTTGTCGGGGTCGATCTCGTGGAACATGGACTGCTCGTTCAGACCGAACGTGTAGTTGCCGTGACCGTCGAACTGCTTGGGCGAGAGCCCACGGAAGTCACGGATACGCGGGAGCGCGATCGACAGCAGACGGTCGGCGAACTCCCACATGCGGTCGCCGCGCAGCGTCACGTGGGCGCCGATGGGCATCCCCTCGCGAAGCTTGAACTGGGCGATCGACTTGCGGGCCTTCGTGACCTGCGGCTTCTGACCGGTGATGGCTGTGAGGTCGCGGATGGCGCCCTCGATCAGCTTGGCGTCCTTCGCAGCGTCTCCGACACCCATGTTGACGACGATCTTCGTGAGACCGGCGACCTGGTTGACGTTCTCGTGCGAGAACTCCTCGTGGAGCGCCGGGAGGATCTCCGCGGCGTAGCGGGCCTTGAGGCGAGGCTGTGCCTTCGCGTACGTCTCAGTGCTCATCAGATGTCCTTCGCGGTGTCGCCGTGACCGCGGGTCACGCGGACACGGACCGTACGAGTACGACCGTCTCGCTCGACCTGCTCGGTGCGTGCACCGATGCGCTTGCCGCGCTTGGCCTCGGCGTCGTAGAACTGCACGTTGCTGACGTGGATCGGAGCCTCGACAGACTCGATCCCGCCCGTGCGGGTCCCACGCTGGGTCTGGCCGACCTTGACGTGCTTGGTGACGCGCTGGACACCCTCGACGATGACGCGGTCCGAGTCCGTGAGGACCTCGAGGACGCGACCAGTCTTGCCCTTGTCACGACCGGCGATCACGATCACCGTGTCGCCCTTCTTGATCTTCGCCATGTTCAGAGCACCTCCATCGCCAGCGAGATGATCTTCATGAACTTCTTGTCGCGCAGCTCGCGGCCGACAGGGCCGAAGATGCGGGTTCCACGGGGCTCGCCGTCAGCCTTGAGGATGACAGCGGCGTTCTCGTCGAACTTGATGTAGGAACCGTCGGGACGACGGCGCTCCTTGGTGGTCCGGACGATGACGGCCTTGACCACATCGCCCTTCTTGACGTTGCCGCCGGGGATCGCATCCTTGACGGTTGCGACGATGGTGTCGCCGATACCGGCGTAGCGACGGCCCGACCCACCGAGAACACGGATGCAGAGAATCTCCTTGGCACCCGTGTTGTCGGCGACTCGAAGTCGCGACTCCTGCTGGATCATGTGATGAACTCCTGTCGTCGAGCTGGTTCTCGTCGCAACGAGCCTTGCCGAACGGATAGCTGACAAGCACTGTAGTAGCTCGTCTCACCCCTGTGGGGCGGACCCGTGGTGACCACGGGTCCGCCCCTCAGGCGTCAGATCTCTACTTCCAAGTGCTGGTGTTACTTGGCCTTCTCGAGGATCTCCACCAGTCGCCACCGCTTGGTGGCGGACAGCGGGCGGGTCTCCATGATGAGGACGAGGTCGCCAGTACCAGCAGCATTCTGCTCGTCGTGCGCCTTGACCTTCGAGGTACGTCGGATCACCTTACCGTAGAGCGGGTGCTTGACCCGGTCTTCGACCTCGATGACGACGGTCTTGTCCATCTTGTCGCTCACCACGTAGCCGCGCCGCGTCTTGCGGTTCGGCCGGCTGGCGGCGACGTCCTGCTCTGCAGCTGCCTCAGCAGTTGTCTTCTCGCTCATGTCAGCCTCACTCACTCACGCTCGGTGCGGTACGGATGCCGAGCTCGCGCTCACGCAGGATCGTGTAGATCCGCGCGATGTCGCGACGAACAGCCTTGAGCCGACCGTGGCTCTCCAGCTGGCCGGTGGCCGACTGGAAGCGGAGGTTGAAGAGCTCCTTCTTGGACTTCTCCAGCTCGGCGACAAGCTTCTCGTCGTCGAAGCCGTCCAGCTCGCTAGGAGCCAGATCCTTGGTTCCGAAAGCCATCAGTTGCCACCACCCTCGCGCACCACGAAACGGCACTTCATCGGGAGCTTGTGGATAGCGCGACGCATAGCCTCCCGGGCCAGATCTTCCGGGACACCGGCGAGCTCGAAGACGATCCGGCCGGGCTTGACGTTCGCGATCCACCACTCGGGGGAACCCTTACCTGAACCCATTCGGGTCTCCGCAGGCTTCTTGGTCAGCGGACGGTCAGGGTAGATGTTGATCCAGACCTTGCCACCACGCTTGATGTGGCGGGTCATGGCGATACGAGCAGCCTCGATCTGACGGTTCGTGACGTAGGCCGGCTCGAGAGCCTGGATTCCGTACTCGCCGAACGCGATCGTGGTACCACCGGTCGCGGCGCCGGAGCGCCCCGGGTGGTGCTGCTTGCGGTGCTTCAGCCTGCGCGGGATCAGCATGCTCAGGCCTCCGTTCCGGTCGGAGCGGCCGGGGCAGCCTCTGCCGGAGCAGCAGCAGCCTGGTCGGCCTGTGCGGGCGCCTCGGCAGCGGCCGGACGCTCGTTACGACGGCCGCCGCGAGCGGGACGCTCGCCGCGCGGGCCACCACGGGGCGCGCGAGGCGCCTGGTTCGCCTGCGAAGCCGCGAACTCCTTCTCCGTCATGTCGCCCTTGTAGATCCACACCTTGACGCCGATACGGCCGAAGGTGGTGCGGGCCTCGAAGAAGCCGTAGTCGATGTTCGCGCGGAGGGTGTGCAGCGGCACACGGCCTTCGCGGTAGAACTCGCTGCGGCTCATCTCTGCGCCACCGAGACGACCGGAGCACTGGACACGGATGCCCTTGGCACCGGCGCGCTGGGCGGACTGCATGCCCTTGCGCATCGCACGGCGGAACGAGACACGGCTCGCGAGCTGCTCGGCGATCCCCTGGGCCACGAGCTGAGAATCGATCTCAGCGTTCTTGACCTCGAGGATGTTGAGCTGGACCTGCTTGCCAGTGAGCTTCTCGAGCTCGCCGCGGATGCGGTCTGCCTCGGCGCCACGACGACCGATCACGATGCCCGGACGGGCCGTGTGGATGTCGACGCGGACGCGGTCGCGGGTGCGCTCGATCTCAACCTTCGAGATTCCAGCGCGCTCGAGGCCGGTGCTCATGAGCTTGCGGATCTGGACGTCCTCACGGACGTAGTCGCGGTAGCGCTGACCGGGCTTGGTGCTGTCGGCGAACCACCGCGAGCGGTGGTCGGTCGTGATGCCGAGACGGTACCCGTGCGGGTGAACCTTCTGTCCCACTATCGGGCCCTTCCCTTCGTGTCTTCGCGCGGGGCGACAACCACGGTGATGTGGCTGGTCCGCTTGAGGATCTGGCTGGCTCGCCCCTGAGCGCGGGGGCGGAACCGCTTGAGGGTCGGCCCCTCGTCGACGAACGCGGCCGTGACGACGAGCTGCTGCTCGTCGAACGCCACGCTCGCACGGTCTGCCTTGACCCGTGCGTTCGCGATCGCGCTCTCCACGACCTTGCGAATCGGCTCGGAGGCGGCCTGCGGTGCGAACTTCAGCACCGCGACGGCCTCAGAGGCCTGCTTGCCACGGATGAGATCCACGACGCGCCGGGCCTTCTGGGGCGTGACGCGGATGAACCGCACCTGCGCCTTGGCTTCCATTGCTGTCCTGCCTTCTTGTCTGGTCATGACCAAGAGGTCCCTGTCGCTGCTGACCCGGGGGTCAGCGGCGACGGCCCTTCTTGTCGTCCTTCACGTGGCCGCGGAAGGTGCGCGTCGGAGCGAACTCGCCGAGCTTGTGACCCACCATCGACTCGGTGACGAACACCGGGGTGTGCTTGCGTCCGTCGTGCACGGCAAACGTGTGACCGAGGAAGTCGGGCGTGATGACCGACCGACGGGACCAGGTCTTGATGACGTTCTTGGTCCCCTTCTCGTTCTGGACGTCCACCTTCTTCTGAAGGTGGCCGTCAACGAAGGGGCCCTTCTTGAGGCTACGAGGCATCTGTCAGGCTCCTTATCAACGCTTCTTGTTGCCGGTACGACGGCGACGGACGATGAGCTTGTCGCTCGCCTTGTTGGGACGACGGGTGCGACCCTCTGCCTGGCCCCAGGGGCTGACAGGGTGACGACCACCAGAGGTCTTCCCTTCACCACCACCGTGCGGGTGGTCGACGGGGTTCATGGCGACACCACGGACTGTCGGGCGCTTGCCCTTCCAGCGCATGCGGCCGGCCTTGCCCCAGTTGATGTTCGACTGCTCGGCGTTGCCCACCTCGCCGACCGTGGCGCGGCAGCGCAGGTCGACGTTGCGGATCTCGCCGGACGGCATGCGCAGCTGCGCGAAGTTGCCGTCCTTGGCCACGAGCTGCACCGACACACCGGCCGAACGTGCGATCTTCGCGCCGCCACCGGGCTTGAGCTCGATGGCGTGGATGACCGTACCGGTCGGGATGTTGCGAAGAGGCAGGTTGTTGCCGGGCTTGATGTCAGCACCGGCACCGTTCTCGATCGCGTCACCCTGACGCAGCTTGTTCGGAGCGATGATGTAGCGCTTCTCGCCGTCCGCGTAGTGCAGCAGCGCGATGCGGGCGGTCCGGTTCGGGTCGTACTCGATGTGAGCGACCTTGGCGGGCACGCCGTCCTTGTCGTGGCGACGGAAGTCGATGACGCGGTACGCACGCTTGTGGCCACCACCCTTGTGACGGGTGGTGATACGGCCGGAGCTGTTACGGCCACCGGTCTTGTGGAGCGGGCGGATCAGCGACTTCTCCGGCTCCGAGCGCGTGATCTCGACGAAGTCGGCGACGCTGGCGCCGCGGCGTCCGGGCGTCGTCGGCTTGTACTTACGGATTCCCATGGGGATCTGTCCTCAATCTGCTCTCGGCCGGCTCAGCCGACCGGGCCACCGAACATGTCAATCGAACCCTCACGGAGGGAGACGATTGCACGCTTGGTGTCCTTGCGCTTGCCGATACCGAAACGGGTCCGCCGGGTCTTGCCCTTGCGGTTGATCGTGTTGACGGAGGCGACCTTGACATCGAAGATCTTCTCGATGGCGATCTTGATCTCCGTCTTGTTCGACCGCGGGTCGACGAGGAAGGTGTACTTCCCCTCGTCGAGCAGGCCGTAGCTCTTCTCCGAGAGGACCGGCGCGATCAGGATGTCGCGGGGGTCCTTCTGGACGGTGGTGCTCACTTGGCGTCCTCCTTCGCGAGCTGTGCCGACTCGGACTCGGTCGCGACGGCCTTGACCGAAGAACCTGTCGTGGGCCCGGCGAGGAACGCGTCGAGCGCGCCCTGCGTGAAGACCACGTCGTCAGAGACGAGCACGTCGTAGGTGTTGAGCTGGTCAGCGACCAGGAGGTGCACCTGCTCAGCGTTGCGGAGCGACTTCACCGTGAGCTCGTCACCGCGCTCGAGCACAACGAGGACGTTGCGGCGAGGAGCGAGGTTGGAGAGCGAGGTGAGAGCCTGCTTGGTCGACGGCACGCCGTCGACACCAAAACCGGTGACGACGTGGATGCGGCCTGCGCGAGCCCGGTCGGACAGGGCGCCGCGGAGAGCAGCAGCCTTCATCTTCTTGGGGGTGCGCTGCGAGTAGTCGCGAGGCGTGGGGCCGTGGACGACTCCACCACCGGCGAACTGAGGAGCACGGGTCGAGCCCTGACGGGCACGGCCGGTCCCCTTCTGCTTGTACGGCTTGCGTCCACCACCGCGGACCTCGCCGCGGCTCTTGGTGTCGTGCGTACCCTGACGGGCTGCAGCGAGCTGCGCGACGACGACCTGGTGGATCAGCGGGATGTTCGTCTGGACGTCGAACACCTCGGCGGGGAGGTCGGTCGTGCCGGCCTTCTTGCCTGTGGCGTCGATGACGTCGACGGTGAGCGTTTCAGACATGTCTTCACGCACCCTTCGCGGCACTACGCACGAGGACGACGCCGCCCTTAGGTCCGGGAACTGCACCCTTGACGAGGAGCAGGCCCTTCTCGGCGTCGACCGCGTGAACGGTCAGGTTCTGCGTGGTCTGACGGTCAACACCCATCCGACCAGCCATGCGCACACCCTTGAACACGCGCGACGGGGTCGAGGCCCCACCGATCGAGCCGGGCTTGCGGTGGTTCTTGTGGGCACCGTGGGACGCGCCGACTCCGTGGAATCCGTGGCGCTTCATGACTCCTGCGAAGCCCTTACCCTTGGTGGTCCCGATGACGTCCACGACACTGCCGGAGGCGAAGGCCTCGGCGGTGAGCTCCTGGCCGAGCGTGAACTCGCCGGCGTCGGACGTACGGATCTCGGTCACGTGACGGCGCGGGGTGACCCCGGCCTTCTCGAAGTGACCCTTCAGCGGCTGCGAGACCTTGCGCGGGTCGATCTGGCCGTAGGCGAGCTGGACGGCTGCGTAGCCGTCGACCTCAGCTGTACGGACCTGGGTCACCACGTTGGTGCCGACCTGGACCACGGTCACGGGAACGAGGCGTCCTGCCTCGTCCCAGACCTGGGTCATCCCGAGCTTGGTTCCGAGCACGGCCGTGACGGGCCGTTCGTTCTGCTGGGTAGCCATAGTGATGTCCTCCCCCAGCCTCAGAGCTTGATCTCGATGTTCACGTCCGCGGGCAGGTCGAGACGCATGAGCGAGTCGACCGCCTTCGGCGTGGGATCGATGATGTCGATGAGCCGCTTGTGCGTGCGCATCTCAAAGTGCTCGCGGCTGTCCTTGTACTTGTGAGGCGAACGGATAACGCAGAACACGTTCTTCTCCGTCGGCAACGGCACCGGGCCCACGACCGTCGCACCAGCGCGTGTCACCGTGTCGACGATCTTGCGCGCCGAGCTGTCGATGACCTCGTGGTCGTAGGACTTGAGCCGGATGCGGATCTTCTGTCCCGCCATGGCGTCGTCTGACTCTTTCTCTCGAACTGTCCGACCCCCGCGCTCGGGCGTGTCGCTCTGGGCGACAACCTCTTGCGCTGCACCACTGCGTGGTACGGGGCCGTTGGAAATGTGAACCGCTGCTGCTCGTGAGCACTGCGTGCCCGACGATGCCCAGCTGATCACAACGTCTTCTCACCTGTGTGGAACCGGGGTCCCGTGGCGCCTCGATCTGTCGAAGAACAGAGAGCTCAACACACGGCAACGGCCCTCCTCTGGGAGGACCCGCGGTTCAACACACTGTTCGACTTGAGAATGAGCGCGCCCGTAACAGGCAACTTGACTAGTCTGCCACGGCGAGGTGGAAAAGCCAACCCGCGCCGGGTTGTGACCTGCACCGCCCCTCTGCCGGCACGGCCGGCAGCTCCGCGGCGTCGACGGCCCTGGCAGGCACAGCAGCATCGGCGGGGAACGGAGGTGCCCGCCTGTCGGCAGCCGGCCGGGTCCGAGGTACCACCAGGCACCTCCCCCGCCCTCAGACGCACGGAGACCCGGCAGCCACGAGGGCTGCCGGGTCTCCGGACGAGCTAGCTGGTCAGCTAGGCACTAGATCACTTGAGGATCTTGGTGACCTGGCCCGATCCAACGGTGCGGCCACCCTCACGGATAGCGAAGCCGAGGCCCTCTTCCATGGCGATCGGCTGGATGAGCTCGACCGTCATCTCGGTGTTGTCACCAGGCATGACCATCTCGGTGCCCTCGGGCAGCGTGATGACGCCGGTGACGTCCGTGGTGCGGAAGTAGAACTGCGGACGGTAGTTCGAGTAGAACGGGTTGTGACGCCCGCCCTCGTCCTTGGCAAGGATGTAGACGCGAGCCTCGAACTCGGTGTGCGGCGTGATGGAGCCGGGCTTGACCACGACCTGGCCACGCTCGACGTCCTCGCGCTTGATGCCGCGGAGGAGGAGACCGGTGTTGTCGCCGGCCTGTGCCTCGTCCATGGACTTGTGGAACGTCTCGATGCCGGTGACGGTCGTCTTCTGCGCGGGGCGGATTCCGACGATCTCGACCTCAGAGTTGAGCGCGAGCGCTCCACGGTCGACCTTGCCGGTGACGACGGTTCCACGACCGGTGATCGTGAAGACGTCCTCGATCGGCATGAGGAAGGGCTTGTCGAGGTCGCGGACGGGGTCCGGGACGTTCTCGTCGACAGCTTCCATCAGGTCCTCGACGGACTTGACCCACTCAGCGTCGCCCTCGAGAGCCTTGAGGCCCGAGACGCGCATGACCGGGGCGTTGTCGCCGTCGAAGCCCTGAGCGGAGAGGAGCTCACGCACCTCCATCTCGACGAGCTCGAGGATCTCTTCGTCCTCGACCATGTCAGCCTTGTTCAGCGCGACCAGCAGGTAGGGGACACCGACCTGGCGGGCGAGCAGAACGTGCTCACGGGTCTGAGCCATCGGGCCGTCGGTCGCCGCGACCACGAGGATCGCGCCGTCCATCTGAGCAGCACCGGTGATCATGTTCTTGATGTAGTCAGCGTGACCGGGAGCGTCGACGTGCGCGTAGTGGCGCTTGCCCGTCTCGTACTCGATGTGCGCGATGTTGATCGTGATACCGCGCTGCTTCTCTTCCGGTGCCTTGTCGATCTCGTCGAACTTGAACTCAGGGTTCACGTCCGGGAACTTGTCGTGCAGCACCTTGGAGATCGCCGCCGTCAGCGTCGTCTTGCCGTGGTCAACGTGACCGATGGTTCCGATGTTGACGTGCGGTTTGGTCCGCTCGAACTTGGCCTTCGCCACTGGGGTCCTCCTGGGACTTGGGTAGTCGTGCCGAACGATGCAGATACTAGCTCGTTTCAGCGGTGTATCTGCGGGGCGTGCGGGTCGCTACAGGTTGATGGTGGTGATACTGCGGTTCGACCTGTGGGGACTCACTCGCCCCGGGTCTTCTTGATGATCTCTTCGGCAACGTTCCGAGGAACCTCGGAGTAGCTGTCGAACTGCATCGAGTACACGGCACGACCCTGGGTCTTCGACCGAAGGTCACCGATGTACCCGAACATCTCTGACAACGGCACCTGGGCCCGGATGACCTTGACGCCTGTCGCGTCCTCCATCGACTGGATCATCCCGCGACGCGAGTTGATGTCGCCGATGACGTCACCCATGTACTCCTCAGGAGTACGGACCTCAACTGCCATGACCGGCTCAAGGATAACCGGGTCAGCCCGCTTGACGCCCTCCTTGAGGACCATCGAGCCGGCAATCTTGAACGCCATCTCCGAGGAGTCGACGTCGTGGTACGCGCCGTCGATGACGGTGGCCTTGACACCCACGAGCGGGAAGCCTGCGAGGACACCCTGGCTCATCGCCGCCTGGATACCGGCGTCGATGCTGGGGATGTACTCGCGAGGGATACGACCACCCGTGACAGCGTTGACGAACTGGTACAGCTCGCCCTCGGCGGTCTCGAGGGGCTCGAAGGTGACCTGCACCTTGGCGAACTGACCCGATCCACCGGTCTGCTTCTTGTGCGTGTAGTCGATCTTCTCCGCCGTGCGGCGGATCGTCTCGCGGTAGGCCACCTGCGGCTTGCCGACGTTGGCCTCGACGTTGAACTCGCGACGCATACGGTCGACGAGGATGTCGAGGTGGAGCTCGCCCATGCCGCCGATGACGGTCTGGCCGGTCTCGTCGTCCAGCTTGACGCGGAACGTCGGGTCCTCTTCGGCGAGCTTCTGGATGGCGACCGAGAGCTTCTCCTGGTCGGCCTTCGTCTTCGGCTCGATGGCCACGTCGATGACGGGCTCGGGGAAGGTCATGGACTCGAGGACGACAGGGTTCGCGACGTCGGTGAGCGTGTCACCCGTCGTGGTGTCCTTGAGGCCGATGACCGCGTAGATGTGACCCGCGCTCGCCGAGGGCACAGGGTTCTCCTTGTTGGAGTACATCTGGAAGATCTTGCCCAGGCGCTCCTTCTTCCCCTTGGAGGAGTTGAGGAGCTGTGCGCCGGGGTCGACCTTGCCCGAGTAGACGCGGATGTACGTCAGCTTGCCGAAGAACGGGTGAGCCGCGACCTTGAAGGCGAGAGCCGCGAAGGGCTCCGTGGCGTCCGGGTGGCGCTCGATGACCTTCTCGAAGTCACGCACGTCGTGGGCGTCGATGGCCGGCACGTCGAGGGGCGACGGGAGGTAGTCGATGACGGCGTCGAGCATGGGCTGGACGCCCTTGTTCTTGAACGCCGAGCCGCAGAGGACCGGGAAGGCCTCGCCGGCGACGGTGAGCGCGCGGATCGCGGTCTTGATCTCGGGGATCGTGACCTCTTCGCCGCCGAGGTACTTCTCGAGGAGCTCTTCGCTCGACTCGGCGACGTCCTCGATGAGCTGGGCACGGTACTGCTGTGCCTTCTCGACGAGGTCGGCCGGGATCTCCTCGGTCGTGTACGCCTCGCCCATCTTGGTCTCACCGCGCCACATGAGGGCCTTCATCTCGAGCAGGTCCACCACGCCGGTGAACTCGCTCTCGGACCCGATGGGCAGCTGGATGACCAGCGGCTTCGCCTTGAGGCGGTTGATGATGGTGTCGACGGTGAAGTAGAAGTCCGCGCCGAGCTTGTCCATCTTGTTGACGAAGCAGATGCGGGGGACGTTGTACTTGTCGGCCTGGCGCCAGACGGTCTCGGACTGGGGCTCGACGCCCTCCTTGCCGTCGAAGACGGCGACAGCGCCGTCGAGGACGCGGAGCGAGCGCTCGACCTCGACCGTGAAGTCGACGTGTCCGGGCGTGTCGATGATGTTGATCTGGTTCTTGTTCCAGAAGCAGGTCACGGCCGCGGACGTGATGGTGATGCCGCGCTCCTTCTCCTGCTCCATCCAGTCAGTCGTCGATGCGCCGTCGTGGGTCTCACCGATCTTGTAGTTGACCCCGGTGTAGAACAGGATCCGCTCGGTGGTCGTCGTCTTGCCAGCATCGATGTGGGCCATGATGCCGATGTTGCGGACCTTGTTCAGGTCGGTGAGCACGTCCTGTGCCACGGTTTACCTCTTACTGATGGGGGACGGAGCGAGACAAGAGACTGCCGGCCCCGCGAGGGAGGGCAGCGGATGGCCCGGTGCCCCGAGGGAGTCCCTCGGGGCACCGGTGCGCCATTACCAGCGGTAGTGCGCGAAGGCCTTGTTGGACTCGGCCATCTTGTGGATGTCCTCACGGCGCTTGACAGCGGCACCGAGGCCGTTGCTCGCGTCGAGGATCTCGTTCATGAGGCGCTCGGTCATCGTCTTCTCGCGGCGGGCGCGGGAGTAGTCGGTGAGCCAGCGCAGGGCGAGCGTCGTGGCACGCGCGGGGCGGACCTCGACGGGGACCTGGTAGGTCGCTCCACCGACACGGCGCGAGCGCACCTCGAGGGCGGGACGGACGTTCTCGAGCGCACGCTTGAGCACGACGACGGGGTCACCCGCGGTCTTCTCGCGCACACCTTCGAGGGCACCGTAGACGATCGCCTCAGCGGTCGACTTCTTGCCGTCGAGGAGAACCTTGTTGATCAGCTGCGTGACGACCGGCGATCCGTAGACCGGGTCGATGACGAGTGGCCGCTTCGGGGCCGGACCCTTACGAGGCATCTCAGCTCTTCTCCTTCTTCGCGCCATAACGGCTGCGAGCCTGCTTGCGGTTCTTGACACCCTGGGTGTCGAGTGCGCCGCGGATGACCTTGTAGCGAACACCGGGGAGGTCCTTCACACGACCGCCGCGGACGAGCACGATCGAGTGCTCCTGGAGGTTGTGGCCGACACCGGGGATGTAGGCGGTGACCTCGACGCCGGAGGAGAGCTTCACGCGGGCAACCTTGCGGAGCGCGGAGTTCGGCTTCTTCGGGGTCGTGGTGTAGACGCGGGTGCACACACCGCGTCGCTGGGGCGAGCCCTTGAGGGCGGGGGTCTTGGACTTCGAGACCTTTGATGTCCGCCCCTTGCGGACGAGCTGCTGAATCGTGGGCACTGCGTCTCCGTGTCTACTCGAGCCCACCGAGATGATCTCGGTGCTGGCTGTGGCATGCGTTGCTGGTCTGTGTCCGCGCTGGGTGCACGAGGGCACCGCAGCTTCAGCTGCACTACGCCACGTACCACCGGCTCGATGGTCCAGAGCGACGCCAGGCGCCGATCCGGAAAAGCCCGCCGCATCGTCTGGCCGTCGTGGTCCGGTCGTGTCGACCGGCGATCCCTGGCCTCCACCCGTCGAGCCAGAGCAGCAGGCTGCTCGGCGATCAGCGGAGGACGTCTGGGACGCACGATGGCCCGAGAGCACGGGCACGGTGCTCAACACTACCCGGCGGAACCCAGGAGGTCAATGTCGCTGGCCAGGGTCCCACGAGCAGCCGTGGAGCCGCTGGGGCGCGCTCTCCCAGAGCCCTGGTCCAGGAGCTCGCGAAGCGCTGGAGATGGCGCTCCTGCGCGCCTCTCCCCCGCCGAGGACTCTCCGGGAGCCGTGCGCAGAGCCCTCCTGAGCGCGCCCCTCTCCCCCTCTGACGGCCGAGCAGCACCACTCCCCGACAGCACAGCAGGGCGGCTCCCGGAGGAGCCGCCCTGCTGTGTCAGACGGTCGAGATCAGATCTCGGTCAGCGGAAGTCCGGACCGAAGTCGATGTCCTCGAGCGGGATGGCCTCTCCCGAGCCCATGCCGAGCGCGGGGAAGTCGATCTCGTCGTACCCGAAGCTCGGGTACAGCTCGGCCTTCGCCTCTTCGGTCGGCTCGACGGTGACCTCGTGGTAGCGGGGCAGACCCGTACCGGCGGGGATGAGCTTTCCGAGGATGACGTTCTCCTTGAGGCCCAGCAGCGGGTCGCGGCGACCGCTCATGGCGGCCTCCGTGAGCACGCGGGTGGTCTCCTGGAAGGACGCCGCAGACAGCCACGAGTCGGTCGCGAGCGACGCCTTCGTGATGCCCATGAGCTCAGGACGACCCGAGGCCGGCTGACCACCCTCGGCGACAGCCTGGCGGTTGGCGTTCTCGAAGCGGCCACGCTCGGCGAGCTCGCCGGGCAGCAGGATCGAGTCACCCGAGTCGAGCACGGTCACGCGACGCAGCATCTGCCGGACGATGACCTCGATGTGCTTGTCGTGGATGTCGACACCCTGCGAGCCGTAGACCTCCTGGACCTCGTCCACCAGGTGCTTCTGGGTGGCACGCGGTCCGAGGATGCGCAGGACCTTCTTCGGGTCGACAGCACCCTGGACGAGCTGGGTGCCGACGACGACGTCCTGTCCGTCCTCGACCAGCAGGCGCGAACGCTTCGTGACCGGGTACGCGATCTCCTCGGAGCCGTCCTCGGGGGTGAGGACGATCCGACGGGTCCGCTCGGAGTCGTCGATCGTGATCTTGCCGGAGTACTCCGCGATCGGGGCCTCACCCTTGGGGGTGCGGGCCTCGAAGAGCTCGGTGACACGGGGCAGACCCTGCGTGATGTCGTCGGCCGACGCCACACCACCGGTGTGGAAGGTACGCATGGTCAGCTGCGTACCGGGCTCACCGATCGACTGGGCCGCGATGATGCCGACGGCCTCGCCGATGTCCACGAGCTTGCCGGTCGCGAGCGAACGGCCGTAGCAGCGGGCGCAGGTACCGACGTGCGACTCGCAGGTGAGCACGGAGCGCACCTTGAGGGTCGTGACGCCCGCAGCGAGCAGCGCGTCGATGAGAACGTCTCCGACGTCGTCGCCTGACTTGCCGAGCACCTTGCCGTCGACCTCGACCGAGGCGGCCAGGGTGCGCGAGTAGATGCTCTGCTCGACCTTGGCGTGGCGCACGAGACGACCGTCACCGAGGTCTTCGCCCACGGGGAGCGTGAGACCGCGCTCGGTCCCGCAGTCGTCCTCGCGGACGATGACGTCCTGCGAGACGTCGACGAGACGACGGGTCAGGTAGCCCGAGTCTGCTGTGCGCAGAGCCGTGTCGGCCAGACCCTTACGAGCACCGTGCGTGGCGATGAAGTACTCGAGGACCGAGAGGCCCTCACGGTAGTTGGACTTGATCGGGCGAGGGATGATCTCACCCTTCGGGTTCGCCACGAGACCACGCATACCGGCGATCTGACGGACCTGCATCCAGTTACCACGAGCACCCGAGCCGACCATCCTGTAGACGGTGTTGCGAGCAGGGAAGTTCTCCTGCATCGCCTTCGCGACCTTGTCGGTGGCCTGGGTCCAGATCTCGATGAGCTCCTGGCGGCGCTCGTCGTCGGTGATCAGACCCTTGTCGAACTGCTGCTGCACCTTGAGGGCACGAGCCTCGTGCGCCTCGAGGATGGCGGCCTTCTCGGCCTTCGGCGTCGCGACGTCGGAGATCGAGATGGTGATGCCCGAGCGGGTCGCCCAGCGGAAGCCGGCAGCCTTGAGAGCGTCGAGCGACTCGGCGACCTCGACCTTGGGGTAGGTTTCGGCCAGCTCGTTGACGATCTGCGACAGGCGCTTCTTGTCCACGACCGAGTTCACGTACGGGTACGTGACAGGGAGCAGCTCGTTGAAGAGCGCGCGACCCAGGGTGGTGGTGAAGAGGAGCGGCTCGCCCTCGACCCAGCCCTCGGGAGCCTCGAAGCCGGAGACCGGCGGGACGAGACCCTCCATGCGGATCGTGACGACGGCGTTGAGGTCCAGGCTGCCCTGGTCGAAGGCCATGACGGCCTCGGACACGGAGCTGAACGCGCGGCCCTCGCCGATCGGGTCGACCTTGTCGCTCGTCAGGTGGTACAGACCGATGATCATGTCCTGCGAGGGCATGGTGACCGGGCGACCGTCAGACGGCTTGAGGATGTTGTTGCTCGAGAGCATGAGGATGCGCGCCTCGGCCTGGGCCTCGGCGGACAGCGGCAGGTGGACAGCCATCTGGTCACCGTCGAAGTCGGCGTTGAACGCCGCGCAGACGAGCGGGTGCAGGTGGATGGCCTTGCCCTCGACGAGCTGAGGCTCGAAGGCCTGGATACCCAGACGGTGCAGCGTGGGTGCACGGTTGAGCAGCACGGGGTGCTCGGTGATGACCTCTTCGAGGACGTCCCACACCGCGGACTTCGCGCGCTCGACCATGCGCTTGGCGCTCTTGATGTTCTGCGCGTGGTTGAGGTCGACGAGACGCTTCATGACGAAGGGCTTGAAGAGCTCGAGCGCCATCTGCTTCGGCAGGCCGCACTGGTGCAGCTTGAGCTGAGGACCGACCACGATGACCGAACGGCCCGAATAGTCCACGCGCTTGCCGAGGAGGTTCTGGCGGAATCGACCCTGCTTGCCCTTGAGCATGTCGGAGATCGACTTGAGCGGGCGGTTGCCCGGTCCGGTGACCGGACGTCCACGACGGCCGTTGTCGAACAGCGAGTCGACAGCCTCCTGGAGCATGCGCTTCTCGTTGTTGACGATGATCTCGGGTGCACCGAGGTCGAGGAGGCGCTTCAGGCGGTTGTTGCGGTTGATCACGCGGCGGTACAGGTCGTTGAGGTCGGACGTCGCGAAACGTCCACCGTCGAGCTGAACCATCGGGCGGAGGTCCGGCGGGATGACCGGGACGGCGTCCAGGACCATGCCCGTGGGCGAGTTGGTCGTGGTGAGGAACGCGTTGACGACCTTGAGGCGCTTGAGGGCGCGGGTCTTCTTCTGGCCCTTGCCGGAGCGGATGATCTCGCGCAGCGAGGTCGCCTCGGCGTCGAGGTCGAAGTCCTGGAGCCGCTTCTGGATCGCGGCGGCCCCCATCGAACCCTCGAAGTAGTTGCCGTACCGGTCCTGGAGGGCGCGGTAGAGCATCTCGTCGCCCTCGAGGTCGGCGACCTTGAGGTTCTTGAACTTGTCCCAGACCTGCTCGAGGCGCTCGAGCTCGGCGTCAGCGCGCTTGCGCAGCTGAGCCATCTCGCGCTCGGCCGAGTCGCGCACCTTGCGGCGAGCGTCGGCGCGGGCGCCCTCGGCCTCGAGCTCGGCGAGGTCGGCCTCGAGACGGCGTGCGCGCGTCTCGATGTCGTTGTCGCGGCGGTCGGTGATCTCCTTCTTCTCCAGGTCGATCTCGTTCTGGAGGTTCGGGAGGTCTTCCTGGCGGCCGTCGACGTCGACCGACGTCACCATGTACGCGGCGAAGTAGATGACCTTCTCGAGGTCCTTCGGCGCGAGGTCGAGCAGGTAGCCGAGGCGGGACGGCACACCCTTGAAGAACCAGATGTGGGTGACGGGCGCGGCGAGCTCGATGTGGCCCATGCGCTCACGACGCACCTTCGAGCGCGTCACCTCGACGCCGCAGCGCTCACAGATGATGCCCTTGAAGCGCACGCGCTTGTACTTGCCGCAGTAGCACTCCCAGTCCCGGGTCGGGCCGAAGATCTTCTCGCAGAAGAGTCCGTCCTTCTCGGGCTTGAGGGTGCGGTAGTTGATGGTCTCAGGCTTCTTGACCTCGCCATGCGACCAGGTGCGGATGTCGTCTGCCGTGGCCAGTCCGATACGCAGCTCGTCGAAGACATTGACGTCGAGCAAGGTGGTCCTACTTCCTTCGTCTGCCGGCCTGGTCGGGATGTGTCCCGTCACCGGCGCGGTGGAGGTGCTACAGGGTGTCGGATGGGGCGGGGGTGGAGGTCCCAGCAGGGACTACGCACCCCCGCCCGTCACCGAGATCAGATCTCGTCGATGCTCGCTGCTGCGTTGGGGCGACGCGACAGGTCGATACCGAGCTCTTCAGCGGCGCGGTACACGTCGTCGTCGGACTCGCGCATCTCGATCGAGGTGCCGTCGCTCGAGAGCACCTCGACGTTCAGGCACAGCGACTGCATCTCCTTGAGGAGGACCTTGAAGGACTCCGGGATGCCCGAGTCGGGGATGTTCTCGCCCTTGACGATCGCCTCGTAGACCTTGACACGGCCCGGGACGTCGTCCGACTTGATGGTCAGGAGCTCCTGCAGGGTGTACGCAGCTCCGTACGCCTCGAGGGCCCAGACCTCCATCTCACCGAAGCGCTGGCCACCGAACTGTGCCTTACCACCGAGCGGCTGCTGGGTGATCATCGAGTACGGACCCGTCGAGCGCGCGTGGATCTTGTCGTCCACCAGGTGGTGGAGCTTCAAGATGTACATGTAGCCGACAGCCACGGCCTCGGGGAACGGCTCGCCGGAGCGGCCGTCGAAGAGGCGTGCCTTGCCGTCGGGCTGCACCATGCGTGCGCCGTCGCGGTTCGGGAGGGTGCTCTGGAGCAGACCCGAGAGGGCGTTCTCCTGGAGACCGTCGAAGACCGGCGTCGCCACGGGGTTACGAGGCTCGGACGTCGCTGCGACCGCGGGGACGTTCTCCTTCCAGGAGAGGTCACCTTCTGTCGCGAGTGCGATGTCCCAGCCCTGTGCGGCGATCCACCCGAGGTGGACCTCGAGCACCTGACCGACGTTCATACGTCCCGGGACACCCATCGGGTTGAGGACGATGTCGACGGCCGTGCCGTCCTCGAGGAACGGCATGTCCTCGATCGGGAGGATCGTCGAGATGACGCCCTTGTTCCCGTGACGGCCAGCGAGCTTGTCACCCGCGGTGATCTTGCGTCGCTGGGCGATGTAGACGCGGACCAGCTCGTTGACCCCGGCGGGCAGCTCGTCGCCGTCCTCACGGTTGAACGTGCGGACCTCGATGACCGTGCCGGACTCACCGTGAGGCACCTTGAGAGACGTGTCGCGGACCTCGCGGGCCTTCTCGCCGAAGATGGCGCGCAGCAGGCGCTCCTCCGGGGTGAGCTCGGTCTCGCCCTTGGGCGTGACCTTGCCGACGAGCACGTCGCCCGAGCTGACCTCGGCGCCGATGCGGATGATGCCGCGCTCGTCGAGGTCGGCCAGGACGTCCTCGGAGACGTTCGGGATGTCCCGGGTGATCTCCTCAGGGCCGAGCTTCGTGTCGCGGGCGTCGACCTCGTGCTCCTCGATGTGGATCGAGGAGAGGATGTCGTCCTGGACCAGACGCTGGCTGAGGATGATCGCGTCCTCGTAGTTGTGGCCCTCCCACGACATGAACGCCACGAGCAGGTTGCGGCCGAGCGCGAGCTCGCCCTCGTCCGTCGCGGGTCCGTCGGCGAGCACAGAGCCGACCTCGACGCGGGCACCCTCGTCGACCAGCACGCGCTGGTTGTAGGAGGTCCCCTGGTTCGAGCGGCGGAACTTCGCGGCGCGGTAGCTCGTGGTGGTCGCGTCGTCGTTGGCGACGACGATGAGGTCTGCGGAGACCTCGGTGACCACACCGGGCTTGGTGGCGACGATGACGTCACCGGCGTCGATCGCAGCACGACGCTCCATGCCGGTACCCACGAAGGGGGCCTCCGAGCGGACCAGCGGGACAGCCTGGCGCTGCATGTTGGCACCCATGAGGGCGCGGTTGGCGTCGTCGTGCTCGAGGAACGGGATCAGGGCCGTCGCGACCGACACCATCTGGCGCGGGGAGACGTCCATGTAGTCCACGTTCGAGCCGAGGACGTCGTCGGTCTCTCCACCCTTGAGGCGGACCAGGACGCGCTCCTGACGGAACGAGCCGTCCTCGTTGAGCTCCGTGTTCGCCTGGGCGATGACGTAGCGGTCCTCGTCGTCGGCCGTGAGGTACACGACGTCGTCGGAGACCTTGCCGTTCTCGACCTTGCGGTACGGCGTCTCGATGAAGCCGAAGGGGTTGATCCGACCGAAGGACGCGAGCGAGCCGATGAGGCCGATGTTCGGGCCCTCAGGGGTCTCGATCGGGCACATGCGGCCGTAGTGCGACGGGTGGACGTCACGGACCTCCATGCCGGCGCGGTCGCGGGACAGACCACCCGGGCCCAGCGCGGACAGACGACGCTTGTGCGTCAGCCCGGCGAGGGGGTTGTTCTGGTCCATGAACTGCGAGAGCTGGGAGGTCCCGAAGAACTCCTTGATCGACGCCACGACGGGGCGGATGTTGATCAGGGTCTGCGGGGCGATCGCCTCGACGTCCTGCGTCGTCATGCGCTCGCGCACGACACGCTCCATCCGGGACAGGCCGGTACGGACCTGGTTCTGGATGAGCTCGCCGACGGCGCGGATACGACGGTTGCCGAAGTGGTCGATGTCGTCGGTCTCGACGCGGACCTCGACGGCCTCGCCGTTCTTGACGCCGTCGAGGGTCGTGACGTCGGCGTGCAGGGCCGCGAGGTACTTGATCGTCTTGACGATGTCGGTGACGGTCAGGACCGAGTCGGCCAGGGGCGCGTCGATGCCGAGCTTCTTGTTCACCTTGTAGCGGCCGACCTTCGCGAGGTCGTAGCGCTTGGAGTTGAAGTAGAAGTTCTCGAGGAGCGAGCGACCGGCCTCGACCGTGGGCGGCTCGCCCGGACGGATCTTGCGGTAGAGGTCGACGAGCGCCTCTTCCTCGGTCGTGACGTTGTCCTTCTCGAGGGTGTCGAGGATCGAGGGGAAGGCCGCGAACTCCTCGCGGATCTCCGACTCGGTCATGCCGAGGGCCTTGAGCAGGACGGTGACGGACTGCTTGCGCTTCCGGTCGACGCGGACGCCGACGGCGTCGCGCTTGTCGATCTCGAACTCGAGCCACGCACCACGCTGCGGGATGATCTTCGCGGAGAAGATGTCCTTGTCGCTGGTCTTGTCGGCGGCACGCTCGAAGTACACGCCGGGCGAACGGACGAGCTGCGAGACGACGACGCGCTCGGTGCCGTTGATGATGAAGGTGCCGCGCTCGGTCATCAGGGGGAAGTCACCCATGAAGACCGTCTGGCTCTTGATCTCGCCGGTGTTGTAGTTGAAGAACTCCGCCGTGACGAACAGCGGCGCCGCGTAGGTGAAGTCCTTCTCCTTGCACTCCTCGGCCGTGTGCTTCGGGGGCTCGAAGCGGTGGTTGGAGAACGAGAGAGACATCGAGGAGCCGAAGTCCTCGATCGGTGAGATCTCCTCGAAGATCTCTTCCAGGCCTGAGGTCTCCGGCACGTCCTGGGTCCCGAGCTTCATGGCTGCCGCAACACGCGCGCGCCACTTCTCGTTGCCCAGGAGCCAGTCGAAGCTGTCGGTCTGGAGGCCGAGGAGGTCAGGGACCTCGAGCGGCTCAAAAATCTTGGCGAAGGAGACGCGCCGAGATGCGGTGCGGTTCGCGATTGCGTCGGCGGACGGAGCAGAAGGGGTGCGCGAGGCAGCCAAGAGGGGTCCTTCCCTGCGGATCGAGTGCACGCTGTTGCGCTTGTGAGCCTGGTCGTCCACCCTTGTGGTGTCATCGACACCTGGGTCCCTGTCACAGCCGTGGTTTCACGGCAGCCCCGGGGGCTCACGGATCCTCAGGTCAGATGCCGAGACGGGCTCGGAGCTCTCTCCGAGGGTCGCGGACCGTTCCAGTCGGTTCCATGAGTGGCTTCGCAGGCACACGCCAGCGCAAAGCGATAGCATAGCCGACCGGGCCAAGTACATGCAACCCGGTCGGGGCGCGCGCAGGATGGCCGGCTGGATGACCGGCGGACCGGTCCCGGCTGCGCGCGAGCGTGGACGACAAGAGTCGACCCCGCAGTCGCCCGGACCGTCGCTCTCGCGCGGCAGCCCGGAGCCCGGCGTCCCCCTGCGAGAGGTGCGGACCGACAGAGCCGGTCCTGACGTCGGGCAGACGAGAAGGCCCGCACCCCTCGAGGGGGTGCGGGCCTTCTCGCACGATGTGGTCCGCGCAGACGCCAGGCGTCTACGCGGCCCGAGCCCGGAGGCTCAGATCACTTGAGGGTGACCGTCGCGCCGGCGCCCTCGAGGGCAGCCTTTGCCTTCTCGGCGGTCTCCTTGTTGGCGGCCTCGAGGACCGGCTTCGGAGCACCGTCGACGAGGTCCTTGGCCTCCTTGAGACCGAGGCTCGTGAGGGCACGCACCTCCTTGATGACCTGGATCTTCTTGTCGCCAGCAGCCTCGAGGATGACGTCGAACTCGTCCTTCTCCTCCTCGGCCTCGGCGGCAGCAGCAGCCGGGCCAGCAACGGCGACAGCGGCCGGAGCAGCTGCGGTGACCTCGAAGGTCTCCTCGAATGCCTTCACGAACTCAGAGAGCTCGATGAGGGTGAGTTCCTTGAAAGCTCCGATGAGCTCTTCGGTGGTGAGCTTCGCCATGGTCGGCGTCCTTCCTAGTTGTCCTGCGTGAAGCAGAGGGTGATGTGTGTGCGTGGCCTGCGTCGTCCCGGAGGGGAAGACTCAGGCAGCGCTTTCCTGCGAAGCCTGCTTCTCGCGCAGGGCGTCGATGGTGCGCACAGCCTGTGAAGCGGGGGCCGTGAACAGGTAGGCCGCCTGGAAGAGCGAAGCCTTGAATGCGCCCGCGGCCTTGGCCAGGAGCACCTCGCGGGACTCGAGGTCCGCGAGCTTGTTGATGTCCTCAGCGGTCAGCGGGCGTCCGTCGAGGACTCCTGCCTTGATGACCAGCTGGGGGTTCGCCTTGGCGAAGTCACGCAGACCCTTGGCAGCCTCGACCGGGTCACCGGAGACGAAGGCGATTGCCGACGGACCAGCGAGGTCGGCGTCGAGTCCCTCGACACCGGCTTCCTTGGCCGCGATGGCGGTCAGCGTGTTCTTCACCACGGCGTAGGTTGCGTTGCCGCTGAGCGACCGACGCAGCTGCTTGAGCTGCGCGACGGTGAGCCCGCGGTACTCGGTCAGCACTGCAGCGTTGGACTCGCGGAACAGGTCCGTGAGCTCTGCGACTGCGGCTGCCTTGTCCGGCCTCGCCATGGCAATCCTTCCGATGGTGGTGCCGCACGTCTCGCCGGGAATCCGGCTCCCGCCCCGGACACAAAAAGAGCCCCGCGCAGGCGCGGGGCTCACAAGTTCCGGACCAGGTCCGACTCGATCACACTCACCTGCGCTGGCCTCCGTCTGCGACGGGACTTCGATCGGCATGTCCGCGAGCGGGCACGACCGACGACCTGCGGTCTTGGGTACAGATGAATACTACACGCCCCGAGGGGTGCTCAGGACCATCGTGAGCGAGTCCACGCCCCGGCGGCCGGCGACCGGCACCGGCCTGGCCTGCCGACCTCCCTAGCCCGCCTGGCCGCCTGGCCGCCTGGCCGCCTGGCCGCCTGGCCGCCTGGCCGCCTGGCCGCCTGGCCGCCTGGCCGCCTGGCCGCCTGGCCGCCTGGCCGCTTGGCCGCCTGGCCGCCTCAGAGAGTATCCAGACGCGGACGAGGCCGGACCCCAGCGGGGATCCGGCCTCGTCGTGGAGCTGAGAGGCTCAGGCCTCGTCGTTCTCGAGCAGCTTCGTCGTCTTCGACTGGTCCACGGGGATGCCGGGGCCCATCGTCGTCGTGAGCGTCGCCTTCGAGATGTAGCGGCCCTTGGAAGCGGACGGCTTCAGACGGAGGACCTCTTCGATCGCAGCCGCGTAGTTCTCCACGAGGGCTTCCTCGGAGAACGACACCTTGCCGATGATGAAGTGGAGGTTCGAGTGCTTGTCGACTCGGAACTCGATCTTTCCGCCCTTGATCTCCGAGACAGCCTTCGCGACGTCCATGGTCACGGTGCCCGTCTTGGGGTTCGGCATGAGGCCACGGGGTCCGAGGACCTTTCCGAGGCGGCCGACCTTGCCCATGAGGTCAGGGGTGGCGACAGCAGAGTCGAAGTCGGTGAAACCGGCTGCGACCTGGTCGATGAGCTCGTCGCCACCGACGACGTCGGCGCCGGCTGCGCGAGCCTGCTCGGCGCGCTCACCCGTGGCGAAGACCAGGACACGAGCGGTCTTGCCGGTGCCGTGCGGGAGGATGACGGTGCCACGGACCATCTGGTCGGCCTTGCGAGGGTCGACGCCGAGACGGAAGGCGACCTCGACGGTCGCGTCCCACTTGGTCACCGAGGTGTCCTTCGCGAGGCGGACGGCCTCGAGGGGGGTGTAGAGGTTGTCGCGGTCGATCTTCTCGGCCGCAGTGCGATATGCCTTGCTGCGCGTTGCCATCTGCTGGTTCTCCTAGCTGCAGTCGTGGTCTACGGGTCCGCGCGGACCCTGCCACTGGCCGCCGGCTGAGCCGGCGGTCGATGAAAGATGAGGGAGAAGGCTTCTCAGCCTTCGACCTTGATGCCCATGGATCGGGCGGTGCCGGCGATGATCTTCGACGCTGCGTCGATGTCGTTGGCGTTGAGGTCTTCGAGCTTGGTGGTGGCGATGTCACGGACCTGTGCGGACGTGAGGGTCGCGACCTTGACCGTGTGCGGGGTGGGCGAGCCCTTGTCCACGCCAGCGGCCTTCTTGATCAGCTCTGCTGCCGGCGGCGTCTTCGTGATGAAGGTGAAGGAACGGTCTTCGTAGACCGTGATCTCCACGGGGACCACGTTGCCGCGCTGCGACTCGGTGGCCGCGTTGTAGGCCTTGCAGAACTCCATGATGTTGACGCCGTGCTGTCCGAGCGCGGGGCCGATCGGGGGTGCCGGTGTGGCAGCACCGGCCTGGATCTGGAGCTTGATCAGCCCAGATACCTTCTTCTTGGGAGGCATATCGGGTCCTTCGTGTCTTCTGACTCAGTTGTTGACGGGAGCCTGGGTGGCACACGTCCCTCGCCGGACGGCTCAGATCTTGGCGACCTGGCTGAACGACAGCTCGACCGGGGTCTCCCGGCCGAAGATCGAGACCAGCACCTTGAGCTTCTGGCCCTCGGCGTTGATCTCGGAGATCGTGGCAGGCAGCGTGTCGAAAGGTCCGTCCGTGACGGTGACCGACTCGCCGACGGTGAAGTCGACCTCGATCGCCGGGGCGGAACCGCTGCCCTTGGCGCCGGCCTCTGCCTTGGGGGCGATGAGGGGCGCGAGCATCCCGAAGACCTCGTTCTGGGTCAGCGGGACAGGCTGGTGGGTGTGACCGACGAAGCCGGTGACACCGGGCGTGTGGCGCACGGCGCCCCACGACTCGTCGGTGAGGTCCATGCGGACGAGGACGTAACCGGGGATCCGGACGCGGCGGACGATCTTCTTCTGCGCGTTCTTGATCTCGGTGACCTCTTCCATCGGCACCTCGATCTGGAAGATGTAGTCCTCCATGTTGAGGCTCTGGATGCGGTTCTCGAGGTTCGCCTTCACGCGGTTCTCGTAGCCGGCGTAGGAGTGGATGACGTACCAGTCGCCGGGCTTGCCGCGCAGCTCGCGCTTGAAGGCCTCGACGGGGTCTTCGTCCTCGTCGTCGACAGCCGCCTCGGCGTCGGACGCGGACTCGTCGACCGAGGACTCCTCGGCGATCTCGTCGTCGGCTGCCTCGGTCGGCTCCTCGGTCGAGGTCGCGTCGTCCTCGACGGACTCCTCGGTCGGCTGGTCGTCGAGCTCGGTGACCGCGACGTCCGCGTCGGCGCTCTCAGCGTCGCCCGCGACGGCGTCGACGATCTCCTCCGTCGGTTCGAACGACTCCTGAGACACGTGTCAACCTGCTTTCTACTGACGATCCGAGATGGGCCCGGACTACTACCTGATGGACGTGCGACGCGCGGTCACTCGAGAGCACCGCGCGTCATGTTCTGGACCGCCCGCTGTCGCGCGACGGTCGCTCGGCCTAGCCGAAGATCCAGAAGACGCCCTTGTTGATGACGTAGTCGAGCGCGAGCACGAAGGCCATGCAGACGAGCACGAAGACGATCACGACGAGCGTGTAGTTCCAGAGCTCAGACCGCGTGGGGGTGACGACCTTCTTGAGCTCGGCGACCACCTGGCGGACGAAGAGAGCGATGCGAGCGAAGATGTTCGCCTTGGCGGGCGCACCCTTCGGGCTCTTCTTCTCGCCACCGACACCGGCGCTCTCAGCGCTGGCTGCTCCGGCTGCGGAATCGCTCACTGGTTCATCCCTACGTCGTGGCTTGCCTGTTCACGTGCCCATGACCCATCTCCTCGAATCAGACGAGGATGTGCCCAGGCCCGGTCGACGACCGACGAGGACACCAAGCAGGGCAGACAGGACTCGAACCTGCAACCTGCGGTTTTGGAGACCGCTGCGCTACCAATTGCGCCACTACCCTTCGACGGACTGCTCACCCTGCCTGCCGCACCGGACCGACCCGTGAGGGTCGGAGGCACGCCCGATCAGGATGGACGTCATCCACCGAATGAATACTGTACGCGACGCAGGCGCTGGGGTCTAACCAGGTCTGTCGAAGGCCCTCGGAGGGGCCGTGGGAGAGCCCTGCGACGGGTCGTCCGAGCACGCCGTCCTCCGGACGGAGGACCCCCGGGTCGACCGCTCCGACTCTGGTGCGCAGGCCGTCACCAGACCAGGCTCGAGGCATGACCACCAGCATGCAGACAGGCAGGACCTCTCCGGCGATCGAGGTCGTGGGCCTCCACAAGCGCTACGGCTCCCACGCTGCCGTCGACGGTCTCGACCTGCGCGTCGAGCACGGCGAGACCGTCGCGATCCTGGGCCCCAACGGCGCCGGGAAGACGACCACCGTCGAGATCCTCGAGGGTTTCCGACGGCCCGACGCGGGGACCGTGCGCGTGCTCGGCACCGACCCTTCGCAGGCTGGTCGGCAGTGGCGGGACCGCATCGGCGTGGTGCTCCAGGACTCCCGGGACCAGGCCGAGCTCACGGTCCGGGAGATGGTCCGGCACTTCGCCGGCTACTACTCGGCGCCCCGCGACCCCGACGAGGTGGTCGAGGCCGTCGGGCTCGCCGCCAAGGCCGGGGCGCGGGCCCGTTCGCTCTCGGGCGGCCAGCGCCGCAGGCTCGACGTCGCCCTGGGGATCGTGGGGTCCCCCGAGCTGCTGTTCCTCGACGAGCCCACGACAGGCTTCGACCCCGAGGCGCGTCGCTCGTTCTGGGAGCTGGTGCGCTCTCTGCGGGGTGACGGCACGACAGTCGTGCTGACCACCCACTATCTCGACGAGGCCGCAGCACTCGCCGACCGCGTGGTCGTGGTGACCGCGGGCCGCGTCGCCGCCGAGGGCACACCCACCTCCCTCGGCGGGCCCGAGGCACGTCGGCCTGTCGTGCACTGGACCCAGGGCGGTGCTGCCCGGAGCGAACGGACCGCCCAGCCGACAGCCCTCGTGGCTGAGCTGGCTGCCAGCCTGGCCCTCGACGACGGAGAGGTCCCCGGGCTGAGGATCGAGACTCCGACCCTCGAAGACGTCTACCTCGACCTCGTCTCCGCGGGCCGCACCGCCAGCAGGCCCCCGGCGGCTGCGCCCGGACGACACCCAGACACCCATGACCTGACGACGACGGAGACGGCACGATGACCGCAGCGACGCACAGCACAGGTACGCACGGCCCAGGCACGCACCACCCAGGCACGACGCGCACGTCGACCCGGCGGCTCCCCGGGATCGTCTCACTCGGCCTGAGCCGCACCCGGCTCGAGCTGGTGTCGTTCTTCCGAGAGCGCGACGCCGTCGTGTTCATCTTCGCGTACCCGATCCTCATGCTCGCGATCTTCGCGAGCGTCTTCGGTCAGGACGGCGCGACGGCAGGGGGCTCGGGCGAGGACGCCGTGAGCTTCGCCCAGTACTTCCTCCCCGGGATGATCGCGACGGGGATGATGCTCACGAGCTTCCAGGCGCTCGCCACGTCGCTCGCGGTCGAGCGCGACGACGGCTCTCTCAAGCGCCTGCGGACCACTCCCCTGCCACCCGTCGCGTTCTTCCTCGGCAAGATCGGTCAGGTCCTGGTCGTCTCGCTCGCGCAGACCATCCTGCTCGTCGCTGCCGGGGCGGTGCTGTTCGGCATCGAGGTGCCCGGCTCCCTCGACGCCTGGGTCACCTTCGCCTGGGTGTTCGTGCTCGGGACGGCCGTCGGCACGGTGTGCGGCATCGCGTTCTCCTCGGTCCCGCGCTCTGGCAGGTCGGTGACAGCAGTCGTCCTGCCCGTCGTGCTGGTCCTGCAGTTCACCTCCGGGGTGTTCTTCGTGTTCTCCGACCTGCCCACGTGGATGCAGAGGTTCGCGGAGGTCTTCCCGCTCAAGTGGATGGCGCAGGGCATGCGCTCGGTGTTCCTCCCCGACAGCGCCCAGGCGGCCGAGGTGTCCGGGTCCTGGCAGCACGGGCCGACAGCCGTCATCCTGGTGGCATGGTTGATCCTCGGGCTCGTCGTGTGCGTGCGCACCTTCCGCTGGCGCCGTCGTGACGACGGCTGAGCCGGCGGGCCTCACAGCCGACGACGCGATCGACGCAGACGCACGCAGCTGGGCACGGGTCTTGAGGTTCTGGCATCTCGCCTTCTACCTGCTCGTGGGGTTCACCGTCGCGGGGATCCTGGTGAGCGACGACAGGGTCCTGGGCCGCAGCGGTCCCTCGCTCGTCGCCCTCGGCGTGCTCGTCCTGGCCTACGCGACCTTCGGCCAGCGGGCTGCGGCCCGGAGCCTGCACCACGGCCCCGACGCCGCGGTGTGGGCCTACCTCCTGGTGCTCTTCGTGGTCACCTGCGTCGTGACGTCCCTCGACCCGCTGGGCACCATGCTGCTGTTCGTGGCGTACTCGCAGGTCTGGCTGCTCACACCGAGCATCCGCGTCGGGGCGTGGCTGAGCGCGCTCCTCGCCCTCGTGAGCACCCTCGCGCTGCTGTTCAGGCTCCGAGACGTCGACGCGGCCTCGTGGGCGACCGTGTTCCAGATGGCGCTCGGCCTCGCCTTCAGCATGCTCATGGGCCTGTGGCTGCACTGGATCTTGCGGCAGGGGGCCCAGCGGGCCGAGCTGCTCCGGTCGCTGCAGGAGGCCCAGGCCGAGCTGGGCCGCACCCAGCACGCCGCGGGCGTGGTCGCCGAGCGCGAGCGCGTCGCGCGCGAGATCCACGACACCCTCGCCCAGGGCTTCACGAGCGTGGTCATGCTCGCCCAGACCGCCGCCGCCGAGGCGCAGCACGGCGAGACCGGACAGGTGCTGCGCCACCTCGACCTGATCGAGCGCACGGCGCGGGACAACCTCGCCGAGGCACGGGCCCTCGTCTCGGCGTCCTCCCCGGCGCCCCTCGACGCGTCGACGCTGCCGGAGGCTCTGGCACGGCTCGGAGCACGGCTCACCGAGGAGACCGGGATCGAGGTCAGCACGGTGTGCACGGGGAGCGACGCGCTCTCCTCGCCCGTCGAGGTCGCGCTGCTGCGGACGGTCCAGGAGGCGCTGTCCAACGTCCGCCGGCACTCGGGGGCTGCCCGGGTGCAGGTCAGCCTCGAGATCAGCCCCGCGGACGCCGTGGTCACCGTGACGGACGACGGGACCGGTCGCGACGACGACGCCGTGGAAGGATTCGGGCTGCGCGGCATGCGCGAGCGTGTCAGAGCCCTAGGAGGACAGGTGCAGGTCGAAGACTGCGGAGCGGAGCTCGGGGGCGCGTCCGCCGTGCCGGAGCAGGACGCCGCTGGACGCAGGACCCCGCAGGTCGCGGCAGGCCGCGGGACCCGGCTCGTCGTGCGCGTCCCGAGGATCCTCGCGTGAGCACCGCGTCAGGGCGTCCTGCCGGCGCACCCGCTCAGCCGGGCACCGGGCTCGCGGCAGGGGTCGTCAGGGTCGTGGTCGCCGACGACCACCCCGTCGTGCGGGCCGGGATCGTGGGGATGCTCGGCGTCGAGCCGGACATCGAGGTCGTCGGCGAGGCCGAGGACGGTCGTCAGGCTGTCGACCTCGCACGCGAGCTGGTCCCCGACGTGGTCGTGACAGACCTGCGCATGCCGGTGCTCGACGGGGTCGGCGCCACCCGCGAGATCGTCGCGCTGCCCGGCCGGACCCGCGTCGTCGTGCTCACGACCTACGAGACCGACGGCGAGATCCTGCGGGCCGTCGAGGCAGGTGCCACGGGCTATCTGCTCAAGGACACGCCGCGTGCTGAGCTGGTCGCCGGGATCCGCGACGCGGCGCGGGGCCAGACGGTGCTCACCCCCTCGGTCGCGACCCGCCTCGTCAGCCAGGTCGGCTCACGGGCGGAGCGGCTCACCCCGCGCGAGGTCGAGGTGCTCCGGGCGGTCGCCCGCGGCCTGAGCAACGCCGCGGTCGGGCAGGAGCTGTTCATCTCGGAGACCACTGTGAAGACCCACCTGATCCGAGCCTTCGGCAAGCTCGGCGTCAACGACAGGACCCACGCCGTGACCGTCGCGATCGAGCGCGGGCTGCTCGGCACCGCATGACGCGGTGCGACGCGGTCAGACCGCCTCGGCGGGCTCGGCCACGAGCTCGGCGGCGACGCCCTCGGCCCACGCCCTGACGGCATCCATGTCACGGCTGTCGCCGTACTTGCCGCGCGCTGCGAGGATGGCCGCGCGCTCGGCCAGGCTGAGCACGAGGACGTCGAGCTTGCCCGGGAAGTGCCTGTGTCCGCGAGCGCCGAGCGTCTCCATCCGGGCTGTCGTGGCGGGTGCGGAGTTGCCACGCTTGCTCGGCTGGTCGGCGAGCCCGGAGGAGAACAACCAGACGGGCACCGAGCGCAGCTGGTCGGCGAGGCGGTCGACGAGGTCGCGCGCCTCGGGGAGCCACTGGCCGATGTACACCGCGGAGCCGACGACGACGGCGTCGTAGACGCTCACGTCCCTCACGTCTGCGGGTTCGACGACGTCGCACTCGAGCCCGGCCCGCTCGAAGGCCTGGGCGATCACCGACGCGATCTCCCGGGTCGACCCGTGCTTCGACGCTGCGCTGACCAAGACTCGCATCTGGCTCTCCCTCGCTGTGGTGCGCGAGACCAGGGGACCCGGTTCTCGGCACGCCGGGCGCACCTCGCCCGACCTGCACATCATCGACCGGGCGGACAGGGCCTCCGTGGGCCCGAAGTCCCCCGGGACGGCGCCGACCTGGCAGAATCCACAGATGCCTGACGAGACGCAGCAGCCCGGACCACTCGCTCACCCGGCACAGGGCACCGAGAGCACCCAGAGCAGCGCCAGTACCACTCATGCTGCTGAGACCGTCCGCACACCTCCCCCGAGCACACCACCTGGCCGCAGAGACCTCGCCACACTGCCCAAGGCACACCTGCACCTGCACTTCACAGGGTCGATGCGGCAGTCGACCCTCGCGGACCTCGCCGCCGCCCACGGGATGCGCCTGCCGAGCGCGCTGCTCGACCTCGACCCGCTCCGGGTGCCGGCCAACGAGCGCGGCTGGTTCAGGTTCCAGCGTCTGTACGACGCAGCCCGGGCGTGCGTGCGCACCGAGTCCGACATGCGCCGGATCATCCGCGAGGCCGCCGAGGACGACGCCGCCGAGGGGTCGGGCAGGCTCGAGATCCAGGTAGACCCGACGTCGTACGCCCCCTTCGTCGGTGGCATCACCCCGGCCCTCGAGATCGTCCTCGACGAGGCCCGGTCTGCGAGCGCGACGAGCGGCGTCGAGGTCGGCGTCATCGTCGCGTCCTCACGCATGCGCCACCCTCTCGACGCCCGCATCCTCGCGAGGCTCGCCGCCCTGCACGCCGGAGACGGCCCGGGCGAGGTCATCGGCTTCGGCCTGAGCAACGACGAGCGGCGCGGTGACACGAGCGCCTTCGCCCCGGCCTTCCGCATCGCCCGCAAGGCCGGGCTGGCCTCTGTCCCCCACGGCGGCGAGCTGCTCGGGCCCGGGCACGTGTCCGAGGTGCTCGACACCCTGCAGCCGGTCCGGCTGGGGCACGGCGTGCGCGCGGGCGAGGACCGTCGTGTGCTCGAGCGGATCGTCGAGCAGGACGTGTCGCTCGAGGTGTGCCCGGCGTCGAACGTCTCGCTCGGTGTCTACGCGGACGACGCGCAGGTGCCGCTGCGGGACCTCGTGGACGCGGGGGCGCGGGTCGCCCTCGGGGCCGACGACCCGCTGCTGTTCAGGTCCAGGCTCGTGGGGCAGTACGAGAGTGCGCGCGACGTGCACGGCTTCTCCGACGAAGACCTCGCGGGTCTGGCCCGGTCCTCGATCCGTGCGAGCCTCGCCGCCGGGTCGACGCAGCGTCGGCTGCTGACGCAGGTCGACGAGTGGCTCGCCGCACCGGCGCCCGGAGCAGGCGAGGTCGGCAAGGTCGGCGAGGCGTGAGAGAAGGACCCGACCTGGCCCCTGGGGCTCGCACCCTGCTCGAGGTCGACAGGCTCGTCGAGGGATGCACGGCCTGCCCACGCCTCGTGGAGTTCCGCGAGAAGGTCTCGACGGAGCGTCGCGCAGCCTTCCGCGACCAGACGTACTGGGGCCGCGGCGTGCCGAGCTTCGGAGACGGGCAGGCGGGCGTCGTCGTCGTCGGTCTCGCCCCTGCGGCGCACGGCAGCAACCGGACAGGCCGGATGTTCACGGGCGACCGCAGCGGCCAGGTGCTGGTCGCCGCGATGCACAGGACAGGCTTCGCCTCGCAGCCGACAGCGGTGTCGCGCGACGACGGGCTCGTGCTGACGGGGGCACGGATCGTCGCCCCCGTGCACTGTGTCCCCCCGGACAACAAGCCCACGCCCGACGAGCGTCGCCGGTGCTCCCCCTACCTGGGGCGCGAGCTCGAGCTGCTGGCACCCACGGTCCGGGTCGCCGTGGTGCTCGGCGGGTTCGGGTGGGTCGCGCTGCTCGCCACGCTGCGCGACCAGGGCTGGTCGGTGCCGCGACCCCGACCGCGCTTCGGCCACGGCGCGAAGGTGAGGATCGGGCACCCCGACGGGCGCGAGCTCACGGTGCTCGGCTGCTTCCACGTGAGCCCTCACAACACGAGCACGGGGCGACTGACGCCGCAGATGGTCGACGACGTGCTGCTCGAGGCGCGACGCCTGGCCGGGCTGGAGCCGGTCACGACGGAGACCCGGATGTAGCAGACCTGCGGGTGCCGGCGATATCCAGGGTGAGACACCCACCACGACCGCAGGGGACCTTCATGGATCGACCGGACCATCGCGCCTTCACGGCGCTCTACAGCGCTCACTACGGCGCTGTCCTCGGGTTCGTCCGGAGGAGGCTGCCGGACGCCTCCGTCGAGGACGTCGTCGCTGACGTCTTCACGACGGCCTGGCGACGGATCGACGACGTCCCGGACGAGCCGCGCCCGTGGCTCTTCGGCGTGGCCCGCAACACCCTCCTCAGCGCGCAGCGTGGGCATGCCCGTCGGGCCGCTCTCTCGGTACGGATCGCCTCTCACCCGTCGGGCCCAGCCCCGGACCACTCGGACGGGGTCGCCGACAGCCTCGACCTCGTCGCGGCCTGGCAGCGCCTGAGCGCTGCGCACCAGGAGGCCATCGCTCTCGTCACCCACGACGGGCTCACCGGAGCCGAGGCTGCCCGGGTGCTCGGGTGCTCTCGGAGCGCGTTCTCGGTACGCCTGGTCCGTGCCCGGCGTGCGCTCCGCACCTTCCTCGACATCGAGGCACGCGCGGGTTCGAGACCAGAGATCTCCAGCAACGACACCAGCCGACTCAGCAAGGAGATGACCCGTGAAGCACTCTGACCCGCTCTTCCTGCTCGTCGAGGCGCACAACGCCGACCCGGAGCAAGGCGCAGCCCCAGCTGACAGCCCGCAGGCGCAGGCGCTCATGGAACGCGTCCTCGCTGAGCCGCGCACCGCCCGCAGTCCCGAGCGGGAGCACACCGCTGCACGCCGCCTCCGGGCGTCCTGGCCGGCGCGCCTCGCAGCCACCGGAGCCACCGTCGCGGTGGTCGCTGTGGCCGCGATCAGCTACAGCCGCCTTTCGACAGACGAGGCGCCTACGGAGGTCGCCGTCGCGAGCGGGGTCACTGGCTTCGTGGTCCCGTCCGGTGGGTGCACTGTGCGAAACGCCACGCCGCAGGAGGCAGCGCGTGCCACGTCCTTCCTGACGACCGAGGACCTCCCGCTGTACAGGGTCGACGCCGTCCGGACCTCCGGCTGCCCGACGTACTCGACGAACTCGTACGCCGATCAGGCGACCCCGGTCGCCACCTACCTCCGGGTGGTCGGGGATGACCTGATGGTCACCGGCGCGCTGACCCTCTGGAGCGACGTCGTCGACGCACAGGGCTCCTGGGGCCCGACGAGTGACATCGCCGTCGGGTCGGAGGCGGGCAAGCTCGTCGATGTCGGGGACGGACGCTATGCGATCAGCTGGGAGGAGGATGACGGGACTCAGATGCAGATCACCGCCTCGGGCGTAGCGCTGCCTCTCGTGCTCGAGCTCGCCGAGACCTTCGAGATGCACGGGTCGACAGACGCACTGCCGACCTCGGTCGACGGGCTGGAGCTGGTCGACGTCGCCACGGCACCCCACGGTCCGGCTACCTTCGTCGACCTGTCCTACACCCGTCGCGTCGAGGACGAGACGACAGGCGAGGCAACCTTCCTCACCCTTCGCCCGAAGAAGGGGTGGGAGGCGTCGATCTCCACCGCCTACCCCACAGACGCGCTGACGAGCGCGGTCCACCTGGTCGACATCGACGGCGCTCTGGGGATGTCCGTGAACAACGGGTCTGACGAGGACCCGTCCATCACGCTCATCTGGGACCTCCCGTCCGGGCAGACCGCGATGCTCTGGGGCTCAGGAGACACCGCATCCTTCGTCGAGCTGGCCGAGAACCTGGAGACGGCCACCGCGACGGACCCGCGGATCGTCGAGAACCTCAACCAGCGGGCACCCTTCATCGGACGCTGACCAGGCCAGCGGGTGGGCGTCGCGGCCACGGTCGGCGGGTCTCGGCGGAGGGGCCCACCCGCCCGAGGGGTGAGACGCGGAGAACTCCCTGCGGCACCCGGGAACCTCCCGGGTGCGCGTGACGTTGAGCCATCATGCACACGGGTCGGTAGGTGGTGAACGGCACCACCTCGGCACGCACACTCGAAAGGACCCACATGGAGGTCTCTGGGCTCGTCTGGGGTCTGACGATCGTTCTGATCGTCGGGCTCCTGGCGTTCGACTTCATCTTCCACGTCCGCAAGGCACACATCCCGACGCTGCGAGAGGCAGCGATCTGGTCGTCGATCTACGTCGGGCTCGCGCTCGTCTTCGGCGTCGGCGTCCTCGTCTTCGGGGGATCGCAGATGGGGTCCGAGTACTTCGCCGGCTACATCACGGAGAAGGCTCTCTCGGTCGACAACCTGTTCGTCTTCCTCATCATCATGGCGAGCTTCAAGGTGCCGCGCGCCGACCAGCAGAAGGTGCTGCTCTTCGGCATCGTCTTCTCGCTCATCGCCCGCACAGCCTTCATCTTCGTCGGTGTCGCGCTCATCAACCGCTTCTCGGCGCTGTTCTACCTCTTCGGTCTGTTCCTGCTCTTCACGGCCATCAAGCTGCTCAAGCCCGAGGGCGAGAGCGAGGGTGACGAGGCGAACAACTTCATCATCCGGACGGCCAAGAAGCTGTTCCACACGACCGACGAGTACGACGGCGACAAGCTCTTCACCATGCACAACGGCAAGCGTGCCCTCACGCCGATGCTGCTCGTCATGGTCGCCATCGGCGGTACGGACATCCTCTTCGCCCTCGACTCGATCCCGGCGATCTTCGGTCTGACGCAGAACACCTTCATCGTGTTCACGGCCACGGCCTTCTCGCTCATGGGTCTGCGTCAGCTGTACTTCCTGGTGGACGGGCTGCTCGACCGCCTCATCTACCTGTCGTACGGCCTGGCCGCGATCCTCGGGTTCATCGGCATCAAGCTCGTGCTGCACGCCCTGCACGAGAACAACCTGCCGTTCATCAACGGCGGCGAGCACGTCGACGTCTTCGAGGTCAGCACCCCGCTGTCCCTCAGCGTCATCGTCGGTGTCCTGGCGATCACCGTCATCGCCTCGCTCATGTCCGACAAGGGCAAGGTGCAGAACCTCGTCAACGGCGCTCGTCGCGACGCGTCGCACTACGTGGACCTGTCCTACACGACAGACCCCGCAGAGCGTCACCGTCTGTACGTCGAGCTCCAGGAGACCGAGAGCCGCCTGCAGAAGATCGACCCCAAGTACGCCGACATGTACACCGAGGACGAGGAGCTCAAGGCGCTCATCGCCCAGGCGCACGAGGCGCACGGATCGTTCCGCTCGGAGCCTGACCGCACCTGAGGTCCGGTCCCCCGGCGGTCTGCCGGGCCAGCACGACGAAGCCCCTCACGCACCGCGGTGCGTGAGGGGCTTCGTCGTGCTGTGGCGCTGCCCCGTGGGGCGGGCGCACGCTGCAGGCGCCGCGTCCAGGGCGTGCCGCACGATGCGGCCTCCCGGGGCCAGCAGACCGCGTCGTGCGGCTCGCTCTTCAGGTGTCAGGCAGCCAGCGCCTGGCGGAGCATCTCGAGAGCACCCTCGCGGGTCTCGGCCGCGGCGATGAACCCGGCCTTGTGGCAGAACACCGCGTCGGGCACGCCGGTCACCTCGGCGAGCTCGGCGCCGCCCAGGCCGCGCCAGGACTCGGGGAGCTCCTTGCGGGACCCGAACTGCGACGACTCGGGGCGGACGGTCTGGATCGTCCAGTGCCCGGTCGCGCCGGGGAAGACCGTGAAGAGCAGCTTCGACTGCTTGGTCGCGATGCCGCCGTGCGGGACGAACTTCTCGAGGACGACGTAGGTCTTCTTCGGGCTGGCGGCGTAGGCCTCGAGGAAGGTGCGCTCCGCGGCGATCGACGTCTCGTACTTGAGCCTGTAACGCTGCAGCAGCGTCGTCGCGAGCGCGACGGCGACCTGGAACTGGGAGTCGAAGTCCTCGTCGTCGCCGAGCGGGTTGAACAGGCCGAGCACCTCGGACACGTCGAGCGGGGCGGCGCCGAAGTCGCTCACCGTGTAGAGGTCCTGCCCGTTGTCGACGGCGTCGATGGCCTGCACCAGGCGGGAGTCGATCTTCTGCCACACGGCGTCGTCGCCGCAGTACTCCTTGCCGTAGTGCTGCCACAGCAGACCGAAGGCGGAGTAGAGGATCCCGTTGTCGCGGGCACCCGAGCTCAGCTGGTGGTGGTCGAAGCGCCGGGTCTCGACGTCGTAGACGCCGCCGACGTCGAGCACGACGTCGGCGGTCGCGAGGACCTCGGGGTCACGGGTGCGGACCACCTCGGCGTCCGGGAAGAGCTGCGTGAGGAGGGCGACGCCGAAGACGTCGTCTGCGTGGAACTTGCCGTTGTGGGTTGCGATGATCACACCGGACAGCCTACGGGGAGGGGCTGACGCGGCCCGCTGCGGCGGCCCGCCGCGCTCTAGCCCGCCGACGGCGGGCCTTGTGGCCCTCGCGTGACCGGCCCGTGACCACACTGCGGGTCGCCCGTAGCGCCCACCAGACGAGAACGCACTGGCGGAGCGGCTGACCCCGGTTAGCCTTGACCGGTGACTGACCACCAGAACGCCTCGTCGAACGACCTCCGCGAGGCCATCCCCGACGACCGTGACGACGCGCGGGACGAGATGCCGGACAAGCTCCGCGCCGACGTCCGCCTCCTCGGAGACCTGCTCGGCACCATCCTCCGCGAGGCCGGCGGCCCTGACCTCCTCGACGACGTCGAGCGGCTCCGTGGGCTCGTCATCACGGCCCAGAAGGCCCCGGAGTCTGGAGCGATCGACGAGGCAGAAGCCCTCATCGACACCTTCAGCCCCGAGCGGGCCGAAGAGGTCTCCCGTGCCTTCAGCTGCTACTTCCACCTGGTGAACCTCGCCGAGGAGCACCACCGGGTGCGGGTGGTGCACGAGCACGAGGCCGAGCTCTCGCCCGCCGAGGCGCACGCCCAGGACTACCTGCCCGATGCGCTGCGCCGCCTCGAGAGCGAGCTCGGCCCGGACGAGACGCGCCGTCGCCTCGCCGGCCTCGAGTTCCGCCCCGTCTTCACGGCCCACCCGACCGAGGCGCGCCGACGCGCCATCGCCGCGTCGATCCGCCGGATCACCACGCTGCTCGCGGCCCGCGACGAGTCCTCGCTCGCCGGGGTCTCGCGCCTGGAGAACACCGACCAGCTGCTCGCCGAGATCGACGGCCTGTGGCGCACGTCGCCGCTGCGCACCACCAAGCCCTCGCCCCTCGACGAGGTCCGCACAGCGATGGGGGTCTTCGACGAGACGCTGTTCAGCGTGCTCCCCGAGGTCTACCGCCGGCTCGACACCTGGGTGAACCGCGACGAGCCCGGGGTCTCGACCCCCGTCGCCCCGCCCTTCGTCCGTCTGGGCACGTGGATCGGCGGAGACCGCGACGGCAACCCGAACGTCACGGCGTCGATCACCCGCACCGCGGCCGCGATCGCGAGCGAGCACGTGCTCATCGCGCTCGAGAACGTCGCAGAGCGCGTGGGCCGCACCATGACCCTCGACGCGACGACGACACCGGCCTCCGAGGCCCTCGACCAGCTGTGGCTCTCCCAGCGCCAGCTCGCCCCCGAGATCACCGCGGACATCTCGAGCCGCTCCCCCAACGAGCCGCACCGCCGCACGCTGCTCGTCGTCGCCGAGCGTGTGCGCGCCACCCGCCGACGGGACGCCGACCTGGCCTACCCGTCCGCGGCCGACCTGCTCACCGACCTCCGCACGATCCAGGACTCCCTCGTCGCGGCAGGCGCCCGCCGGGTCGCGTACTCGGACCTGCAGAAGTTCATCTGGCAGGTGCAGACCTTCGGCTTCCACCTCGCCGAGCTCGAGGTGCGCCAGCACTCCCAGGTGCACCGGGAGACCCTCGCCGAGATCGCCGAGCACGGTGCCGACAGCGCGGGGCTGAGCGAGCGCTCGGTCGAGGTCCTCGACACCTTCCGGGCGATCGCCGCGATCCAGAAGCGCCACGGGGTCGACGCGGCCCGCCGCTACGTGGTGTCCTTCACGACGAGCGCCGAAGACCTCGCGAACGTCTACACCCTCGCGGCGCACGCGCTCGGCGGCCCCGAGCTCGCGCCCGTCCTCGACGTCGTGCCGCTCTTCGAGACCTTCGCCGACCTCCAGGCCGCACCCGGTGTCCTCGCCGAGTACGTGAAGAACCCCCTCGTGGTCGAGCGCCTCGAGGCGACAGACCGCCGCCTCGAGGTCATGCTCGGCTACTCCGACTCCTCCAAGGACGTCGGGCCGGTCTCGGCGACCCTCGCCCTCTACGAGGCGCAGGACAAGATCGCCGCGTGGGCGCAGGACGCCGACATCACGCTCACGCTCTTCCACGGCCGTGGTGGTGCGCTCGGGCGCGGCGGCGGCCCCGCCAACCGCGCCGTCCTCGCCCAGCCCCCGGGCTCGGTCGACGGGCGCTTCAAGCTCACCGAGCAGGGTGAGGTGATCGCGGCCCGCTACGGCGACCCGACGATCGCCACCCGGCACATCGAGCAGGTCGCCGCGGCGACCCTGCTGCAGTCGATGCCCTCGGTCGGCGAGCACAACGCCCAGGCTGCCGAGCGGTTCACCGACGTCGCTGCGACGCTCGACGTGGAGTCGCGCAAGCGGTTCTTCGAGCTCGTGCACGCCGAGGGCTTCCCGCAGTGGTTCGCCCAGGTGACCCCCCAGGAGGAGATCGGTCTGCTGCCCCTCGGCTCGCGGCCCGCCAAGCGTGGGCTGTCGGTCAACTCCCTCGACGACCTCCGGGCGATCCCGTGGGTCTTCGCGTGGACGCAGGCCCGCATCAACCTCACCGGGTGGTTCGGGCTGGGCACGGCTCTCGCAGCCGTGGGCGACGTCGACGAGCTCAAGCGGGCCTACGCCCAGTGGCCGCTCTTCTCGACGATGATCGACAACGTCGAGATGTCGCTCGCCAAGACCGACGTGCGGATCGCCGAGCGCTATCTCGCCCTCGGCGACCGCGACGACCTCGCGACGCTCGTCCTCGACGAGATGGCCCTCACCCGCGAGTGGGTCCTCAAGATCACCGGCAAGACGACGATGCTCGGCAACCTGCACGTCCTGGGTCGCGCGGTCCAGCTGCGCAGCCCCTACGTCGACGCGCTCTCGCTGATCCAGCTCCGAGCCCTGCGTGCCCTGCGCCGCGGCGCACCGCAAGAGCAGGTGCCGCAGCTGCAACGGCTGCTGCTGCTGTCCGTCAACGGGATCGCCGCCGGGCTCCAGAACACCGGGTGACCTCGACCGACCCGTACGACGCAGGCCCTCGACCGCACGTCTCGTGCTGTCGGGGGCCTGCGTCGTCTGCGTGGGGCCCAGGGCTCGCGGGGCTGTGGGCGCACGGGGCTGTGGGCGCACGGGGGTGTGGGCGCACGGGGCTGTAAGCGCACAGGCCCGTCGGCTCTCGGGACCACAGGGCGCTGGAGAGGGCTGGAGCGGGAGTGCAGGGCTCTCCCCCGGCCTTCTGTCCCAGGCCGGGCCGCAGAGGGCGTGGGACGATCATCGAGGAACAGTTCTCGATCCAGTCAGGTGATGACATGTCGACCACGTCCCCAGCACACCCCCCGAGCCCCCGGCAGACAGCCGACGAGCGTCTGCCCTTCGCCTCGTCCCCCGACGCCGTGCTCGCAGACCTCGACGCGACCGCGGGTGGCCTCTCGGCAGAAGACGCCGCACGCCGGCTCGAGACCGCGGGCCCGAACCGGCTGCCCGCGCCGAAGAAGACGAGCGCGATCCGCAGGCTGCTCGGGCACTTCGACGACATCCTCATCTACATCCTGCTCGCCTCTGCGGTCCTCAAGGCGATCCTCGGCGACTGGGTCGACTTCGCGGTGATCCTCGCCGTCGCCGTCATCAACGCGGCAGTCGGGTTCCTCCAGGAGGGGCAGGCCGAGAAGGCCCTCGACGGGATCCGCACCATGCTGTCCCTCGACGCCCAGGCCCTGCGGGACGGGGAGTGGGAGGTCGTCGACGCCGAAGACCTCGTCCCCGGTGACGTGGTGCGCGTGAGGTCCGGTGACAGGGTCCCTGCGGACCTGCGCCTCCTGGAGGCGACGAACCTCCAGGTCGAGGAGGCTGCGCTGACGGGCGAGTCCGTCCCGGCAGCCAAGCAGCTCGAGGCCGTGGGACCAGACGCCGGGATCGGCGACAGGTCGACGATGCTCTACTCCGGGACGATCGTCGCTGTCGGCCAGGGCGTCGGGGTCGTCACCGCGACGGGCGCCCAGACCGAGATCGGACGCATCCAGTCGCTCATCGGCGAGGTCGACCACCTCGAGACGCCGCTGTCGAAGCAGCTCGCGTCCTTCGGCAAGGTGCTGTCCCTCGGGATCCTCGCGATGGCCGGGGTGATGCTCGTCATCGGACGCGTGATCCACGACTTCGAGCTGCCCGAGCTGGTCTCGGCCGCGATCGGCTTCGCCGTCGCCGCGGTCCCCGAAGGGCTCCCGGCGCTGGTGACCGTGACGCTCGCCCTCGGTGTGCAGCAGATGGCTCGCCGCAACGCGATCACCCGCAAGCTCACGGCCGTCGAGGCGCTCGGCTCTGTCACGACGATCTGCTCGGACAAGACCGGCACGCTCACCAAGAACGAGATGACGGCCCGCACCGTCGTCACGGCGGAGGGCAGCTACACCGTCGAGGGCCTCGGCTACGCCCCTGAAGGCCGTGTCACGACAGCCGACGGCGGCGACGCGAGCCTCGCCGAGCACGCGGACCTGCGCGCCTTCGTCGAGGCCGCCGTCGCCTGCAACGACGCGAGGGTCGTCGAGGTCGACGGGCACTGGCAGGTCGTCGGTCAGCCGACCGAGGGGGCTGTGACGACTCTGGGACGCAAGGCCGGCGTCGACCCGTCAGCGGTCGAACGTCTCGCCGTCCTGCCCTTCGAGTCGTCGACCAAGTACATGGCGACCCTCGACAGGGTCCCCGACGGCCGCACCCTCGTCCACGTGGTCGGTGCCCCCGACCGCCTCCTCGACCGCAGCACCCACGAGCGCGGCAGCGACGGGACCCCGGTGCCGATCGACAGGGCACGCTGGGAGGCGACGATCGACGAGCTCGGTGGCCAGGGGCTTCGTGTCCTCGCCGCCGCCGAGCGGGTCGCGGTCGCCGGTGCGACGACGCTGAGCGCGGACGACGCAGAGTCTGACCTCGTGCTCCTCGGTCTCGTCGGGATCGTCGACCCGCCGCGACCCGAGGCCATCCAGGCGATCGCCGACTGCCACCGTGCCGGGATCCGCGTGAAGATGATCACCGGCGACCACATCGGGACCGCCGTCGCGATCGCCCGCGAGCTGGGGATCGTGCAGGGACCTGACGCCGCCCGCGCCCTGACCGGCGCTGAGCTCGAGGCCATGACCCAGGAAGAGCTGCGCACCCGGGTGCGGGAGGTCGACGTGTTCGCCCGCACCAGCCCCGAGCACAAGATCAGGATCGTCAGGGCGCTCCAGTCCCACGGCGAGGTGGTCGCGATGACCGGCGACGGCGTCAACGACGCCCCGGCGCTCACCCGGGCGGACATCGGCATCGCGATGGGCATCAAGGGGACCGAGGCGACCAAGGAGGCTGCCGAGATCGTCCTGGCCGACGACAACTTCGCGACCATCGAGCGTGCCGTCGAGGAGGGTCGACGGATCTACGACAACATCCGCAAGTCTGTCGTGTTCCTGCTGCCCACGAACGGCGCGCAGTCCCTCGTGATCCTCGTCGCGGTCCTGTTCGGCCTCACGCTGCCGCTCGCCCCCGTGCAGATCTTGTGGGTCAACCTCGTCACCGCCGTCACGCTGTCGCTCGCACTCGCCTACGAGCCCGCCGAGGACGGCATCATGTCCAGGCCCCCGCGTGGCCCCGGCGGGTCCGTGATCTCGGCCTCGTCGCTGCGGTACGTCGTCGTGGTGTCGGTGCTCATCGGTGCGGCGACCCTCGCGGTGTTCTTCATCCAGCGGGAGTCCGGCGCGTCGACAGCCGTCGCCCAGACCACGGCGGTGACGATGCTCGCCCTCGGTCAGCTGGCCTACCTGTTCAGCTGCAGGTTCATCGGGCAGTCGAGCCTCACGCCCCGCGTGCTGCGCGGCAACCCCGTGGTGTGGATCGCCACCGGCGCCCTCGTCGCCCTGCAGCTGGTGTTCACCTACGTGCCGTTCATGAACTCGTGGTTCGACTCCGCACCGATCGGGCTGCGCGAGTGGGGCATGACCTTAGGCTTCGCGGTCGTCGTGTTCCTGCTCGTCGAGGCTCTCAAGGCCGTGACCCGGCGCGGCGAGCGCCGGGCCGACGCAGCACGGCTGCGGGAGCGCGGGGTGTGAGGGCTGGGAGGCTCAGTCGTCGTGCTCGGCCCTGAGCTCGCGGCCGATCGCCTCGGCGAAGGTGTCGACGTCCTCCTCCGTGGTGTCGAAGGCGCACATCCAGCGGACCTCGCCGCGCGCGGCGTCCCAGTCGTAGAAGGCGAACTGCTCGCGGACCCTGTCTGCCGCGGCCCGCGGGAGGACGGCGAAGAGCCCGTTCGACTCGGTCGGCTGCGAGAAGGACAGCTCCGGCGCCTGCCCCTCCTCGATCATGAGGTCGAGCCTGGACCGCAGCCGGCGTGCCATCGCGTTGGCGCGGGCCGCAGACCGGAGCCAGAGGTCACCGTCGAGGATCGCGAGCAGCTGGGCAGAGACGAAACGCATCTTCGAGGACAGCTGCATGGTCATCTTGCGGATGTAGTCGACCCCGTCGACAGCGTCAGGGTCGAGCACCACGACGGCCTCGCCGAGCACGAGGCCGTTCTTGGTGCCGCCGAAGGAGAGCACGTCGACGCCGACGTCTGTGGTGATCTCACGCAGGCTGGAGCCGAGGGCCGCCGCCGCGTTGGCGATGCGTGCACCGTCCATGTGCACCCGCATTCCGCGCTCGTGGCAGTGCGTGGTGATCGCGCGGATCTCGTCGGGGGTGTAGACGGTGCCCAGCTCGGTCGACTGGGTCAACGACACCGCGAGCGGCTGGGCGCGGTGCTGGTCCCCCCAGCCCCACGCCTGCTCGTCGATCCGCTCCGGCGTGAGCTTGCCGTCAGGGGTGTCGACGGTCAGCAGCTTGAGCCCGCCGACGCGCTCGGGCGCCGCGTTCTCGTCGTTCTCGATGTGCGCGTAGCGCGAGGTGATGACAGCGCCCCACCGCGGGAGCATCGACATGAGGCTCACGACGTTGGCACCTGTGCCGTTGAAGACGGGGTAGGCGAGCGCCTGCTGGCCGAAGTGACGCTGGACGACCTCTCCCAGGCGCGTGGTCCACGGGTCGGCACCGTAGGCCCGGGCGTGACCCGCCCCGACGTCGGCGAGGGCCGCGAGGACCTCGGGGTGGGCACCGGCGTAGTTGTCAGAGGCGAAGGTTGGCTGCACGTCGACAACCTTACGTCGCAGGTCCGACGCGTCGCGGGGACCCTGTGGACAGCTGCGGAGGGTGTCGGAGGGCTGCGGTTGAATGGGCCCATGGCCACGTACCTCGCCCGCATCACGGTCCACGACGAGCTCGACCTGGAGTCGATCCTCGGCATGGCCGACGCCCTCGGTGCCGTCGGCACACCTGGCGTCACCGAGACCGCGACGGTCTTCGAGGTCCCCGGGGAGGCGCCTGACGCCGGCGTCGCCACGGTGGCGGCCGCCCAGCACGCCGCCGACGTGCTCGACGGCTTCGAGTACGAGGTGCTCGTCCTCGAGATCTACTGACAGCCGGACCGTCGCACGGGAGGCACCCGGAGCAGGCAGGATAGACGGGTGCTCGGAGTCCTCACAGGTTTTGCCATCATCGCCGCGATCATCGCCGTGGGGTACGTCGTGGGACGGATCGGGCTGCTCGGCCCGGACGCCCGGCCCATCCTCGCGCGGCTCGTCTTCTTCGTGCTGGCGCCGAGCCTGCTGTTCACGATCTTGGCCGACGCCGAGGTGGGGCAGCTCTTCTCGCCCCTCCTGGTGGTCTCGCTGCTGGCAGCCGCGACGAGCTTCGCCGTCTACGGGCTGGTGGCCCGGCTGCTCTGGCACCGCGGCGTGGCAGAGACCGTCATCGGCGCCCTCTCGGCCGGGTACGTCAACGGCAACAACATCGGGATCCCCGTCGCGGTCTACGTGCTCGGAGACCCCGCGTACGTGGCCCCGGTGATCCTGGTCCAGCTGCTCCTCTTCGCACCCCTCGGCCTCGCCGTGCTCGACGCCGCACAGCAGGGGCGGGTGAGCGTCGGACGGCTCGCGACAGGTCCGCTGCGCAACCCGATCATCATCGGCTCGGCCCTCGGGCTGCTCGTCGCCCTGCTCGACGTGACGCCGCCCGAGGCCTTCATGGAGCCCTTCCGGATCATCGGGGGCGCTGCCGTACCGCTCATGCTGCTGTCCTACGGGATCTCGCTGCACGGCCAGAAGGTCCTCGAGCAGGGGTCGGACCGCCGGGACGCCGTGCTCGCCTCGGCGATCAAGCTCCTCCTCATGCCTGCCGTCGCCTGGACCGCCGGGGTGCTGATCTTCGACCTCGACCACCAGGAGCTCTTCGTGGTCGTGGCGCTCGCCGCGCTCCCCACAGCGCAGAACGTGTTCAACTACGCCCAGCGGTACAGGCGCGGCGAGACCCTGGCGCGCGACGCGATCTTCGTGACGACCATCGGCTCGCTGCCGGTCCTGCTCGGGGTCGCGGCGGTCCTGCGCTGAGCAGGCGCCCTGGGCTGACCGCGCGGTCCGCACTGACCAGGGGCCTGCGCTGACCAGACGGATCAGCCAAGCTGGCTCGGGCCAGACGGCTCAGCCAGCTGCTCTGAGCAGACAGCTCAGCCAGCCGGCTCAGCCGACCGACTCAGCCCAGCTGGTCGATGACCACGCGGGCGATCGAGAAGTAGATGATGAGCCCCGTGCCGTCGATCACCGTGGTGATGAGCGGCCCGGACACGACAGCGGGGTCGATCCCGACCTTCTTGATGACCAGCGGCAGGACCGACGCGACGAGCGAGGTCCACAGGACGATCGCGACCACGGAGAGCGAGACCGTCAGCGCGACGTCGGTCCCCACCCCCTGCACGAGTGCACGGACCCACGCGACCGAGGCGACCGTCGCCGCGATGAGCACCCCCGTCGCCATCTCCTTGCGGACCACCCGGAACATGTCGCGCATGCGGACCTGCCCCATGGCCATCGCGCGGATCAGCGTCGTGGTGATCTGCGTGCCGGTGTTGCCACCGGTGCCGATGAGCAGCGGCACGAAGAACATCAGTGCGACGACGCCCTCGAGCTCGCTCTCGAAGTGCTCCATGACCGTCCCGGTGTACATGGCGGCGAGGAAGAGCATGAGCAGCCAGGTGATGCGCTTGCGGAACAGGCGCAGCGGCGAGGCCCGCAGGTAGGGGACCTCGAGGGGGGACGAGCCTCCCTGGCGCTCGGCGTCCTCGGTCATCTCCTGGTCGAGGATGTCGACGACGTCCTCGACGGAGATCACCCCGACGAGCTCGCCCTCGTGGACGACGGGGATGCCCGAGAGGTCGTGCTCGGTGAGCAGCCGCGCCGCGACCTCCTGGTCGGCGAGCGCACCGACGGAGACGACGTCGGTGTCCATGAGGTCGCCGATGACCACCCCCGGCTCGGCGAGCACGAGGTCGAGGTAGGACACGACCCCGACGAGCCTGTGGTCGGGAAGGGCGGTGACGAGCACCTCGTCGTTGTCCAGGGTCGCCGTCCGGGCCTGGTCACGGATCGTCTCGACGGCCTCGGCGACGGTCATCGTCTGGGTGACCGAGACGACCGTGGGGTCCATGCGCGAGCCTGCGCTGTCGTCGGGCCAGGCCAGCAGCCCGCGCAGCGTCGCCGAGCGGACGGCTCCGGTGCGGTCGAGGACGTCGCGGCGCTCGTCGGCAGGGAGCCTGCGCAGGATCTCGGCCGACCTGTCGTGGTCGAGGGAGTCGAGGAGCCCGGCGCCGACGGTCGGGGACAAGACGCTCAGGACTGTGACGACGGAGCTGGTGTCGATCGAGTCGAAGAGCTCGCGGGACGTCTCCGGGGTGAGGAGGGCCACGAGCCGGCGGACCTCGGCGTCGGTGAGGTCGTCGACCTGCTCGGTCCGGTCCCACGACCCGGCGACGTCGCGCAGCCAGGTCTGGACGGCGGCGTCGGTCGAGGCGACGAGGACGTCGCGCAGGTCGGTCGTGGTGCGGGGGGTGGGGGTGGTGTTCTGGCGCACTGGGGCACTCCACTTCGGGTGGGGCCACCGGCGGGTCGTCTGGGCACGTCAGCCGCTGTGCCGTCAGCGCCCGGGGAGGGCGTGGACGTCAGGGCAGCTCACGCGCGGCAGAGGAAGGTCGCTCGGCGGCGCGGGTGGTGTGGACGACGGGCTCCGCTACGAAGACTCCGGAGACTCGGTGGTCTCAGGGATCTCTCGCGTGGTGCTCACGTGTCAGGCGCCAGTGCTGGGCTGCCCACGCCTCTCGGCGGGGAGGTCAGAAGCTGTCAGGGCCGCAGAGTGCCTGGGAGCACCGACGCCATGGATAGGTCGCTCGGACTGCAACTCGCTGGCTCCATGGTCGTCACCTCCTCAGGTCGGTCCCCGGGTGCGGTGGTGCGTGCACGTGCTGGCAGGCACCTGTCGGCGCGGCTGTGCGCGCTGCGGGGATGCCTCCACCCTATGCCAGGTCCGTCGGGGCCGGGGGTGACGGTCCTCACCCCCGGCCCCGGTCCCGGCGCCGCGAGCCTCAGACGGTGACGCTCCCCGCGTCGGTGCTGCCCGAGAGCGTCCCGCCCAGCACCAGCCCGTCGACCTCGTCGCCCGAGACGGTCCCTCCGGAGGTGATCGTGTAGGTGGCACCGGGGACCAGGTCGGGTGTCGAGAAGACGACGGTCTGGAAGCTCTTCGCCGGGGTGTAGGAGGCGACGACGGTTCCGTCCTCGGCGACGAGGCTCACTGTCGTCCCGGCGGGCTGGGCTGCGTCGAAGACCACCATGGTCGACGCCTGCGGTGACGACGCCGCCGGGGACACCGCCATGCCGGCGCTGCCCGCGGCGACGAGGACTCCCCCGCTCACCTCGACACCGCTGTTCGCGTCGATCGCCCCGTTGCCGCCGTCCGTGGGACCGTCGACCGTCGTGGTGCCCCCGGTGATGCTGATCGACCCGTTCGAGTCCAGGCCGTCACCGCCCGCGTCGACCGTCAGGGTGCCGCCCGAGATGAGCAAGAAGGTCTCGGCATCGGCCGTGAAGGTCTCCTCACCGCCCATCCCACCTCCGCCGCCCATCCCTCCGGGGCCGCCGGTGCCTGACGAGTCCGCCCCGCCGGAGACGTTGATGCCGTCGTCGGCAGCCGTCACGTCGAGGTCTCCGCCGCTCAGCGTGATGCTCGCGGCCTCGAGCCCCTCGTAGGAGGCCCGGACCACGACGGTCCCCGCGGAGACTGTCAGCGCACCGTCGGCGTGGACGCCGTCGTCACCGCTGGCCAGGGTCAGCCCTCCGCCCGAGACGGTGACCTGACCGTCGGAGTGCAGGGCGTCGTCGGCGGAGTCGACGTCCACGGTCCCGCCCGAGACGCGGACGCTCGCCGTGCCCTTGATCCCCTTGGACGACACGTCGGCGAGGACGGTCCCGGTGCTCCCTCCGGCAGCGACGATGCTGAGGGTCCCGCCGGAGACGATCGCGTGGGTCTCGGCCTGGATGCCGTCACCGTCTGTCGTGAGGTCGAGGGTGCCGCCGCTGACCGACACGTAGCCGAGCGTCGTGTCGTCGACGTTCGTGGACTTCAGCCCGTCGCCGCCCGCCGTGGCGGTGATCGTGGGGCTCGAGAGCTCGCCGTCCTTGACCACGACGTAGTCCTTGCCACGGACGGCGTCGTCGGTCGCGGTGACGGTGAGGTCGCCGCCGGAGATCACGAGACCGTCCTTGCTGACGATGCCGTCGCCCGCATTCGCGTCAACGCTCAGCGCACCGGTCCCCGTGATCGTCAGGTCGGCGGTCGAGAAGATCGCACTGTCGGGCTCGTCGGTCGCGCTGTCGGGGTAGACGTAGCTGTCGGCGTCGGAGACGCTGTTGCTCGAGCCCTCCGCGAGGACGATCATCGCCTTGCCCGCGTCGGTGATCACGACAGGTGCGGACGTCGAGCTCGCGATGTCGACACCGTCGAAGACCAGCCGGACCACGCCGTCGTCTGCGGAGTCCACGACGACCTGCCCGTCGGTGAGCTCGCCCGAGAGCCTGTAGGTGCCCGAGGCCGTGATCGTCACGGTGCTGCCGTCGACCACGACGGCGGCGCTGTCAGAGCTCGCGGTGTCGCCGTCGAGCGAGACGGCGACCTCGGCGCCGGTGTCCCACTCGTAGTCCGAGGCCTCGTCGTGGTCGGCGGCGACGTCACCCGTCGCGTCGGCGACAGTCGTCGCTACGGTCTCCGTCTCGGCGCTGCTGGTGCTGGTCGTCGAGTCTGGTGAGCCTGCTGAGGTCCCGGCTGTGCTCGTGGGTGAGCACCCGGCGACCAGGGCGAGGGCGAGCAGGGGGGCGAGGGCGGTGAGGCGGGCGGGACGTCGCACGGTGGGCTCCAGGTGTCTGTCGGTCGGTGTCGACACTTGTTCTACGGAGCGGGTCTATGGCACCCGTGGGCCGTGGCTGTGCGGCGGCTGTGGAGCGTCAGGCGGAGACGCGTGCGCGGGCCGTCCGGCGCCGGGCGACCGCGTACGCGACGCCCAGCAGCGCGATCCACCCGACACCCACGACGAGCGAGACCCGCGTCGCCTCGGTCACGCCGAGCATGACGACGACCCCGACCATGAAGACGATCGCGAGGACCGGGGCGACGGGCCAGAACGGCACGGGGAACTCCGACGGTCCCAGCTCGCCACGGGCGATCTTGCGGCGCATCGAGACGTGGGACGCGAGGATCATCAGCCACACCCAGACCGTCGCGAAGGTGGCGAGGGAGGCGATGACGAGGAACACGTCGTCGGGCACGAGGGCGTTGAGGACCACCCCGACGGTGAGAGTCGCGGCCATGAGCACCACGGTCATCCACGGGACGCCGTTCTTGGAGACCTTGCCGAAGGACGCTGGCGCGTTGCCCGTCCTGGACAGCCCGAAGAGCATCCTGCCGGCGCTGTACACGTCGCTGTTGATCGCGGACAGCGCGGCGGTGATGACCACGGCGTTGAGGATGTGCGCGGCCGCGGGGATGCCGAGTCCGTCGAAGATCTGCACGAAGGGGCTGCCGTCGTCGCCGATCGTGTCCCACGGGGAGAGCATCATGAGGATCGCGAGCGTGAAGACGTAGAACACCAGGATGCGCACGGGCACGGTGTTGATCGCCCGCGGCACCACCTGCGCCGGACGGTCGGCCTCGCCGGCCGAGATGCCGATGGTCTCGATCCCCCCGAAGGCGAACATCACGACTGTGAAGCAGGCGAGGAAGCCGCCGAGGCCGTTCGGGAAGAACCCGCCGTGGTCGACGAGGTTCGAGGCCCCGACCTGGGCGTCGTCGGCGAGGGAGAAGCCGAAGACGACGATCAGGGCACCGCCGACGATCATCGCGACGATCGCCACCACCTTGACGAGGGACAACCAGAACTCGACCTCGCCGAAGACCGAGACCTTGAGCAGGTTGATCGCGGCGATGACGCAGATGATCGCCGCGACCCACGTCCACCGCGGGACGTCGGGGAACCAGAAGCCCATGTAGATGCCGAAGGCCGTCACGTCGGCGATCGCGACGATCGCCATCTCGAAGGCGAAGGTCCACCCGGTGACGTAGCCGGCGAAGCGCCCGAGATAGGTGTGTGCGTACTCGCCGAAGGACCCGGAGACGGGGTTGCGGACCGTCATCTCACCGAGGGCGCGCATGACGACGAAGACCGCCATACCTCCGAGGAGGTATGCCAGCAGCACGCTCGGACCAGCCTGCTGGACAGCGCTCGCGGAACCGTAGAACAGACCTGTGCCGATGGCCGAGCCCAGCGCGATGAACCGGATGTGCCGGGCCTTGAGCCCGCGCCGCAGGGTCGGGGCTGCTGCTCGCCCGGAGGATTGGTCGACGGGGTTCGGGACGACTGCGTGGTCGGGAGCGTCTGCCGGACGCGCAGCACCCGCGGCCTGCGACGGGCCAGGCTCGGGTGCGAAGGGGGTGGACGGAGCATCGGGAAGGTCGTTCGGCACGTCGAGAAGGCCTTGTCTGCGCAGGGGGGCGGCCGTCCAATCGGGTGGCGCCGGCCGATTCTACGTCCGTACCGGGCAGAGGTGACAGATCAGCCCAAGAGCTCGCGGACGTCCGTCGCGGTCAGGCCCGCCCCACCTGCGGCTCCGCCGTCGAGGACGCTCGCGAAGAGCTTCGACTTCGAGGCCTTGAGCGCCATGACCTTCTCCTCGATCGTGTCGGTCGAGACCATGCGGTACACGTTGACGTTGCGCGTCTGACCGATGCGGTGCGCCCTGTCGACGGCCTGGGCCTCGGCCGCTGGGTTCCACCACGGGTCGAGCAGGATGCAGTAGTCCGCGGCGGTGAGGTTGAGCCCGAAACCACCGGCCTTGAGCGAGATGAGGAACACGGAGGTCTCCCCCGAGGTGAAGCGCTCGATGGTCTCGGTCCGTCGGCGGGTGCGGCCGTCGAGGTAGGAGTAGTCGACGTCCTTGCGGTCGAGGTGGTCACGCACCCGGCCGAGGAACTGCGTGAACTGGCTGAAGATCAGCACGCTGTGGCCCTCGGCGAGGATGTCGTCGAGCATCTCGTAGAGCACCTCGAGCTTGGACGAGGGCACCTTCTCGTGCTCGCTGTCGACCAGGCTCACGTCGAGGCTCGCCTGGCGCAGCACCGTGAGGGACCTGAACACCTCGAAGCGGTGCTCACCGAACTCGTCGACGAGTCCGAGCACCTTGGTGCGCTCGCGCTGCAGGTACGCGTCGTAGAGCGCACGGTGGCGGGAGTTGAGCACGACGTCGACCACCTGCTCCTGCTTCTCGGGGAGGTCCTTGGCGACGTCTTCCTTGGTGCGGCGCAGCATGAAGGGCGCGATGCGTCGGCGCAGCTGGTCCAGGCGCGAGACGTAGCCCTCCTTCTCGATCGGCTTGGCGTAGTAGTCCTGGAACTTGCCGGGTGTGGGGAACAGCCCCGGGCTGACGACCGACACGATCGACCACAGCTCCATGAGGTTGTTCTCGAGAGGCGTCCCGGTCAGCGCGAGCTTGAAGGGCGCGTCGAGCCGCCGCGCGCACTGGTAGGCCACCGACTGGTGGTTCTTGACGAACTGCGCCTCGTCGAGGATCAGCCCGGCCCAGGCCTGCGTGCGGTACTCCTCGAAACCGAGACGGAACAGCGCGTACGAGGTGACCACCACATCAGCCCCGGCGACGACCTCGGACAACGGGGTGCGCCGACGCGCGAGGGTCTCGGTGACTGTCACGGCCTTCAGACCTGGGGTGAACCTGCGGACCTCGGCAGCCCAGTTCCCCACCACGCTCGTCGGGGCGACCACGAGGAACGGGGCCGTGCTCCGCGTCTGGGCTACGCTCCCTGTCCCCGTGGCGTCCTCGGCACCGACGACCTCCGAGCGGTCGGCAGCTGCTGGTCCCGGCGAGGTCGCTACGGTCTCCGACGCCGTCGCGGTCTCGCGGACGTGCTGGACGAGGGCGAGCGCCTGGAGCGTCTTGCCCAGCCCCATGTCGTCGGCGAGGACCCCGCCGAGCCCGTGCTCGTGCAGGAAGGCGAGCCACTCGAACCCCTCCTGCTGGTACTCGCGCATGGTCGCGTCGAGACCTGCCGGCGCGGGGACGGGCCCAGGCCGCGCTCCCCCGGCGAGCGCGCCGACGGCCTCGCGCCACGCCTGTGCCTGGCCGCCGACGACCCCGAGCCTCTCGAGCTCGTCGAAGAGCCCCGCCTGGAACCTGTTGACGCGCAGCGTGCCGCCCATCGTGTCCTGCATGGCGCGGGCTTCCTCGATGAGCTCGCGCAGCGCGTGGAAGCGCTCGTCGTCGAGGGAGAAGTGCAGACCGTCGACGAGCAGCAGGTAGGACTTGCCCTTGGCCAGGGCTGTGAAGACGTCCGCGAAGGGGATGAACTGCTGGCCCGCGGTGACGATCACGGCGAGGTCGAACCAGTCGCGGGTCTCGGGCAGCGTCGAGGTCGACACGGAGATCTCGACGTCGTCGGCCCGCCTGTAGTCCACCGCCTCACCCCGGACCTCGACGACGAGGTCGGTCTCCTCCTGCGCGAGGTCGAGCAGGAGCGGGAGCTCGTCGGTGACGAAGAGAGCCGTGGCGACGTCGGCGAGCTCGGTCCGTCCCACGCGGGCGACGGCGGCCGCGGCCACGTCGGCCAGCCGTGCGGTGTCGTCGGCAGCGCGCCGTGGCTCGGCCGCCACGCCGGGCAGGCGTGGGGCACGCCCGGCGAGCCTGTCGAGCAGCTGCGTCTCGGCCCGCGGGTCGCGGACGCCAGCGTCGGTCTGCCGGATGCTCGGCCCGAGGTCGAACCGCAGGGTGTGGGTGGTGCCGTCGTCGTCCTCGACCGCGTAGCGCCACTGCCAGGTCAGACGCAGACCGTGCTCGGGCAGGTGCAGCACGTCGAGGTGCAGCGTGGGCCGCGGGCGCTCCGGGAGCGTGATCGACGGGTCGAGGTCGACAGCGTCGAAGCGGTCTTCGAGGGCGGGCAGGACGCGGAGCAAGAAGCGCCGCTGGTCGGTCTCGGGGACCGTGAGCGGCTCGGGGCGCTCGAGCAGCGCGAGGACCGGGGGGTCGACGGGCGAGGCGAGCGGGGCGAGCACAACCCGGGTCTCCTTGGTGGGAGCCCGGCGGCCCCGCCACGTCACGAGCCCCGTCGGGGGCTCGCCGAGCAGCGACGTCGTCGCACGGTCGAGGGGGGTCAGGCCGTGGGGCGTGCCGGCAGCCTCGGCCGCCGACGAGGCTGTGCTGGCGGTCTGAGGCGGCGCGTCTGCGAGGTCGAGAGCGTCCTGCCCGGAAGCGTCGGTCTGGCCGAGCGCACCCGCGCCCGCCAGCTCCACCGACGCACCCGCTCCTGCTGGACCGTCAGCCCTGCTGGCGGGGTCGAGCGACGTGGTGTCGGCCTCGATCGCGGCGCCGAGGACCAGTCCTGCCGTCCCGCGCGAGACAGTGAGCCGGGTGCGGGCGGGACCTGCGAGCACGACAGGGCTCTGCGCCTTGTCCGAGTGCACCATCGGCAGGCCCGAGCGTCGGGCCTCGGTGAGCAGCGCCCACAGCGCGGCGCTCGGCAGCTCGTCCGCGTAGACCCACGTCGGCGCCGAGAAGTAGGCAGAGTCGGAGACGCTGATCGCGAGACCGAAGAGAGAGCGCAAGATGTCGACGTGGCCGTCCGGGTAGGCCCCGTGACGGTAGTTGAGGAATCTCAGCTCGCTCCACGAGATGCCTGTCCGCACCCAGCGCCCCGTCGCGCTCCGGGTCACCGGACGCATCCCCAGGCGCGGCGAGTCGACCGAGGCGAGCGCGCGCCTCGACGACCGACCCGTCGGCTCGGTGAGGAGCTCGACCTGGAGGCCGACGTCGTGGGAGCTGCGCACGTCCCACGGCTTGGGCTTGCGGCCAGGGCGGCCGGAGACGGACGGGGTGTCGTCGGGCTCGGTGAGGAGGGTCGCGAAGGTCCGCTCCCACTCGGCGCTGCGGCGTGGGGTGGTGCGACCCGTGGCAGGGGACGCGGTCTGCGCGGCGTGAGCCGGTGAGCCGGCAGCCCCGCTGGCACCGTCCGTCCCGGGGAGGTCTCCGGCGCCTGCGCCGCCGTCGGCGCGCTCCCCCGCAGTGTCGGCTGCGACCCCGGCCGCGGCGTCGGCCATGATCGCCTGCGCGGTGAGCCGGTCGAGGTACGCGAGGAGCGTGGCAGCCGTGTGCTTGCAGTTGAGGCGGACGGGGCAGGAGCACCTGCCGTAGCGCGGGGTCGCCTGCTCTCCGGCGCTCGACATCTCGACGACAGTCACGTACTGCTTGCGGGCCGATCCGCGGACCTGGCCGACGATCGTCGTGCCGTCGCCGTTCCGCGCGACCGAGACGACCTGCCCCGCACTGACGTACTCCTCGCCACGGGCGAAGGTCTCCGAGCCCACGAGCTGGGACACGTCGGCTGCTGAGAACACCCCCGAAGTCTCTCACCGACCGGTGACAGCCGAAGCACTCCCAGCACCGCGGCCGCACGCTGCTGACCGCCTCCGCACCAGACTGGGCCGCTGAGGACTGCTCAGCACCCGGCGGAGTCGTACGAGCAGAGCTTGTCGAAGGCCGTCGTCAGACCCGAGGTGACTGCGTCGCGAGCGCTGCCCACCGACTCCTCGCCGCTGAGCATCGCCACGATGGTCACGGCGTTGCCCCGGCGGGTCACCGCCGCGTAACTGCCAGCCCCCTGGTCGCCGAGCTCGGCGTAGTTGTTAGCCAGTCCACGTCCCTGGGCCCCGACCGCGACGTCTTCCACGCTGTACGACCCGCTGTCGCCCGGAGGCGTCTCGACACACGCGTCCATCGCGGCACGGACCCGGTCCGCGACGGCCGAGGCGGTCTCGGCGTCCGGGAAGACGGCGACGGTCTGGAGACCGACCGGGTCCGTGCTCTCGTAGAGACCCTGTGACACGGTCTGCACAGCGACAGCCTCCGGTGCCGCGGGGACCGAGCAGGCTGACGACAAGAACCAGGTCTCGGCCTGGTCTGTCGACCCGCGGCTCTCGCCGACGGGCTCGAGCTCGTCGGGGCCGAGCATCACGTCGTCGGTGAGATCGAGACGGACGGACGCCGGGGGCTCGGTCGCCGCAGGCTCCTCGGTCGCCGTGGTCTCCTCCGACGACGGGGCCGGCTCGCTGGTGGCCGTCGACTCCGCCGCTGTCGTCGACGCCGTGGCCGATGGCGACTCTTCGGCCGAGCCGTCACCGCCAGAGCACCCTGCGACGAGGAGGACGGACAGGACCACGGCGACGTGAGCTCTCATCCGTCGATGATCCCCGCTGGTCGCCGCTCGCGCTACCGCAGGTCAGCGCACGAGTGGCCGGGCCCCTGGTGCAGGGAGAGACCTCTGGTCGGACGGATCAGCCGACGGGCGTGACCGCCTCGAGCACCCCGTCGCCGAACTTCTCGAGCTTGGCGGCACCGACCCCGCTCACGGTGCCGAGCTCGTCGCTCGTCGTCGGACGGAGCACAGCGATGTCGCGGAGCGTCGCGTCGTGGAACACGACGTACGCCGGCACGCCAGCCTCCTTGGCCGTCGCGGCGCGCCACGCGCGGAGCCGCTCGAAGACGGCTGCTGCGGTGTCATCGAGGTCGACGGCAGCCTTCGCCTGCCCCTTGCCGGCCGATCGCGTCCGGGTCCGGGCAGCCTTCGGCGCCTCCCGCCGGAACCTCACCTCACGTGCGCCGGAGAGCACCTCGGCCGAGTCGGCCGTCAGCTGGAGCGTGCCGTAGCCCTCGCCGTCGACCCCGAGCAGGCCACGGGCGAGCAGCTGGCGGACGACCCCGCGCCACTCCCCGTCGGAGAGGTCGCTGCCGATGCCGAAGGTCGACAGGCTGGTGTGACCGAGCTGGGTCACGCGCGGCGTCTCCTTGCCGAGCAAGATGTCCACGAGGTGGCCTGCGCCGTAGCGCTGCCCGCGGTCGCGCTCGAGGCGGACGACCGTGGAGAGCAGCTTCTGCGCGGCGACGGTCCCGTCCCACGTCTCGGGTGGCGAGAGGCAGGTGTCGCAGTTGCCGCAGGCCGTGCTCTGCTCACCGAAGTACGAGAGCAGCTGGACGCGTCGGCACTCGACGGTCTCGCACAGGGCGAGCATCGCGTCGAGGTGCGCCGACAACGCGCGCTTGTGCGTGGCGTCGCCCTCGGACTGGTCGATCATGCGGCGCTGCTGGACCACGTCCTGGAGGCCGTAGGCCAGCCAGGCCGTCGACGGCTGGCCGTCACGGCCCGCTCGCCCGGTCTCCTGGTAGTAGCCCTCGACAGACTTGGGCAGGTCGAGGTGGGCGACGAACCGCACGTCGGGCTTGTCGATCCCCATGCCGAAGGCGATGGTCGCGACCATGACGATCCCGTCCTCACGCAGGAACTTCGACTGGTTGGCCGCGCGCACGTGGGCGGGCAGCCCTGCGTGGTACGGCAGGGCCGGGATCCCCTGCGCGACGAGGTGCTCGGCGGTCTGCTCGACCGAGTTCCGCGACAGGCAGTAGACGATGCCGGCGTCACCAGGGTGCTCGGTGCGCAGCAGCTCGAGCAGCTGGGCGCGCGGGTTGTTCTTCGACGCGATCCTGTACTGGATGTTGGGACGGTCGAAGCTCGCGACGAAGTGCCGTGCGTCCTCGAGCTGGAGCCGGCTCGCGATCTCCCGGTGGGTCGTCTCGGTCGCTGTCGCGGTGAGGGCGATGCGCGGGACCGTGGGCCACCGCTCGTGCAGGATCGACAGCCCGAGGTAGTCAGGGCGGAAGTCGTGGCCCCACTGCGACACGCAGTGCGCCTCGTCGATCGCGAAGAGCGCGACGTCTCCGCGGTCGAGCAGCGCGAGGGTCTCGGGGACCCGCAACCGCTCGGGGGCGAGGTAGAGCAGGTCGAGCGTGCCGTCGACGAAGGCCGTCTCGACCTCTCTGCGCTGCTCCCAGCTCTGCGTGGAGTTGAGGAACCCGGCCTTGACCCCCAGGGCCGACAGGGCGTCGACCTGGTCCTGCATGAGCGCGATGAGCGGCGAGACGACCACGCCGACACCCTCGCGGACGAGCGAGGGCACCTGGTAGCAGAGCGACTTGCCGCCACCTGTCGGCATGAGGACGAGAGCGTCCCCTCCCCCGACGACGGTCGAGACGATCTCCGCCTGGTCGCCGCGGAAGGCCGGGTACCCGAAGACCGTGTGCAGCACGTCGAGGGCGCGCGGGTCCGCCGGGGCTGACGACGCAGGGAGGACGGCGGACGGTGTCGGGGCGACCGCCGTCGCGGTCCCGGCGCCTGGGGCGTCGCTGCCCGGGGCGTCGGTGCGAGCGTCGGGTCCGGTCTGCTCAGGCGTGGTCACCGGACCACTCTAGGTCCGGTCCGCACGTCCCCGGGCACTGTCCACAAGGGCCGCTCGGGCCAGGGACGCGCGAGGCACGGGGCGTCGAGCACGAAGCGTAGGATGCAACTTGTATCTATGACGCGCCGCAGTCCTCCGTGCGGCGTCGCAGCCAGCCCGAGAAGGTCTCATGCCCCCCGCATCCCCCGCGCCCGCGAGCGCGTCCGACTCTCCGCAGCCCGCTCCCCGACCCGCTGCCTCTGCCTCTGCCTCTGATCGGGCCTACGCGGCGCTCCGCGCCCGGGTCGTCTCCGGCGCGGTCCCCGGCGGCACGATGCTCAGCGAGGGTGAGGTCGCCGACGAGCTCGGCATGAGCCGGACCCCTGTCCGCGAGGCATTCCTGCGCCTGCAGGCCGAAGGGTGGATGCAGCTGTTCCCCAAGAGGGGCGCGCTGGTCCGGCCGATCGAGCCCGACGAGCTGGCCGAGGTCGTCGAGGCCAGGCACCTGGTCGAGTCCGCCGCGGTCCGCACGATCGCGGCCGACGACGGCGCCACCACGGCCCTGGTCAACAGTCTGCGTGGGCTCGTCGGTGCGCAGCGCGCGGCGGCCGAGAGCGCAGACCTCGACACCTTCGCCCTCCTCGACGTGACCTTCCACCAGACGATCGCCGACGCCGGGGGCAACAGCATCCTCACGGCCTTCTACTCCTCGCTGCGCGACAGGCAGCACCGCATCACCGCGCGCACGGTGCGCGCTGGGCAGGACCGCGTCGAGGCGATCCTCGCGCAGCACACCGAGCTCGTCGACCTCGTGGGGGTGGGTGACGCCGCAGGTTTCGAGGCGGCGCTCGCCGCCCACCTCGGCGAGATCCACCGCGGGATCTTCGGCCGATGAGGGGCGCAGGCAGCACGACAGACACCACAGGAACCACGGGTACCACGCCCTCGCTCCCCGAGGCCTCCTGGGCGCACGGGTCTTCGACAACCCACGTGAGCCACGAGGCCCACGTCGCCCACGGTCCCGGTGCCCCTCAGACGGCGCCCTCAGTGCCCGACGCCCAGCCCGACACCCAGCCGGCAGCAGCGAGCGCTCGCGGCACCCACCCGCGAGCCTGGCTCGCTGCGTGCGGGGTGCTCTTCGCCGTCGCGTGGGGCGGGAACGAGTTCACACCGCTCCTCGTCCTCTACCGCCTCGAAGGACTCTCCGCGCAGTCGGTCAACGTCCTCCTCGGCGCCTACGTGCTCGGGATCGTCCCGGCCCTGCTCGTCGGTGGGCCGATGTCGGACCGCTACGGGCGCCGTCCGCTGCTGCTGCCCGCGCCGCTGCTCGGGGTGCTGGGCAGCGCGCTGATCGCGTGGGGCGCGCACCTGCACGCCCTGCTGTTCGCGGGTCGGGTCTTCTCGGGGCTCGCGCTCGGGCTCGTCATGGCCGTCGGGACCAGCTGGGTCAAAGAGCTCTCGCAGCCGCCCGTCGCCGACCCGGGCGAGCCGGGCGCCGGGGCACGACGTGCTGCCCTCGCCCTGACCGCAGGCTTCGGCCTCGGCGCCGTGGTTGCCGCCGTCCTCGCCCAGTACGGCCCGCTGCCGACGCTGCTGCCCTACGTCGTGAACATCGTGGTGACCGTGGTGCTCATCGTCCCGGCGCTCTCCGCACCCGAGACCACGGTCCGTCAGACCACACCAGGACGGCTCCGTGACGACCTGCGCATCCCCGCAGCCCGGCACCGACGGTTCCTGAGGGTCGTGCTGCCCATGGCGCCGTGGGTCTTCGCCGTCGCTGCCTGCGCGTACGCGATCTTGCCGGCTCTCGTCGCCCACGAGGTGCCGGGGAACGAGATCGGCTTCTCAGGGTTGCTGTGCTTCGTGGCGCTCTCCTGCGGGTTCGTCGTCCAGCAGCTCGCGCGGGCCGTCGACACACCGCGGTCGTCCAGAGCCGTCGCTGTCGCGCTGGCCGTGACCGTCGTCGGGATGGCGACGGCGTCGTGGGCGGCGGCCACCCTCGACCTGCGGGTCACGGTGCTCGCCGCCGGCGTGCTGGGCTGCGCCTACGGTCTGCTGATGCTCTCGGGGTTGCAGGAGGCCCAACGGATCGCCGGGCCGGACGACCTCGCCGGGATCATCGCCGTCTTCTACTCGATCAGCTATCTCGGGTTCTTCGTGCCGACGGTCTTCGGGGCGCTCTCGGGCAGCCTGAGCTATCCGATCATGCTCGGGGGCGGGGCCGTCGTCGCGCTCGGCTGCCTGCTCGTGGTCGTGGCCAGCTGGCGGGCGCACCTGCCGGCCGACGCTGCGGCGCGGACGCCCTCAGACGCTGAGGTGCGGCCGCCGTCAGCCGCTGCGGCGCGTCCGCAGTCCGACGCTGCGGCACGGACGTCGTCAGAGGCCGCACCGCAGCAGCGGTCAACGGCCGGCAGCGACCTGCCCTGACGGGACCGCCTGCTCGACGTCAGCCGGGACCGGCACCCCGAAGTCTGGGGTGCCGTCCTCGCCCCAGGTGAAGCGCTGGGCGAAGATCATCCTGTCCCACCCGTCCGTCCTGGTGGCGTGGTAGACCATCCAGTCTTCCTGGCCGTCCGGTGAGAGGACGAAGGATCCGTGCCCGGGCCCCAGGACGTCTGCGGTCTTCGAGAACGCCGGCTCGGAGGACTTGGTCCACGACGCCGGGTCGAGCACGTCGTCGCCCGTGAGGGTGAGCAGGCCGTAGGCGTAGTCGTCGGTCCAGCTCGCGCTCGTCGAGTACACGAGGTGCAGAGCACCGTCACGCTCGAGCACCTGCGGGCCCTCCTGGACCGGCATCCCCTGCCGCTCCCACTCTTCGGTCGGCTCCGAGAGGAGCACACGGGGGCCGATGATCGACGTCGGGCCGTCCATCTGGGCGATGTAGAGGTTCTGCTGCCCGTCGACCTCACCCTCCCACCCCGACCAGACGAAGAACTGCTGCCCCTCGTGGTCCAGCACCGTGCCGTCGATCGCCCAGCGGTCGGTCTCGTCGGTGATCTGACCGTGGTCGACGTACGGTCCGAAGGGGTCGTCTCCCTCGCTCTCGAGCACGTACATGCGATGGTTCGCGTTGTCCCCGTCGCAGCTCGTCGCCGCGAGGTAGACGAACCACCTGCCGTCGCCGTGGTGGATCTCGGGAGCCCAGACGTCCCGGCACGCAGGCCCGAGCGCCGCCGGCTCCCAGATCTTCTGGCGCGTGCCGGACCAGAGGTCCGTGAGGTTGTCGGGCTCCGAGGCCGTGAGCCAGAGCTCGCCGTTCGACCGCGCCTCGAGCATGAGGTAGCGGTCGCCGTCCTCGACCACGTAGGGATCGTTGCCGAGGTCTGCGACAGGGTTGGCGAAGGTGGGCGGCCCGGTGGTGTCATCTGTCAGCGGATCTTCTGGTCCGCCCGAGCCGCACCCCGCCAGGAGGAGCACGGCTGCGACGACCACCGCGGCCGCTGGACTGCTGCGCAGCCGCCTCATCCCTTGAGCCCCGCCGTCGCGACGGACTCGATGATCTTGCGCTGGAAGAACACGAAGACGAGCAGCGCCGGGACGCTCGCGATGACCGCACCGGCCATGATGAGCGGCTGGTTGGCGATGTACGCGCTCTGCAGGAGCGGCAGACCGGCCGGCAGCGTCAGGGTAGACGTCGTCGAGAGCGCGTAGACCGGCCAGAGGAAGTCGTTCCAGCTCGCGAGGAAGGTGATCACCGCGATGGTCGACAGGGCCGGCTGCGCGAGCGGCAGCATGACCGACGCGAAGATCCGCACGTCCGACGCCCCGTCGATCCGGGCCGCCTCCTCGAGCTCTCGCGGGAGCCCGAGGAAGAACTGCCGGAGGAAGAACACACCGAAGGCCCCACCGACCGGAGGCAGCATCAGGGCGAGGAGCGAGTCGAGGATCCCGAGGCTGTCCGAGATCAGGTACGTCGGGATGAGGAACACGAATCCCGGCAGGAACAGGGTCGCGATGACGAGCGAGAACACGATCCCTCGTCCCGGAAGGTGAACCTGGCGAG
>Ga0247813_10000165_pt1 | contig 76690 bp, 48 predicted proteins | sample UWRJL169409C1_FD_180719 | JGI IMG/M metagenome (GOLD analysis project Ga0247813, IMG submission 180719) | Plant litter microbial communities from Arlington Agricultural Research Station in Wisconsin, United States - UWRJ-L169-409C-1 | ecosystem: Environmental > Terrestrial > Plant litter >... | reverse complement strand
TCTACCGCCAGCAATAAGATATTGAATCCTTCTTTGCTTGATCCCAATAAGAAAAATCCTGAAGTGACACAGCGTTACGCAGATATCTACAACATGTTCATCGAAGGGAAATTTGCGGAAGCCACAGACGCCAAAAAGAAAGCGGATAGTGTGTACGGAACAAATTATTGGTCGCCGCAGTTATTGTATATCGAAGCGGTACAGCAGATCAAGGAACGTAATGATACCAATGCGATCGCTATCCTGAACGATCTGAGAGAGCGGTATCCTGCCTCTCCGTTAAGAAACAAAGCCACTGCGTTGATAGATGTATTGGGCCGCAGGGCACAGATTGAAGGATACCTCACGGACCTGAAAGTGACAAGGGCGGAAGAAGAGAAACTGATATTTGTGGATGAAACTCCGATCAAGACGGAAAAGCCTGTAGTGAAACCGGTAACCACAGCGCCGGTAGCTGTAGCTCCTCCTGTAAAACCGCAGATACTCAGAGATACTGCTGCCCTCAAAGTAGCGCCGGAACTCATCAGTTCAGGATTTACGCTTGAACTCGATAAACCGCAATTTGTGGTGATGATCCTGGATAAAGTTGATGGGGTTTATATCAATGAAGCAAAGAATGCATTCTCACGTTTTAACAGGGAAAGTTATTATACACAAAATATTGTTATAACAAGGGATGCGATTGACGGAGAAAAAACATTGTTGTTATTTTCGCCGTTTGAAGATGTGGAAACCGCGGTGAAATATTTTGATAAGATAAAAAAAGCCGCACCAACGGAAGTGTCGTGGTTACCGGCAAATAAATATTCTTTCATGATCATTTCTGCGGCAAACCTGCAGGTGTTGAAAACCAACAAAGATCTGCCCGCATACAAAGCATTGCTGAATAAAAATCTTGGCAACAAGTTTTAAAAGCATCCAAACTTTTTTTAATTAATTACAATATTTATGAGCCGTTCTGTAAAAATATTATGGCGGGTTTTTTTCGCAGGGATCCTTTTTGTGGTGGTGCTTTTCCTTTGTGCCAATTTTGGTGTATTTGGAAAAATGCCTTCGCTTCAGGAGCTGGAAAATCCGGAAGCTGATCTCGCCAGTGAGGTGATCAGTGCGGATGGTTTGCTCATGGGTAAATATTATGCTGAAAACAGGAGCGAAGTCAAATACAATGAAATATCCCAGAATGTGATCAGGGCATTGATAGCTACGGAAGATGAACGTTTTTACGATCACTCAGGTATAGATGCGAAAGCCGTTGCCAGGGCTGTTGCCAAACTGGGGACAGATGGTGGTGGTAGCCCTATCACACAGCAGCTGGCAAAAATGATCCTGAAGCAGGGGAAAGGTAATGTGGTGCAGCGTGGGCTGGATAAAATGAAAGAATGGATCATCGCGGTAAAACTGGAAAGGAATTTTACCAAAGAAGAGATCATCACTTTATACCTCAACAGGGCGCCATGGGGAAATGTATATGGCATCCGCAATGCAAGCCTGACTTATTTTCAAAAAGAGCCCGCCAATCTTGAAGTAGAGGAAGCTGCGGTATTGGTGGGGATGCTGAAAGGATTTATTTACAATCCGATCTCCCGCCCTGATAAAGCGCTGTACAGGCGCAATACCGTGATTGAACGGATGGTTGATTGCAAACAACATTACCTTACTGAAGCAGAAGCTGCCAAGTATAAAGCAAAACCATTGATCACCAATTATAAAAAGATTGATGAAAACATTGGTATCGCACCTTATTACAGGAGGGCGCTGATTGATGTATTGAAAAAATGGTGCAAAGAAAATACGAATCCTAAAACCGGCGAGCCTTATGATCTCAATCGTGATGGTTTGAAGATATACACCACCATAGATTCCAGGATGCAGCGTTATGCAGAGGAAGCTACTGCACAACATCTTCCTGAATTACAGAAAAAACTGAATGCTTCCCTGAGAGGCCGCAGCGAAAAACTATGGAAGGGCCATGAAAGTACATTGGAAACTGCCATGAAATTCAGCGAACGCTGGAAGAACATGAAAGCAGATGAGATAGATGAAAAGGATATCCGCAAATCATTTGATGTTCCTGTGAAGATGAAAATATTTTCGTGGTGGGGCAATGATAAACACGAAAAGGATACGGTGATGACCCCGATGGATTCCATCAAATATCACAAATTATTATTGCAGACTTCTTTTGTAGCGATGGATCCCAAGACAGGCGAGATCAAAGCCTGGGTAGGCGGCCCCGATTTCCGCTGGTTCAAATTTGACAACGCTACTGCGATGAGGCAGGTAGGTTCTACTTTCAAACCATTGTTGTATACACTAGCCGTTACGGATGCCGGTTACACACCGGAAACTGTAATACCAGGTGGCGCTCTCACATTAAATGGTAAAACTATTTCCGGCGGTGGTGGTACGCTGGCATATGCATTGGCTCAATCCAAAAACTTTGTGGCCTGGCGGCTCATGTCGGTGATAGGGGTGAAGCGTACTATAGAATTTGCGCAGCAATGCGGCATCACGGTAAAGATCCCTCCATATCCGTCCATCGCGTTGGGAGCTGCTGAAATCCCGATGATGCAGATGTTGCAGGCTTACACGATGTTTCCCAACAAAGGATATAATACAACACCGGTTTACCTCACCAGGATAGAAGATAAAAATGGAAATTTATTGCATGAATTCCCTGTGGCGCAAAGCAAACAGGTCATCGGCGAAGTGGACGATTATACGATGGTGAAACTGATGCAGGGGGTTATTAAATCGGGTACGGCACGCAGGATCAACAGCTACAATATTCCTGTGCAGAAAGCGGGCAAAACCGGTACTACCAATGGAAATACCGATGGTTGGTTCATAGGCTACACGCCTGAATTACTGGCTGGTTCGTGGGTAGGTTGTGCCGATCCGTTCATCCCGATCTATTCCAACAATGCCGGTGGTTCGGAAATGTCCGGCCCACGCTGGGGTATATTCATGAGCAAAACGTATGCGGATAAAAAATTGAATTATGGACGGCAGAAGGAATTTGATGAACCAACAGAAGTAAAGAACGGCCCGATCTCCGCAGATGCTTTCGACAGGGCATTGATCACCGGCGATAGCCTTACGGAAGAAATAGGCAATGGCAGCGCCATTGATTTTGGTGATGAGCCTGAATTGCTGGTGGATACACCGGTAAAGACAACTCCAAAGAAAGAAGAAAAGAAAGAAACCAAACCTTCTGCTACCACACCCCAGGCGAATAAACCTGATGATAAAAAACCGGCAGCAAAACCAAAGAAGGATAACGATTATTAATGTATGCCGGAACTCTTGCTCCGGCCAAGATAGTAAAGCCCCGATTTTTCGGGGCTTTTTAGTAAAAAAAATTTCTTGTTTCTTCGTCCCTTTGTGTCTAAGCGGCCAAAAAAAATATTTTCTTCCAAACCAAAATTTTCCTCGCGTCGTACATGACTGAAATAAATTTTATCAACCAACAAATAATTTTATGAAAAAGATCAAAAGTATTTTTTTAATGGCGATGATCGCTGTCGCTTCAACAACAGCATTTGCACAGGAAAAAACAGTAATGGTAGGTGGTGCAGCCATGTATCCAAGTAAAAATATCGTAGAGAATGCTGTTAACAGCAAAGACCATACTACGCTGGTAGCAGCGGTAAAAGCGGCTGACCTGGTAGCAACATTACAAAGTGCAGGCCCGTTCACTGTATTTGCCCCAACCAATGAAGCATTTGCAGCATTGCCTGCAGGAACAGTAGATAACCTGCTGAAACCAGAAAATAAAACTGCGTTGGCAGGAGTACTTACTTATCATGTGGTAGCAGGTAAGCTTAACTCAAAAGATATCGCGAAGCTGATAAAAGAGGGTGGTGGCAGCGCTACTTTGAAAACTGTTGCAGGTGGTTCCCTTACTGCAAGTATGATGGGTAATAAACTGGTGTTGAAAGATGAAAGTGGGGGTACTTCTACCGTTACAATAAAAGATGTTAATCAAAGCAATGGTGTGATCCATGTGGTAGATCACGTATTACTTCCAAAAATGTAGTTCTCTAACTCAGACTATAAGGAAAAAGCCCTGCAAATTTTGCGGGGCTTTTTCCTTGTAGCGGAGGGCTGTAATTTATTGATCAATAGTTGGTAGGAATACTTCCGAGTTTAGATCCTGCAGCATTGGAAATCGTGATGTTTCCATCCTGGTTATCCTGCGTGCCGATATATACATTACGGTTACCTTTTTTGTTGGAGATACCGATACGTCCACCTGCATCCGGTGTTGAAAGTCGGATCGTTTCTTTGTTATTATTCAACAAAGCGAAATATCCGCCACCATCTTCGGTATAAGTGATCCAGGCAAGTTTATCGCCATATTTATCATTGACTTTAAAATATCCGGATTCACCTTCGGTAACTCCAAATTCAACGATCTCTTTCGCTTCGGAATTGAACATTCCCATATATGCACCGCCGCTTTTGGTACGGGTTACTTTGAAGATCACATCTCCATCATCATCGAATGTGTTGATTCCACCAGCACCACCTTCGGAAGTGAACAGATCAACCAGTTTTCGGCCACGGGCATTGTATGTGGTCAGAGAACCATTGCCTTTGTCTTCGCCCAATAGTGCGATCACCTTTCCATTGTCATCTACAACCTGGAAAGATTTTGCCTGGATCCTGTCTGGCACAAACTGATTCTTCGTGCCGGAAGACATCAGCGTAAATGTGCAGATAGCAATGATGCCTGTACCGAAAATGATGCGATAGTTTCGAAGATTCTTTTCGAGTTTTTGTACGCGTTGTTCTAATTGGTTCATAATGTCAATTTTTTAGTTTAGAGTAATAACCTGAGTTTGTTATCACAAGTATAAAAAATAAAAGTCTTAAAGCAAATACCCATCAGAGGGTATTTGTATCCTGAAGTTTTTGCTTAAGGTAAAAGATCCGGCTCTTGAAATACATTTTATTTCAGCGCAAACCTTCTTCTTTTTTATACTCCGCTATTTTTTTGCGAAGCAGGTCATTCAACGGAGTGTGTGCATTAAGAAAAACATAGATGAAGGTTCCTTTTTCACGGGCAAAAGGATCAACGATACGGTCTTTCAGCGCTACGGAATCAAACAGTGGCCGTAGCATATCTACTACCTTGCCATCATCATCCGGAGATTTTACCAGGATAAGATGGTCAATCGGTTTATCGAGCCTGAACCAGTTGATATAATCTGCATTAAAGGATACCGCATTTAAGCCCGCATAGAAGTTGATCGCACCGGCTTGTCCGTAATTATCGCAGATGACCAATGTTTTTTCCGGTGAGGGCATTTCTTTCATTGTAATGGAAACCTTGCCGGCAAGCTCTTTCCAGCCACGCATATCGGCATAATCCTGCGATAGCGAATGTTCGCGGCCATCTTCCCAGCGATGTGGGCCGGTCTTGTTGAAGGGTTTTACACTCATCATTTTATAAGGATGAACTAACGGTAGCCTGATCAGGTAGGGATAAAAAAAATACAAAATAAACAGGAACGATAAAGGTTTCAGGAACCTTTTCCACCCATTTTCGAGTAGGCGTTCCAGATATATGGCGCCGAAAGATATCAATACAGGATACAGTCCCAGTGCATAATAATCCTTTGCCCGGAAATACAAAAACAATGCGATGCAGAAAATATAACTCCAGCCGATGAACCGGTATTTTTTAAAAGGAGGATAAAATGTAAATCCGGTAAAAGCCGCGATGAGTAAAAAAATTGCCTGGAAGAAAAATAACAATTGTGATTTTAAAAAATCTCCCCGCTCAACATGCACGAGTTGCGTAGCAGCCAGCTCTTTCATATGATGGATCACGGGAAAGCCTTGCTGGTATTGCCATAGAAGGTTTGGGGAAATGAGCAGCAAAGTCAGCAGGACTGCTATGTACAATTGTTTTGTAGCGTAAATTTTTCTTTCCGTGGTGGCTAGCAGCCCGGCGGCGATGGATAATCCCAAAAAGAGAATGCTGTATTTATCCAGGAAGCCAAGGGCAAATACGATAGCCATCCGGATGAGCCATTTCGATTGATAATGCTGTAAATATTTTATGAAAAAATAATAGACGAGTGTCCAGGCAAGGATATCAAATGAATTAGGTTGAAAAAGTATATTGATCCTGAACAATACGGAAAACAACAACGCAAACATTGTGAGGCAGCGGGCATAGAGCCCACCTTTCAGATCACTGGTGATCAAATACGCTACAACGATGGTAGCCGCTCCAGCGAGTGCAGGAAAAAATTTAACCCAGAAAACCCCATTGCCCAGTACTTTGATCAGCATTGAGATCCATGAAATAAACGGCGGCACCGATTGATATCCCCATGCAGGATGATTCGCCTGATCGAGGTGCAGGTATTCATCACGCTGAAGATCGAAGGACGGATCGATGACAAAATAATGAGCCACCATTTTTATTGCCACAACCAGGCAAAGCAGTACCCATGCTGATCGGGTTGATTTTGTTGTTGTGGTATGGATGTCACCGGTCATATTTTTTTACCAAAAATTTTGAGGCTATAATGTTGGTTGTCCATGATGGCGATCTCCCGCAGATCTGCCCATTCTTCAAAACCCAGATCTGTAAAGAGTTTTACACTCGGAAGGTTATGTGCAAAGATGAAACCCAGTAAAGTATGGATGTTAAGTTCCGGGCAACGGGTAAAACTATATTCCAGCAGTTTTTTCCCTACCCCTTTGCCCCGTGCCGGTTCGTTCAGGTAGATACTGATCTCGGCAGTACCATCATATGCCGGACGGCCATAAAAATCCTGAAAACTAACCCAACCTAAAACATTTTTTTCATCATCTTCTATCATCCAGAGCGGCCGCCTGTGAGGAGTATGTTCATCAAACCATGCCTGCTTATCAACAGTACTTACCGGCTCAGTATCCGCGGTCACCATCCGGCCTTCAATGGTGGAATTATAAATCGCTACGATCACCGGAAGGTCTTCCTGAACGGCATCTCTTACGTGCATGTGGGAATTTTGAAATAAATATAAATAAAAAACCCCGGAGGTTTCAATTAACCTCCGGGTGTTTCTTTCTCAAACGCCCGGAAGTTTTCAAAACCTCCGGGGTTTATGCCATCACACTCACCATATCTAATACAGGTAAGGCTAAATTGTGATTGCCTGTAATGTTGATCTTATCCATGGCTTCCGAAGCCCTGATGCTTTTGGAAAATAATTTCCATGCGATGCCGGCATCAATGGATACAACAGACGATGGGATATCATTCTCTTTCTCCTGTAAAGCCCATGCTTCTTTTGTTTTAACAAGATACCAACTGCCACCAGCCTGACCGGGGATAATGATCTTTAGCGAAGTGCCTGTGTCAGCCTGCATTTCACGGTAGGTATAGGGCAGGGCCTGCATGAAAATATTCATCAAGGGATAATAAAATTCTTTTGTCATCAATCCCGGTTTGTTTACCGCATCCCTTATCTGTTGCTGGTGCAGCCATTTTTCTGTGTATTCCCTTGCAATGTGCATCCAGTTTTTGCTTTCTTCCTCACCTGCCCATGCTACATTAAAACCTGCTTTGGTAAAGGGATCCAGCGAAGCGTAGTAATCGCAATAAAGTTTACCGGTGGTTTCATGCAGCAGGATGAGCATCTGCGGGCTCGCCCTTTTCATCGCTTTTACCCAATCGGCATTCAGGCCGTTGAGAAAATCGAGGAGTGTTTTATCTCCCGGCGCTTCACCAAAATAATCATCCCTCAGCATCGAAAGGCTGCGGATATTTCCATCCAGCAAATGTGCAGCGATGTCTTTTACCTTCCACAATTCAGCAATGCTTTGTCGATGCCAATCCTCTGCAGACAAGCCTTTCAGCAAATCGATCAGCAGCTTATCCATTACGGGTAAGAGATGAACTACATCGATAGGGGGTGTATGCATGAGATCAAATTAATAATTAATAATTAATAATGAATAATTAGGCGTGAACAAGTCAACATTGGGGATTGAATTCATTATTCATTAAAACAAAGTCGCCACAGAGAGAGGAATACCCGTCACCTGTGGCGAAGTTGTGTGTTTGTAAAAAATTATTTTTTTCCACCACCTTGCCTTCTCGACATGATATCGCGATCGAAAAGATAAAGCCCGCTCTTGTCATCACCGATCAATTCGAGCTTGTCATTCAATACGCGTGCACTTTTTTCCTCTTCGATCTGTTCGCTCACATACCATTGCAGAAAATTATGTGTGGCATAATCCCTTTCCGAAAGTGCCAGTTCTACCAGGTCGTTGATGCTGTTCGATACCAGCAGTTCATGCTGAAGAAATTCTTCAAACATGCTCTTGATACCTTTATAAGTAACTATCGGTTGCTCGAGAGTAGGAACGATGGCAAACCCTCCACGTTCGTTGATGAAACGCATCAGCTTCAGCATATGGATACGCTCTTCTTCGCTCTGAAGGAAAAAGAATTCTGCTACACCGTCCAATCCGGGTTGTATCTCGCTCCAGCTGGCCATTGCCAGGTATGCCTGTGAGGAAGAAGCTTCTAATTTTACCTGGTTGTTTAACGCGTCCTGCATTGGTTTTGATAACATGTCAAATATTTTTAGGTGATCAAGTAACAGGGTAAAGATACTTCTTAACTTTTATCTTCAAAATAGCGGACATCACTTTTTTACCAGCTTGTTATTGGCATCAATAAACCAAGTAACAGTTTTTTTTGTGTTAGCGCTTTCCTCATAAATATTATCGGTAGTGATCTTCACCTGATTGTTGCTGATGCTCGTTTCTATCGCCAGATAACCTTCAGAATTATCATAATACACCTGTTTCTGATCCATGAGGTTCATGGCTGCATCATAAATCACCAGCCAAACGATATTCTCTTCCGGCCATTTCCTCGAAATAAGCAGCACGGTAGTCTCTTTGCCTGAGTAAAGCGTATCGTAAATAAAATATTTAAAGCCGTCACTTTCCAGGCTATCCAGTTTGCGGATAGAATATTTTTTTTGCAATGATCTATCAAGCGCCGAAATATTCTTTTTGTTTAATACTGTCTTTTCATTCAGTTCAACATTTTGGAGCATTATGCTGTCCTTTTCAACAACAGTCACCGGTTGTCCGGATGCTTTTGTAGTGGTATCTTTTTGCTCAACAGGAGCCACCGTTTCTTTGGAAGTGTTGGAATTACAGGCTGACATGGTAATGAATGTAGCAAAAAAAAGAAAATAGGATCTCATATAAGTAATTTTTTATTTTGATAAACAGATGATGCCTACTATAAGCCCGATCGTTTGCATCTGTTGAATTTTAATGCCTGATTTAGAATGGAAAGTTCAGCTAAAATTTGCGTATGAACCAACCGTTTTCAGCGAACGGCACAAATTAACCAGCAAGTGGACTATATTTACGATCAAAATGTGAGCAGGCTTCTCCACAGGCGGACAATTCCGCGGGTTTTACTGGAAAGCAGGTTTTTCAAACATTGTTTCAAAGAAAAAAATAAAAAAAATTGAAACAATGTTCTAAAAAAATATCGTTTCAATTTTTTTTTGATAAAAGTTGAAACAATGTTGAATAATATTAAAAATTCAGGAAATGGATAACAACGATATTCTTAAAAAGCTCCGTGTAGCGCTTTCTTTGCGAAATGAAGATATCATCGAGATATTGAAACTGGTGGATTTTGAGATCAGCAAAGGGGCGCTCGGCGATTTTTTTCGCAATCCCGATCACCCGGGTTATGTACAGGCGCAGGATCAGGTGCTGCGGAATTTTTTGAATGGGCTGGTGATCTATAAGAGAGGGAGGCTGCCGGATAATCGAAATAAAGATGAAGCCGGCGATGTGAATAATGGCTAATAGGGAACAATTTAAAATGGATAATGGATAATTTTTTCAACTTAACCTATTTACCGGTTCATGCGGTAGTATAAGTTGAAAAAATTATCCATTATCCATTAATGCATTCAATCACTCATCATCTTCCTGCTTGTCCAGGCTATAACTATTGTTCTCTTCGTCCTCTTCACCAATATCCTCATCTGCATCATCATCGCCGGAACCCGGTACATCCAGGTCATCTCCCGATTTTGAATTGGCGGAAGTTTTTTCATTCAGTAAAGTTCCATCTTCATCAGTATCATCCAGATCTGCATCATGCAGACTTCTTTCTTCATCATCTTCAAACGACGCATCTAATAATGCCCGCTCTTCGTCACTGATATCGTTCTGATTATCTTCCGACAATTCACCTTCATTACCTGCGGCATATTTTCTTGTATCATCCATCGGGTCTAAATTGTCTTTTTCTTTGTCTGGCATAAAATTGTTTTTAGAGTTATTATTAGCTAAATATCAGGCATCCCTGTGATGATCAGGTTCAGTTTCGTTATCACCATCATCCAGGTCCAGGTCATCGATCCAGTCTTCTTCCGGAAGATTATCATCATCTACCAGCCTGTCTGTTTCCACACTATCCAACGCGGCCGCTTCTTCATCAATATCGGCATTTTCCAGCAACTCCAGTTCTTCAGCACTGATCCCGTCTTCCTCATATCTTTCGTCGTCTGTATCCAGCCGGTCATCGCCATCCGTTGCCGCTGAAAATTCCATAGTGTCGTGTTTCAGGTCTGTCTTGATATCCTCTTCTGGTTTGGATGTTTCTTTCTTCATGATGATTGTTTTTAGTATGGTAAGGTAGCACTATTTACAGTTAAAAACGTGCCAAAAGTTGAAGGTTCAATGTTGAAAGTTCAAAGTGAAATGTCCTTAACTTTCAACCTTGGGCCTTCAACTTTGAACTATATTTCGCCTGGCAATTTTCGCAGAAATAACTCTGCCTCTTTCCTTTGCCCGTCAATCGTTTGTGTAAAGGGATCCTGCACCTCGGACATTCTTTTTGTTCATATGCCTGAAAATGTTTGCCAAGTGTGCCTTCTTTTTTCCATTTTAAAAAATCAAATGCATATTTACTTACTTCTTTGAGCAAGGCCGATAATTTGGCCGGAGGTAAACTGCTAACGAGGCTTTCAGGATGAATGCGGCTACGGAATAATGTTTCATTCTTGATGATATTACCCGAGCCGGCAAATATATCCTGGTCAAGCAGCGCATCACAGACCATCATTTTTGGATGTTCGCTTAATTTTTTCTTCGCCTTCGCCGCACTCCATTTTTTATTCATGATATCCGCCGACCAATCATAGATATCATCCAGCGGTTCGTCAATGAATTTGACATCACTCATGTAAAAATTGACATCATCTTTCGTAAAGTGCAGGCTTAATTTAGGATTGATCTTTTTTGTCTTGTTGACCAGGTATGAGCCAAACATCAACAGGTGAATGCGTACCGTGAAATCTTTAAAACAGATCAGGGTGTGTTTCCCCCAGGTCTTCAGATCGGTGATGGTTTTGCCTTTCAATCTTTTGTAATCGATCTTCGCATAACCGGATGCACTGATGACCTTCTTTCCTTTAAAAGGTTTCAACACTTCGTGCAGGATGAGGATGGACGGGCCTTCTGGCATAAGTTTTTTACACTGGTAATACAAAAGCTGCGCCATCGTTTTACCAGAGAAAAAATCAATTCTTTGCTCTTACATACTGTTTGGGCCATTCTACATCTGCCGACAATTCTTTAGCCGCATGAAGCGGAAAATACGTATCCCGCAAAAATTCTCTGGCCATGAAAACCATATCTGCCTTTCCATCGGTAAGGATGCTTTCGGCTTCTGATGCAGTAGTGATCAATCCTACAGCGCCGGTAAGTATGCCGGTTTTTTTTATTGCTTCCGCAAGATCTACCTGGTAAAGCGGCCCTGTATTTATTTTCTGGTGCCGTGAATTTCCGCCGCTGGAGCAATCGATCAGGTCTACTGTGGCATCCTTCAGCAATTCCGTAAGTCTCAAGGAATCATTCAGGTCCCAGCCGCCATCTACCCATTCAGTAGCCGATATGCGTACAAACAATGGCAGGTTGAATCCTATGACTTTTCTCACTGCTTTTATGATCTCCAGCAACAGCCTCGACCTGTTTTCAAATGAACCACCATATTCATCGGTTCTTTGATTACTCAGTGGGGATAAAAACTGGTTGACCAGGTATCCATGTGCCGCATGAATTTCAATGACCTTAAAACCAGCGTCCAGCGCCCGTTGCGCCCCTCTGGCAAAATCGTCTATACATTGCCGTAAGTCTGCGATGGTCATTTCTTTTGGAGCAGGTTCGCCTTCTGCATAAGCAATGGCGGAAGGTGCGAATGTCTGCCAGGCGCCTTCCGCTTCGGTTAGGGCTTTGTTGCCATCCCATGGTGCATGGTGACTCGCTTTGCGGCCGGCATGCGCCAATTGTATTCCTGGTATGCTTCCCTGTGCGGAGATGAATGCGGTGATACGTTGCAAAAATCCTACATGTTCATCTTTCCAGATACCAAGATCGGCGGGTGATATTCTTCCCTCAGGTGATACAGCAGTAGCTTCTGAAATGATCAATCCTGCGCCACCAACAGCTTTGCTGCCGAGATGTACCAGGTGCCAGTCGTTGGCAAATCCATCAACCGATGAATACTGGCACATCGGCGAAACTACCAGCCTGTTTTTGAAAGTGATGTTTTTTATGGTGAGTGGTTGAAAAAGTGCCGGCATATCTTTTTTTTACAAAATTACTTATTGTGATTTTCTGTAAGCGGAAATTTTTGAACATGTCAAATAGCAATGTCGCCCTGAGCTTTTCGAAGGGTATTGGTAAAATTATTGAGAATGCGGATTTCGATAAACTTATCCTCCGACAAGTTCAGGCTGACATTCTGATTCCAAATTTGTCTGATGAGAAACCAATAATGACTAAATTTATATTCTAAAATTCCAGCTATGAACCTCGATCAATTGTCCGAACTTATCGGGAAAGAAAATGAACACCTGCTTACACATGCCTGCAGCACGATTTCAAAGGATCATCTTATTTTGCCTTCGCCCTCTTTTGTAGAGGATATATATGCATGGTCGAATCGCAGCATACCGGTGCTGAATAATCTTTCGCGAATATTTAGCCATGGGCGGTTGGGTGGCACAGGATATCTTTCGATATTACCCATTGATCAGGGCGTAGAACACAGCGCTGGTGCATCCTTTGCGCCTAATCCGGTTTATTTTGATCCGGAAAATATTCTCCGTCTTGCTATCGAAGGGGGATGTAATACAGTGGCCACTACGTTTGGCGGTTTAGGCATACTCGCGAGAAAATATGCACATAAGATCCCTTTCATTGCAAAGCTGAATCACAATGAATTGCTGACTTATCCCAATAAATTTGATCAGACGATGTACGGCACGGTGGAAGAGGCGTGGAACCTTGGCGCAGCGGCTGTTGGCGCTACCATTTATTTTGGCTCTGCCGAATCTGACCGTCAGATAGTGGAAGTTTCTAAAGCATTTGACAGGGCACATCAATTGGGAATGGCGACCATACTCTGGTGCTATCTGCGGAATGATGCATTTAAAAAAGATGGTGTGGATTATCATGTTTCCGCCGATCTTACCGGCCAGGCGAATTATTTGGGGGTGACCATACAGGCCGACATCATTAAACAAAAATTACCGGAAAACAATGGCGGCTTCAAAGCAATGAGTATGGGCAACAGCAGTTATGGAAAACTGGATGAGCGTATGTATACACAACTTACTTCCGATCACCCGATTGACCTTTGCCGCTACCAGGTGGCCAATTGTTATATGGGGAGGATCGGGTTGATCAATTCCGGCGGTGCCTCACAAGGTGATAAGGATCTGAAAGAAGCGGCTATCACGGCCATCATCAACAAGAGGGCAGGAGGTACAGGGTTGATCTCCGGGAGAAAGGCATTTCAAAAACCGATGAAGGATGGGGTGAAGTTACTGAATACGATACAGGATATTTATGGGGATAGCAACATTACTATTGCATAAGAAAACAAAACAGAACAACCATTGAGAGGCACGAAGCTATCTCCTGTCAGTAGTTCAATTAGGGAGAGATAGATTCGTGCCTCGCAATCACTCTCGATTTTAGCATAGCAATGTTTCTTTCACCGCAATGACTATTTTTTAATTACATACAACTTTGTCTAATACTATTGAATTATCAAACTTCAAGGCATCTTTCTTTTTAAATACCCACTTCCCATCTTTTTCTTCGCCATCCCCGTAACCTTCCACCAGTGTGTTTCCTTTTTTTACAAAAACCACTTCCCTTACCGACATCATTCCTTCTGATTTGAAGTTATAATCTGCAAACAAAGTATCTCCGGAAAATTTCCCTTTGATCGTTCCGGTATTTTTATCTTTTTCAAAATAATTATACATCAGTTCGCCTGTAACGACATTGTCATTGATCATATAACTTAATGTCACCGTATCTTTTCCACGCTTTCCGGCATAACAATCTCTGACAGGTTCAGCCGGTTTTGTTTCTGTTTTCGGACTGTCCATGGTGGTAGTTATGGATGTTTTCTTTTCTCCTCCATTACATGCCGCAAAGATCGTTGCGCCGCAGAAAATGATGACAATGTTTTTTTTCATATCAGTTTTTTAAGCTTAAATCAGCAAACATCGTGCCTTTGAAGATTAAGAATTAATAAGTAAGAAAGTGTCAGCCGATGCGAATTATATTAATTTCTTATTCCTTCATTTATATTTCTTATTTTATTCCGTTCATTTAACGACACTTCCCGTTCGGTAATTGCTCAACTACCGGTAACCCCTACACGAATACTTTCGCTCCTGTATCAACACAGTCATTTTTACAACTAACTTTATGAAGAAGATATTTTTACTCTCCGTATTCATTTGCAGCATTGTTTTAGCAAATGCACAAAACGCCGGGATCGGCACCAACAACCCGGCCGCAAGTTCCATGCTGGATGTAAGCAGCAGCAACAAAGGGTTTTTATTGCCGCGTGTTTCGTTGTTAAGCAATACCGATGTTGTCACCATTGCATCTCCCGCAACTTCACTGCTGGTTTATAATACAGCTACTGCCGGAAGCGGCGCTGCGAGTATTACCCCGGGTTTTTATTTCTGGAATGGAAATAAATGGATGGCGATAGGGGGAACTGCTTCGGTAGTAGGCGGCTGGTCGTTGACCGGTAATAACGGGACAAACCCTGCATCGAATTTTCTAGGGACTACAGATAACAATTCTTTAAAATTCCGGGTAAATAATATTCCTGCAGGCGAATTGAACCCGGTCAATTTCAATACTTCTTTTGGATTCAAGACATTAGTTGCCAATACCACAGGAACAAATAATATAGCCATCGGGAATGAAGCATTGACTGCCTGCACCACCTGTTACGGATCTGTAGCGATCGGTTTTGGGGCATTGCATGCGCAGGTGTCGGATCCCGTTGGGGTATATGCGAATACGGCCGTAGGCCTTCAATCCCTGTTTGCCAATGCAACCGGGTATCGTAATACCGGCTTCGGCTCTTACTCCTTATTGAACAATACTACGGGCAATAATAATACGGCGTTAGGATCATCAGCATTACTTTCAAGCAAGACAGGTAACAATAATTCCGCGGCTGGTAGTTTTGCCCTGTTTTCGAATATCAGTGGAAATTCAAATACCGTTTTTGGCAGTGGGGCCATGCAGGAAAACATCACTGGCTCTTCCAATGTAGTAATAGGCAACCAGGCAGCGCGGGCGATAAAGAATGGATCCGATATTGTATCGATCGGAGACAGCAGTTTTTTTTCAATGTTGCAGGATCAAACACCTACGATTAATTTTGATGGTATGATCGCTATCGGGTCAAAAACATTGTTCAGGAATAAAACCGGCTTCGGGAATATCGCGATAGGTTACGAAGCTATGAAGGAAAATGAATCAGGTACATATAATATGGCGATTGGCAGAAAAGCTTTACGTGCTAATTACGATGGTAGTGCCAATACAGCATTAGGTGATGCATCATTAGAAAATAATTTGTACGGCCATCGCAATGTGGCAGTAGGAGGAAATACGATGACTGAACATTATGATGGTGATGACAACACGGTTTTAGGATATCAGGCCAACCAGGAAAGTTACACATCGAACCGTAACGTTGGCGTAGGTTCTGCCGCACTTTTTTCTAACAAGTATGGAAATGATAATGTGGCTGTCGGGTATAACACCATGGAGTTCAACATCAACGGATACAGTAATGTGGCACTGGGTACCAGGGCAATGTTTAAGAATGTTTCGGCGCATAATACTGTCGCGATCGGGGATTCTGCGTTGTATTCGCTCGTTGATAAAGCTGTACAGTATAACACTGCTGTAGGGTCAAAGTCCCTGTTTAAAAATATCTCCGGTAGTTCTAATACAGGGATCGGGTTTCAAACCCTGATGAATAATTCAAGCGGGGACGAAAATACCGCTATCGGCGACAGGGCACTTATTGCAAATACGGGAGGTGATCAAAATACAGCCGTTGGTGTCCGGTCTCTCACAGGTAATACTACGGGGATGCAAAATACCGCTACCGGCGTTGCCAGCATGGAATTTAATAACAGTGGGAGTTATAATGCGGCATTCGGTCAATCGGCACTACGATTTAATTCCAGCGGTTTTTTTAATACTGCGGTCGGCTCAACAGCTCTTCAGGGCAATCTCGCCGGTTCTAATAATACTGCGGTAGGTTCAAATACCTTAAGCAGCAATCAAGGAGGTAGTTTCAATACTGCTATAGGCACGAGTAGTCTTTCGTCAAATCAGAGCGGCGAAGAAAATACGGCACTTGGCGTGTCATCGCTGTTATCGAACATAGCAGGTAGCCTCAATGTTGCACTTGGTAATAAAGCAGCTAAGAATACCAATGCAAGCTATAACGTGGCGGTGGGATATAACAGCCTTACCAACAATACAGCCGGGCTTGCGAATGTTGCGATAGGTTATCAGGCATTACAATACAACGAGATCGGGAATAACAATGTAGCGATAGGTACTAACGCAGGAGTTAGCCAGGGCTTGACCAATTACAACAACTCTGTTGCGGTCGGATGGCTTTCTACTTATTCGGCGCCAAATTATGTGGTACTTGGTAACAGTAACACCGCTGTGATTGGCGGCGTACAGGAGTGGAGCAAACTAAGCGATGTGCGTTTCAAGAAAAATATTCAGCCCGAAACTCATGGACTGGATTTTATAATGAAGCTACAACCGATCGTTTACAACCTGGATATCGACAAGTTCAACAACTTCACATATGGTTCAAAAGGGGATAGCATCACCAGTTTATTTGCAAAGCAGCAATCGAAAAGAGCAGATGAAAAACTCGTAAGTGGTTTCAGTGCACAACAGGTGGAAGAAGTGGCGAACGCAGTAGGGTATAACTTCAGTGGGGTAAATAAGCCGCAAAATGAGAATGATCATTATTCGCTTGCTTACGCAGAGTTCGTAGTACCATTGGTAAAAGCAATTCAGGAACAACAGGTGATGATAACAGATCAGCAAAAAATAATCACTGCGCAAAAAGATCTGCTGGAGAAGATGGAAGCGAGGCTGACCGCTTTAGAAAAGAAATAAACGATAAAAAAATAGAGAATAAATCAATTGCCCCGGGGTTGAGCCTGGGGCAATTGATTTATTTTTTTTCTAATGAGCCCTCTGATGGCCAATTACTTTCTCCATACTATGTAATAACTTTTCGGTAGCGGCCTTTACTGCTTTATGTAAAGTATCGGCATGGCTGGTCACTGCTATCGGATTTAATCCTTTCAATCTTGCTTCTATTACGGCTTTTTTATCATCACCCACTTCCTTACTTCCATTCTCGTCGCTGAGGTGAACTTCCAATCGCGTGATCTGGTCATCAAACCTCCCCAGGCTTTCCTTTAATGTTTCAGTAAAATGAGTGATCAGGCCTTCTTTTCCTTCGATGTTCTTATCGGTGTTGATCTGTATCAGCATATCCTTTTTTTTAATGAATAAATGATTTGTACCTCTTACAAGGTAGCTGTTATGATCCAACAATAATGCCAACAGAAACACAATATATTTAAGAATTAAAAATTAAGAATTGAAAATGCGGCAAACAGAAAGCCCGTTCAGGTAGAACGGGCTTTCATTATTAATTCTTCATTCTTAATTAGTACCTATACATTTCAGATTTGAAAGGGCCTTCTTTGCTTACGCCCAAGTATTCAGACTGAGCAGTGGTCAACTCTTCCAATACCACGCCGATCTTTGCAAGGTGCAAACGGGCAACTTTTTCATCCAGGTGTTTAGGCAGAACATATACTTTGTTTTCGTACTTATCAGTATTTACCCAAAGTTCGATCTGAGCCAATGTCTGGTTAGTAAATGAGTTACTCATCACGAATGATGGGTGACCGGTAGCACAACCAAGATTTACCAGGCGGCCTTCAGCCAATATGATGATATCTTTTCCATTGATGGTATAAAGATCAACCTGAGGCTTAATGGTATTTTTAGTAGAACCGTAATTTTCGTTCAGCCATGCCATATCGATCTCGATATCGAAGTGGCCGATATTACAAACGATCGCTTTATCTTTCATTGATTTGAAATGTTCAGCAGTGATCAGGTCGCGGCAACCAGAAGCTGTAACGATGATATCAGCTTCTTTCACTGCATCGATCATTTTCTTCACTTCAAAACCGTCCATAGCAGCCTGCAAAGCACAGATAGGATCGATCTCTGTAACGATCACACGGGCACCAGCACCACGCAAAGATTCTGCAGAACCTTTACCAACATCACCATAACCACCTACAACAGCAACTTTACCAGCCATCATTACGTCGGTAGCACGACGGATAGAATCCACCAATGATTCTTTACAACCGTATTTGTTATCGAATTTAGATTTTGTAACGCTATCATTCACGTTGATAGCCGGGATAGGCAAAGTGCCTGCAGCCATCCTTTCGTACAAACGGTGAACACCTGTAGTGGTTTCTTCGCTCAAACCTTTCACTCCAGCTACCAGTTCAGGGTATTTATCAAATACGATGTTGGTCAGATCACCACCATCATCCAGGATCATGTTCAACGGACGGTCAGCACCACCAAAGAACAAAGTCTGTTCGATACACCAATCAGCTTCTTCCTGAGTCTGTCCTTTCCATGCAAACACACCGATACCTGCAGCAGCGATAGCAGCAGCTGCCTGGTCTTGCGTAGAGAAGATATTACAGCTGCTCCATTTTACTTCAGCGCCCAATGCGATCAGGGTTTCGATCAGCACTGCGGTCTGGATCGTCATGTGAAGGCAACCCGCGATGCGTGCGCCTTTCAAAGGCTGGCTTGCACCATATTCAGCACGCAGGCTCATCAGGCCCGGCATTTCTGCTTCAGCAAGCATGATCTCTTTACGGCCCCATTCAGCAAGGCTGATATCTGCAACTTTGTTTTTCAAAGAAAAATCAATTCCTTTTTCGGTAATTGTTGACATAATTTGTGATTTTTAAAATTAGGGCACAAATGTACTTTAACTAGAATAAAAAACTATGTGAATATTTATATTTAGGATAAAATGATAGTATATTTATATCTCATAGGATAAAATACTGTTGATATATGAAATCATCTGCCCAAAAAGCCGAAACAACTATCCACGTTCCAAACCTGGATAAAGCCGATCTGGCGATACTTAAATTACTACAGGAAAATGCCCGCATTACTGTCAAGGAAATTTCAGAAAAAATACACCTTAGCACCACGCCGGTGCATGAAAGGATCAAGCGGCTGGAGCAGAGTGGGGTGATCAGACAATATGCGGCTTTACTCGATCATTCCAAAGTAAGAAAAGGGCTGATGGCGATCTGTTACATTTCATTGCGGCAACACAACAAAGCTTCGGGCGCACAATTCATCAAGGCTATTAATACGATGCACGAAGTGATCGAATGTTATACCATCAGTGGCGAATTTGATTTTATGCTAAAAGTGGTGACGGAAGATATGAATGCCTATTACGATTTTCATGTAAACAAACTAGGCCAAATGGAAAACCTCGGGCAGCAGCAGAGTGTGTTTGTGATGGGAGTGGTGAAGGAAACGCATCAGCTTATTTATTAGTTGAAAAAATTAAAAATTAAAAATTAAAAATTAAAAACTAAAAACTAAAAATTAAAAATTGGAAATTGGAAAAAAATAAAAATAAAATTAGGAATTAGGAATTACGAATTACGAATTGATATTTCTATTAACCCACATAAGCCCGAAGGGCTTTAACAATAATAGCCACGGGTAAAACCCGTGGAATTGAAATGCGTAAACACATAACCCCGAAGGGGTTGAACAATTGATGGCTGTTCAATCCCCTCGGCGTTATATTTACACGTTATTTTATTCCACCGGTTTCACCCGTGGCTATGGCTGTTGAACCCTTTCAGGGTTTTAGTTTGCCTCTTCGATCATATGAATTGCTGCCGTTCGTTGTAAAATGTGTAGCATTTGCAAAATAAATTACAAGCTTCATCCGGAAAAATTCGTAATTCGTAATTCGTAATTCGTAACTCGTAATTCTCATGCCACGTATATTTCTACTCTTACTTATTTTCTTCGGAGCCGGCATTGCAGCCGCGGCACGCCAGCCTCACTACGATCTTCAAAAGGACAAACATTGGCTGGATTCTTTGGATAGGGTCATCCATTCTATCAACAGGGATGAAATGTATGATGTGCAGCCGTTGATGAAAAAGTATATCAACACCAATATATTGGCAGGTAATTACTATGAAAAGATGTTTGAACAGCAACAATTGCCTGATCTTAAAAAAGCGGTCCTTTATTATTCAAAAGTTGGTGACCTGGGCACTTTTCCCGGCAGGGAGGATTATTTTTCGCTGATGGCAATAAGGAATAACGTTTGCCGCAAACTGTCCAATTATTATTTTTTTGGAAAAGGGATAAAAGCAAACAGGGAAAAGGCTTTGGAGTATGCCATAAGTGGTGCAGGCACCAATCCGGAGCTGTTCAAATTATATTCCAATCGTTTTTTTAATTGCGAATGTGTGGTGCTGGGCTCAACCAAGAAAAATGATTCCATGTACGTGTTGAAACTGAACCCATTCATTTTTAAAAACCCTCAGAATATTTCAGCTTATGAAAAATCGCTGGAGGCCATCCGGAAAGATTTTCTTCAGGCAAAATATGAAGAGCTTTACCTGCATATCCGCGTCATCGGCCCTTCAAACATGAGTGGGTATGAAAACGCGGAAGACATCGCATCAAAGTTCAACGAATATTTTGTGGCAAAAAAAACGATCGGTCAGGATAGGGTCGTTTTTTACGGAGACGCGGATATTATGCACACATATACGGTGCAGATCAGTTTCAGGAATACGAACCAGCCGGTAAATTTTTAAAAATAAAAGCATTGCGGATATACGAATAAATGCCATGGATAATAACTGCATTTCATTCGTGTATTCGTGGCAAACAGATCGCACTGCAGGAAGACTCAGACAATGCTTTTCGATTTGTTTAAAAGTTAAAAAAAATGAAACGTATCCAATGAATTATTATTTGCCCTATCTTCAAATCAACAAATAAAAACATACATGAAAACTTCTATCGGAGTCGCTGTCATTGCAATTGCTGTGATCATTTCTTTTTTCCTGATCGGCAATGCTTATAAGTACAAGTTTAAAACCAGTGAAAACATTACGGTTACCGGCTCTGCCGAAAAAGACTTCGTCAGCGACCAGATCGTTTGGGAAGGAAATTATACCCGTAAAAATCTTGATTTGAAAAGTGCCTATGCTTCGCTTAAAGAAGATGAAGCAAGAATAAGATCTTATCTTGCTCAAAAAGGTGTTTCAGAAAACGAAATGGTCTTTTCCGCCATCAATATCGATAAGGAATTCAACAACAGGTTTGATGAAAACGGCCGCCAGATCGGAAGCGAATTTACAGGCTACAACCTGAAACAAAGTGTAACGGTAGATTCAAAGAATATCGATAAGGTAGAAAAGATCTCCCGTGAGATAACTGAACTCATAGAGTCAGGGATCGAATTAAACTCTACTTCACCTTCTTATTATTACACAAAACTTACAGAACTCAAAATTGATCTGCTTGCCAAAGCCAGCGCCGATGCTAAGTTACGTGCAGAAACAATTGCCAAAAATGCGGGCAGTTCTTTAGGTAAAATAAGAAAAGCGACAATGGGTGTATTCCAGATCACCGGTCAAAACAGCAATGAAGATTATAGCTATGGAGGTGTGTTCAATACCAGCAGTAAAAATAAGACAGCAACAATCACTATGAAAGTAGATTTTGCGGTGGATTGATCTCACGCAAAGGCACAAACATAAAATATAAAAGGCGCGAAGAACTTTCTTTGCGCCTTTTGTATTTTCTTTGTTTCTATGCGTGACGTTTACAAAACCAATGTCATAATATAATCATCCATCACAAATCCGTTCCCAATATCAAGTACCTCTGTCCGGTCAATAGTGAAACCATTTCTTTTATAAAATTGTATCGCCGGATTTTCCTTGTTCACGTTCAGTTCCAGCGATGTGCCGTCGAGTTTTCTTACTGCCTCTTTTACATGTTGCAGCAAAATTTTGCCGGCCCCTTTTCCCTGTTGATCGGGAAGCAGGTATAATTTATTCAAGCGAAAAATACCGGTATCATCATTTGATTTTGGAGAATAAGAAGCAAAGCCAACAGCTTTTCCCTTTTCATTTAAAAGCAGCACGAATTGATGTTTTAGTTCACCGATCTGTTTAGTGAGAGCCGCTTCGCTGTAAATAAGTTCCAGCATGTAACTGATCTGTTCATCCGTGATGATGCCTTTGTAACTGATTGGCCAGGTGGCATACGCCAGGCTGCGGATCGTTTGGATATCCTCTATGCCAGCATTTCGAATGGACATTTAGAGGACGGTTATTTTAAGATTCGGAGCATACATCGGCCTTCCTTGAGGATCTTTAGCGATGATGTCGAAGAAGAATAATTCTTCCCCTTTTTTCACCAGCTCTTTTACATTGCTGATCCAGATAGCGGGCAAAGGGGTTTGAGTAAATGCTGCCGAACTGATGCTGGTAGCAGGTAATACTTTTCCATCTTCAGTTTCAGTTACACCGACTTTTTTATAAAGAAATTGATAGCTGGTAACTGTATAAACTACTTTCTTTTCGTCTACCACTCGTAATGGGGAGCCGATCACCGCAGCAGCATCAGCTGCAGGTAAACCCACTGAGTCTTTGTATTGACCAAGTAGTGTAGACATTTTCGGGACTTTATATTTCGCGATCGGAGTAACTTTCGGGGCAGGTTTGGTTTGCGCATTCGCCTGTATTCCAAGGCTCACCGAAAGCAGCACGACAAAAATTGATTTATATTTCATAGATATCATATTCATTTAAAAACGAATCTACTAAAAGAAAATTGCACCGATAATATTTTAACAGCAATTTCGGATTACAATCCCGAAAGGCTTTCTTCAATCACTTTGATCTTTGATTCAGCATCGGATCTTTTCTTTTGCTCCAGCGCCAATACTTCCGGTTTTGCATTTTGAACAAACTTTTCATTGCCGAGTTTTTTCTCTACAGATGCAAGAAAGCCTTTCAGGTGCTCCAGTTCTTTTTCCAGTCCTTCTTTTTGCCCGGTAGTATTCAACGGTTGAGGCGTCTGGATGTAAAATTTATCTTTACCTAGCACCAGGGTAACCGTACCTTCCACAGGTTCAAATACATCATGAACAGAACTTGCATTCACCTGTTTCGCCAGCAGTGATTCGATGGTAGCATACACCTGTTTATTTTCCGACTGGATATGCAGTATGATGGTTTCTTTAGGTTTCACCTGCTGTTTGTTCCGTACATCCCTGATGGCTGTGATGGTATCTTTCAGTAATGTGCCATGTTGCAATATCCTCTCATCAGGCGCATCATAGGATGGCAATTGTTTGATACAAAGATCATCCGTCCTTTCTTCTAATTGGTGGTATAATTCTTCGGAAACAAAGGGCATGAACGGATGCAGCAATTGCATCAGTTCCGAAAAGAAACCGATTGTTTTTTGATATACATCTGCATTGATCGGTTGCTCAAATCCAGGCTTCACCCACTCAAGATACCAACTACAGAAATCTGTCCAGATCAATGAGTAAATGGATTTCAGCGCTTCGCTCAAACGGAATTGCTTCATCAAACCATCCACTTCGGTACATACTTCTGCCAACCTGTTTTGGAACCAGAGGATTGCAAAGTTGTTAGATGCCAGATGTGAGTTGTGAGCAATTCCTTCGGTCAATGTTCGTCCGTCGCCGGTGGTCGGTGGTCGGTGGTCGGTGGTCGGTCGTCCGTCGTCCGTCCTCGTTGGTCGGTGGTCGTTCGTCTGCTTCCCTTCCCACATTTTCACCAGCTTCAAAGCATTCCACAACTTGTTATTAAAATTCCTTCCCTGTTCCAATGAGCTTTCATCAAACAAAAGGTCATTTCCCGCAGGGGAGGCGATCATGATCCCGAATCGGACCGCATCGGCGCCATACTGATCGATCAGGCCAAGCAGGTCCGGTGAATTGCCGAGTTGCTTGCTCATCTTGCGGCCTTGTTTATCCCTCACCATCCCGGTGAAATAAACATCTTTGAATGGATACTGCTGTTCGTATTCATACCCTGCCATGATCATCCTGGCCACCCAGAAAAAGATAATATCCTGCCCGGTAACCAGGGTGGTGGATGGATAATAATATTTTGCTTCTTCATTGCCCGGGTTGCTGATACCTCTGAAAACTTCCATCGGCCAAAGCCAGCTGGAGAACCAGGTATCAAGCACATCTTCGTCCTGCGTTAAGGTTGAATGTTCAAGGTTGAAGGTTGAAGACTTTGCAGCGGCTTGTTGCCTTGCTTCTGCTTCTGTAGCTGCAACATAATAATTTCCATTTTCATCGTACCATGCAGGTATTCGTTGCCCCCACCAGAGCTGGCGGCTGATGCACCAGTCTTTTATATTTTCCAGCCAATGGCTGTAAGTGTTTTTTGCTTTCGCAGGGTGAAACCTGATGGTGTCATCCATTACCGCACTTAATGACTGCGGATTTTTTTCCAAAAACTTTTTCATGTCGATGAACCATTGCATCGACAATTTGCTTTCAATCACCGCACCGGTTCTTTCGCTGGTCCCAACCTGCCCTTTGTAATCTTCGATCCTGATGATCTGTCCGAGTGCTTCAATATCCTGAACAATTTTTTTGCGTAAAGCAAAACGGTCGATGCCAACATAAGACAACACCAGCTCTGATGGATTTTCTTCCAGCAATTCTTCAGCTGTGAATTTTCCGGTAACATCCAATGTATCGATAGCTTTCAGGTGGTGTTTCAACCCCAGCATATTATCGTTCTTATCATGCGCCGGTGTGATCTTCAACGCACCTGTACCAAAATCAGCCGATACATATTCGTCGGCGATGATCGGGATCTTACGGTTAATGATCGGTACGATCACTTCCTTGCCTATCAGACTGGAATAACGTTCGTCAGTGGGGTTCACGCAAATGGCCACGTCGCCCAAAATAGTTTCCGGACGGGTAGTGGCCACAGTTATTCCCGGGTCGCCGTTTTCCAGTTTATAATGGACAAAATATAATTTGGAATCAACATCTTTAAAGATCACTTCTTCATCACTCAAGGCGGTAAGGCTCACCGGATCCCAGTTCACCATTCGTTTGCCGCGATAGATCAATCCTTTTTCATACAGGTCAACAAACACTTTTATTACCGATGCATAATAATCCTTATCCATGGTAAATGAAGTACGGTTCCAGTCAAGGCTGCAGCCCAGTTTTTTCAACTGCTGCAAAATGATGCCGCCATATTTTTCCTTCCATTCCCAGGCATATGTCAAAAACTCATCACGGGTAAGCGAAGATTTGGTAATGCCTCGTTCGCGGAGCATGGCCACCACTTTGGCTTCTGTAGCGATAGAAGCATGATCGGTACCCGGTACCCAACAGGCATTTTTACCCTGCATCCTTGCGTGGCGGATGAGGATGTCCTGGATGGTATTGTTGAGGGCATGTCCCATGTGCAGCACTCCCGTCACATTTGGCGGCGGCATCACAATGGTATAGGCCTCCCGTTCATCAGGTGTGCTGTTGAAATATCCTTTATCCATCCAGTGTTTATACCACTTATTATCAATCGCCTGCGGCTCAAAATTCTTTGAAAGTTCCATGCTACGTTACCTTTTTTAAAGGCGACAAAGGTAATAAAACGGGGCGTAAATTCAGGTTGAACGATTCACTATAAATTAATAATTAATAATTGATAATTAATAATATACTTCCAAAAATATATTTTATATGCTCAACTATACCTTTTTAACTAAAAAAATTAGTAAGTTGCGTTTCGATGAGGCATTTAAAGTTGATAAGACTCATTATTAATTATTCATTGTTAATTATTCATTTCCTTGTATTGTATCGTCGACATAGAGACCACGGGTGGTTCCGCTTCTTCCAGCGGCATTACGGAAGTATCTATCTATCGTCATGATGGAAAAGAAATAACCGGGCATTTTACTACGCTGATCAATCCGGGACATCATATTCCATCGCACATCACTTCACTTACAGGTATCAGTAATGCGATGGTGGCTTCGGCGCCTGTATTTGAAGAAGTTGCGGAAAAGATCTATGATCTTCTCAGCGAAAATATCTTTATCGCCCACAATGTCAATTTTGATTTTTCTTTTTTAAAACATCAGCTGCATCGATCGGGATATAATCTCGTGGTGAAAAAACTCTGCACCGTTCGGTTAAGCAGGAAAACTTTCACCGGGCTTCCTTCTTACAGCCTGGGTAATCTTTGTCGCAGCCTGCGTATTCCGGTAGAAAACCGGCACAGGGCAGACGGAGATGCAAAAGCTACCGTATTATTATTTGAAAAGATATTGCTGGCAAATGGGCAGGTTCATATAGATGAAATGCTGAAAAAATCTTCTGGTGAGCAATGGCTTCCAATGCAGCTGGATAAGAAAACGATCGACCGTTTGCCGGTAACTGCCGGCGTATATTATTTTCACGATATCAAAGGGAAAGTGATCTATGTAGGTAAAGCTATCAACTTACGGAAACGGGTGAGCAGCCACTTTACGCATAATGATGCGGCTTTGCGGCGGCAACATTTTTTACGGTTGATAGCGGATATCACCTTTAAAGAATGTACCAACGAACTTCATGCGCTGGTGCTCGAAAGCACCGAGATCAAAAGGCTTTGGCCGAAATATAATTACAGCCAGAAAGAACCTTTGCAGAAATTCGGCTTATATAGTTTTGAAGATAACAAAGGTTATCTCCGGCTGGCCATCGACAAAAAGAAAAAGAACTTACCAGCGCTGTGCCAGTTCAACCTGATGTACGATGGCATTACTTTGCTGCGCAAAATGGCGGAACAGTTTGCGCTGGATCTACGGTTATGCCATATCGATAAAACCATCTTCACACCCGGAGAACTTGAACTCCTGGACCCGCCATCGGATTACAACCAGAAAGTAATAGCGGCTTTGCAGGAGCTGCAAAAGCAATTGCCCACTTTTGCGGTCATGGAAACCGGGGCAAAAAAAGATGAGCTGCTTTGCCTCCTCATGGAAAAAGGAAGTTTTTGGGGAATGGGATACATCGACCGTCAACTGAAAGATGCACCGGTGGATACACTGAAAGAAAAGCTACAACCCTACATGGATAATAATTTCATACGAAATAGCCTGTATGCTTACGCAGAAGCCAATCCTGCAAAACGTGTCTCATACATGTAGGAACGTGCCTGTGGCGCGTTCTTGTGAACGCGCCGCGGGACGTTCCTACGATGAATTTATTTTAAAATTAATTCCACTATTTTCGCAGCCCCAAAAATCAACATCAAATAAAAATATTCATACATGTTCGCACAATTGATCGCACAGAAATTATCTATCAAACCATCCCAGGTTGAAACAGTTTTGCAATTGCTGGAAGAAGGAAGCACAATTCCGTTCATCGCCCGCTACCGCAAAGACATGACCGGTGCATTGGATGAAGTGGAGATACAGAAGATCCAGGAAGAAAATAAAGCGATGAATGAATTTGCAGAACGCAAAACATTCATCGAAAAGACCATTACGGAGCAGGGAAAAATGACGGAAGAATTGCAGGCGAAAATTGATGCCGCGATCACTATTTCTCAACTCGAAGATCTTTATCTGCCTTACAAACAAAAACGCAAGACAAAGGCGATGACTGCCAGGGAGAACGGGCTTCAGCCATTGGCGGATATGTTACTGGCGCAAAAAGATATCGATATTGAAAAAGAAGCAGCAGCATTCATCAATGAAAAAGTATTGACTATTGATGCTGCATTGCAGGGTGCACGGGATATCATTGCTGAGATTGTCAATGAAGATATTATCGTAAGGGATAAAATGAGAAAACTTTTCGAGCGGGAGGGTTCCCTTAAAAGTACCGTCATTCCTGAAAAGGAAGCGGAAGCAGCCAAGTATAAAGATTATTTTGGATTCGATGAACGCATCGCTACCGTTCCTTCGCATCGTACATTGGCGGTGTTGCGTGGATTTCTGGAAGGATACCTCCGTATCGCCATCGAACCGCAGGAAGAGACCGCTTTGGAAATTATCGAAGAATTATACATCAAAGGCATGAGCAATTGCAATGAGTATTTGCGCAAAGCCATCAAAGATAGCTATCGCCGCTTACTGCAGCCAAGCCTGGAAACGGAATTCCGTACCGCTTTAAAAACTGCCGCGGATGAAGAAGCGATCAATGTATTCGCCGAAAATCTGCGCCAGCTTTTATTAAGTGCTCCTTTGGGAAGCAAAAAAATACTGGCGATCGATCCGGGATATCGTACAGGATGTAAAGTAGTGTGCATCGATGAAAAAGGCGAGTTATTGAAAACGGATCTCATTTATGTGCATGAAAAAAATCATCGGCTGCAGGATGCTGAACATACCATTCGTTCGCTGGTAAAACAATTCGATATTGAGGCATTCGCGATAGGCGATGGTACGGCAGGAAGAGAGACCGAACAGTTTGTAAAGGGCCTTCAGCTTGGTTTGCCGGTTTACCTGGTAAATGAAGATGGGGCAAGTATTTACAGTGCTTCCGAAATTGCCCGCCAGGAATTTCCTGATCAGGATATTACCATCCGTGGTGCGGTGAGCATTGGCCGGAGGCTGATGGATCCGTTGGCGGAGTTGGTGAAGATCGATCCGAAAAGCATAGGGGTAGGGCAATATCAGCATGATGTAAACCAACCGAGATTGAAAGAGCGTTTAGACCAGACCGTTATGAGCTGTGTGAATAGCGTTGGGGTGAATGTGAATACGGCGAGTAAACATTTGTTGAGTTATGTAAGCGGCATTGGAAGTACGATCGCGGATAACATCATCAACTACCGCAGGGAGCAGGGCAAATTCACCAGCAGAAAAGAATTGATGAAAGTGCCAAGGCTTGGTGGTAAAGCGTTTGAGCAATGTGCGGGGTTCCTGCGCATCCCCGGCGCTAAGGATGTGCTCGATTCAAGTGCGGTGCATCCTGAAGCCTATGCGCTGGTGCAGGCGATGGCGACAGATCTCAATGTTGCAGTAAATGACATGATCGGCAACGAAACTTTATTGAAAGATATTCCGGTGAAAAAATATATCAATGAATCTTTCGGTGAGCATACCATCAAAGATATCATCGCGGAATTGAAAAAGCCGGGACTTGATCCTCGCAGTGGTGTTCAACTGTTTGAGTTTGCACAGATATTTTCTATCGAAGATGTGCATGTGGGTATGGAAGTGCCGGGCATTGTTACCAATCTTACACGATTTGGAGCATTCGTTGATATCGGTGTGAAGCAGGATGGATTGGTGCATGTATCAGAGATCGCACATAAATATATACAGGATCCGGGAGAAGTGTTGAAGCTGAATCAGCAGGTAAAAGTGAAAGTGATGGAAGTAGATGTGGCCAGGAAAAGGATCGCATTATCCATCAAGCAAACCGAAGCTGCGCCCGCGCCTTCGCAGGGAGGAGCAAGGCCGAAGCAAAACCAGTTTAATAAGCCTTCTGCAAAAACAGCAGCGCCGGCTGGCACGATGAGTGATGCCTTGGCAGCATTAAAACTCAGGTTTAAAAATTAAAACAATGTATGATGTATGACGTATGATGTATGATATTTTCCGGTTGTAACTGCTTACAATTTTTGTAAATACTACAAACCGAAAAAAATCATAGATCATACATCATAGATCATACATCATAGATCATACATTGTTGTTATTTCTTTCCTCCAAAGTTTTTGGAAAGCCCGATGGCTACGGATTTACCAAAATTAACATTGAACGTATTGTTGCTTGGCCCGCCTTTAGGATCGTTATTAGAGTAAGAGATACCACCAACATTAAAATTCAGGCCGAAGCTATTCTTGAGGTTGATGAAAACGGCAGGAAAAAGATTAACTCCAAGGGTATTGCCTTCAGCAGTGGTGGTAGTTACGTTGCCGTTGGTGAGCTTGCTTTTGTAGCCGCCATACAAACCTTCTACTTGTCCGTACACCGAAAAAATATTCGATAGGGGCTGTGTGTAACGAAGAAAAGGCCCGGCTGCATAAGAATTATTTTTACTTTCATTGATCCCGCTTTCATTTTTTGAAGAATTGAGAGCGGCTGTGATACCTGCCGTCCAGTTGTTGTTGAATTGATAACCTACGTAAGGGTTAAAGCTGATTGAATTGTTTTTTACATCGGTGCCTTTCACTTTGCTGCTGCTGAAGTCAACGTCGCCACCCACTAATACAGTTCCGGATTGCGCTTTTGCGCCAAAGACAGAGGCCACTATCAAGGCGCTCATTAATACTTTTTTCATATTTGGTTAAATTTAGAACACAAATGTATAAGGGGAAAAATTCAACCGGAAAATCTGTAAATGCCTTTAAGAAAAATTTAGCTTTTATCTTTTTTCGATTTCTTTGAAACCCTTTACAGTAAAGGATTTCAGGAAACGCTGCATTCGATTTTTAGTTTAACAAATTGTGCAAAATATATGATGTAATTCGTTCGATCAGTGAAGACTTACTATCAATTGGGTAGTCATTCCAGCCCTAATAGATCATACATCATACATCATACATCATACATCATATTCCTGTATCAATTTTATGAATGACTCCCGTCCGATCATTTTAGCGCCAAGGCTTTCCAGGTGTTCCGTGTAAACCTGGCAATCGATCAGTTGAATATTTTCTTCCTGCAGTTGCTGTACATATTTTATAAAAGCAAATTTGCTGGCGTTGCTGACATGGCTGAACATGCTTTCACCAAAAAATATGTTGCCGAGGCGTATTCCGTATAATCCTCCTACAAGTTTTCCATCCAGCCAGGCTTCAGCACTGTGGGCATATCCTTGCTCATGAAGCATTGTGTAAGCTTTCTGTATATCCGGAGATATCCAGGTACCATCCTGCCCTTTGCGGTTGACTGTTTTGCAGTTTTCAATGACATTGGTAAATGCAGTGTTTGTGGAGAATGTAAATTGCTGGTTTTTCAAAACGGACCTCATGCTTTTGCTGACTTTCAACTCCTGCGGAAATAACACAAAACGTGGATCGGGACACCACCAGCAGATCGGTTCATCTTCATTATACCACGGAAAAATTCCCTGCCGGTAGGCGAGCAGCAAACGTTCCATGCTGAGGTCGCCGCCGATCGCCAGCAATCCGTCACCATCAGCTAAATGTACAGGAGGGAAAATGATTCGTTGATCTAAAAGATACATGGAGCAAAGTTAGCCAGCTATCACTTCGATAGTTGCGCCTATCTTCCGGTCGGTGATAGCGTCGCATTGCGGCTTGAGTTCGTCGTAGCTGCCATTTTTTACAGCATATTTTCCTTTGGTATGAATGAGCATGGCACATTGTTCGGCCTGCTCCTGTTGGTGGCCGCAGATCTCGATCAGGGTTTCGATCACCCATTCGAAAGTATTCACCTCATCGTTCCACACGATCAGGGAATAATTGCTTTCCGTTTCGGTCAGCACATCCACATCGCTGTCGGGCGCAAGATCGGGATGGTATGTATGGTTAAAATTCATGCTGTCTGCAAAAATAATATTTTTCTGTGTTTTTCAAACAGAAAAACAAGGGATATTCTCCATCAATTATTTGAAAAAACTCAAACCTTTTGACCGGTGCCATTGCAGCCACTGCATGGTAAAGCGAAGTACGGCTTCTGTTTTCGTTCTAAAATATTGCCTTTCAGGCATTTTAAAATAATACCAGTCATAAAATCCATCATCTTTTGTTTCTGGTTTTACCTGGTAAAAAACTCCATATTCTTCGCCATTATCCGTTTGCCTCGAAGAACTAACGCGGAATAAATAGCTGAATCCAGTTATCACATACAAATAATTATTAAAGTCTTCGTCACATTTGAAGAAATCCAGCATTTCCATGTTGTAATATTTATTGGGGTGATAAGGTTAAAACCTCTTTTCCTGGCGGAATAGGAGGCAAGAATCGGCTTACTGAAAACACATAATGCGTGCCAAATGTAGGGTAGAAAACGGGCCGGATATCAATTGTGGATATTATGAAAATGTAAAGTGTGTTGTAGGGAACCACTAAGGCACAAAAGGCACGAAGGCACACAAAGTTTATGTTGATCACAAAGCTCAAAACGTACAAATGGGATGCGGTGGCCAGGCCATGAGGGTTTGCTACAAAGTGGAAAAGAGTACAAAGGACTTATTTCCATTCCAGCTAAGCTATCCGATCATGTCAATTTAGTGGAAACTTTTACTCAAATCATAAAAGCTCAATTGCGTCAAGGGGAACAAAGTACTGTAGTACGGCAGTTACACCGTGTTACTTGGTGTTCTTCGTGGCGTAATGGTAAAACTAAAAAAGCCTCACAATCTGTGGGGCTTTCAGTGGGAGTTCGCGGGCTCGAACCGCGGACCCTCCCGCATTTAAATGCGGGAGGCACTAATCAACTGATCCTGTGGTACTGATAAGTTTTCGTATCCTTGATCGGCTTTTCCAGTTCTTTACCTCGCGTTCACGTGCATAGGCCAAACTTTTCGTTTCATATTTTTCGTTATAAACAACAACCCAGTCCCCGAGACCTCCGGTAAATCCTTTGTGGTTTGTATTGTGTTTCGCAAGCCGATTTACAAGAAGATCGCCTGTATGTCCTATATAAAATTTATCAAGGGAGGAAGAGTATAGAATATAAAAATAAAACATCGTAGTTAGTTGAATTACAAAGTGCCGCAACCTGGTAGATTTGCGGGCTCTAACCGCGGATGCAATAAACTTCTACACAAAACTTTGCAGAGTGGGGAACTAATAAAAAAGCCCCACAATCTGTGGGGCTTTCAGTGGGAGTTCGCGGGCTCGAACCGCGGACCCTCTGCTTGTAAGGCAGATGCTCTAAACCAACTGAGCTAAACTCCCTTTTCATTTTCGGATTGCAAAGATAAGGGTAAATTATTCACTGCAAAATTTTTATGCAAAGTTTTTTTATTTTTTTTATTTAACCACCAAGACTCGAAGAACACGAAGGTACTCAAAGTATATTTTTCTTTGTGCATCCTGGTGTTCTTCGAGGCTTTGTGGTTTTTTATTTCCAATCAAAACTCAACGGCACATTCACTTTCACACTGAAATTACGTCCCATATTATATATGCCCATTCTTCCTGTCGCGAGGTTTTCCGGGCCATATTTCAACCTGCTCAGGTGATTCTGGTACGCAACATCACCAAGATTGATACCGCTCAGGCTGATGCTGAAAATGGTTTTGTTATTCTTAGTCGTCACATCAGTACCGATCCCTGCATTCAGCAAAGTATATCCTTTCGTTGCTGTTTCTGTATTGAAAGCAGTAAAGGCATCATTTTGAGCAAACGTATTATCAATTTCAAATTTCAAATAAGCATTGCGCAAAACATTCGACAGTTTATTGAAAGAGGCCTTGAACTCCGTTGATAATTTCGCGGCCGGAATGAACGGCAGGTATTTTGTTCCTTCAATCGGCTCTTTCAATCTTCCGCTTACGTAGGAGAACGTGTTCAGCACATGCAACCAGTCGAGTGGGTGAGGATGTATATCCAGCGTAGCTTCCAGGCCGGCTAATGATGCTTTGCGCTGATCAAACTTGAACGCATCCAGTTGGTCGCCATCCACATTTACAGTAGAATCGCCACCGCCGACACTTTCCAGTTTTTTGTAAAAAATAAAATTGCTGAATGCATTGTAAAACGCCGAAACGCCTACTGATATATGCTCTGTAGCATAAGTGGCGCCTGCATCTATCTGCATACTGGTTTCGCTTTTCAGGTTACGGTCACCATATTCATAACGGATCGTTCCTTCATGTGCACCATTCGATGCCAGTTCAGGAATGCTTGGTGCCCTGAAAGCTCTTGCTACATTCAATTTCAGATTGAGTTTGTCGGTAATGTCCGCTGCCAGCCCAACGCTTCCCGAAACATTCGAAAATGTTTTTTTGAACGCATCCCCTTTCACATCAACTCCATCCATCAGGTTTTTTACATCCACATTCCTCGTGTCGTAGCGAAGGCCACCGCTTACCGTTACTTTGCTGATCGTTTTTTTACTATATATATATGCTCCAAAATCAAACAGGTTGTAATCAGGTATCAATTGTTCCATACCCTGGTTTTTATTATTCTGTTGCATACCATTTACACCGATAGAAGTTTTCCAGCCATTTTTTTCTGCAAAATGAAATTGACCGGTGTAGGTTACCGTCTTCAGGTTGAAGAACAAAGCCCTTTCAGAAAGATCGTCGATGTTGCCGAATTCCTCGCGCCTGTTTTGCTGAAAACCGATATTGAACGTCAGGTTGTTTTTTCCAAATTTGATATTGTTGTCGGTGGCGATCTTGAAATGCCGGATGTGCTGAAAAGGTATTTGTGGGGTAGTGCTTTTAAAGTCCGCATCCGTTGCTCTGGTCTCGCCGCCACCTGCCACAGGCTTGATGAAATATCCATCGTCATCGCGTTCGCCTTCCACCAGTCCGGCGGTAAGGTCGAAGTTGCTTACCAGCACATGGCTGTAACCCCAGTTGCCATTGTACCCAACATAACCACCCAAATTATTTTCCTTGAATTTGGAATTGAATACATACCCGTCATATTTGTTTTTATAATCTGCCGCAGCTTTGTTGGAAGAATAAATATTCCAGCTGAATCCATTGCGGTTACCGCCGATATTGGCGTTCAGCGAACGAAGCCTGTTGTTGCTCTGGTAATTGCTGCTGATATTTGCTTTGATGGTGTTTACCGGAACAGGAACGTTTGTAATGATGTTCACCACACCCGCCAAAGCATCGCTTCCATAAATGATCGATGCAGGGCCTTTCAATACTTCAATTTTATTCACGCTTGCTTCGTCCACTTCAATGCCGTGTTCATCGCCCCATTGCTGGCCTTCCTGCCTTACGCCATCGTTGATGGTAAGCACACGATTGTAACTAAGCCCGCGGATCACCGGCTTGCTGATAGCAGGGCCGGTAGCCAACGTGGTAACACCACCGATCTTTGTCAGCGATTCGATAATGTTGGTAGAAGCATTCTGGAAAAAATCTTTGCTGCGCAATACTTCCACAGAAAACGGGATTTTTTTGGTTTGCGTAGCGCCGCTTACACCGGTTACTACCACCACGTTATTTTCAATTACCGATTCGCCGAGAATGAAATCTTTTTTAGTATCGCCGGTGATCATCACCGTTTCAACAACTGTATTATAACCTATATGTGAAATTTCCACCAGGTGGCTGCCTTCGGAAATATTGCGAAAAATGAAATTGCCCGACGTATTCGTGCTTCCGCCGGTCTTAAGATCTGAAATGTAAATGGTAGCTCCTTCCACAGCAGCGCCGGTTTTGGCATCTGTTACCTTTCCAGAAAAAGTACCCTGCAATACGGTGGCGAAAGAAGGAAGGGCGATGATGGTGATGAGTATGAGAATAACTATTTTTTTCATGAGTGAATGTGTCAATGGGTGAATATGTGAATAGGGAATGGTCAATAGTGAAATCTTCAAAGTGTTCAAGTCAACCAGAAGGACATACCATGACAACTTCTGAAATCCAAAACCTCGGTTTATTTATGAACTCCGAAGGTTTGACTATTGACTATTCACTATTGACTTAATAAGTATGCGCATGCCAAAGCACAACGATGGCTTATTAGTAGATAAAATTCTGATCGGGGATCAAATCGCAGGAGGTCCGCGGCCGGCAGCAGTAGTGCCTACGGAAGTGATGAGTAATTGCGGATGCTGAAAAAGCTCCAAAACATTTACGATTGGCCGGATGATATCAAACGACTGAAAGGCGAGATCTTTATCCTTCGCGAAATCAAAATCGCAGATGGGGCACGGGTGGGTTACCGTGGAAATGGTAGTGTGGACGGGATCTTTTTTAACCAGGTATTCGTGCGTATGACTGCTTTTAATTACCTGAACCGCAATGAACAACAGCAAAAAAAATGTTGCTGCCATTCGCCTGGTCAATATGTTTGTTTTACCTGCCACAAGGCAAAGGTAAATATTTTTGCAACATAGTAACAAAAATGTTTAAAAAGTTCAAATGTTCAAAAGTTTTTCTCAAGAAGGTACACCGTCAACCTTAAACTTTGAACCTTGAACTTTTGAACTTCGTTGACCTTTCATCAACTCAAACACCCACTTGACTAGATAATTGTCACAGAATTGTAACAAGCAATATACATTTGCGTCCAAATACAAAAATTAACATGCAAAAGTTTACACTCGTGCTCCTATGTTCCCTGTTTACGATCATAGCGAATGCACAAAAGATCAACGGTTCCGTTAAAGATGAGAATGGAAAAGCAAAAAAAGGAGTAACCGTTTCCTTATTACGTTCTAAAGATTCTTCGGTAGTAAAATACGCCCCTACCAATGAAAATGGCGGGTTTCAGTTTGCCAATGTAGCGGCAGGAGAGTATCGTGTGAGCACCAGCCACGTTGGTTATTCACCGGTTATCTCTTCGGCGGTGACAGTGGGAAATGATGATGTGGTCATTCCTGAGATCAAACTAAGCAAACAACCGGCAGCGATGGAGGCGGTAACGGTGACTTCTAAAAAACCGATCGTGGAAGTGAAAGCGGATAAGATGATCGTGAATGTGGAAGGAACGACCAATGCAGTTGGTAACGATGCATTGGAATTGCTCCGTAAATCCCCGGGTGTGATGGTGGATAAAGATGATAACCTTAGCCTTAGCGGAAAGAATGGTGTGCAGGTTTACATCGATGGAAAACCAAGCCCTTTAACCGGACAGGATCTTTCCAACTATCTAAAATCTTTGCAATCTGCACAGATCGAATCTTTTGAGATCATCTCCAATCCTTCTGCAAAGTATGAAGCAGCCGGTAATGCAGGTATCATCAACATCCGCTTGAAAAAGAATAAATCTTATGGTACCAACGGTTCCATAAACGGCGGCTATAACATCGGTACATATGCAAAATACAATGGAGGGATATCTTTTAATAATCGTAATAAGTATACCAACATTTTCGGTAATTACAACTACAACCAGGGTATCAATGTGAGCACGTTTGATCTTTACAGAACGCAGTCAGATTCTACATTTAGCCAGGTCAATAGAATGAAATCCCGTAATAAGGGACACAACTTCAAAGTAGGGGCGGATTATTTTATCAATGCAAAAAGCACGATCGGTTTTGTGGTGAATGGTAATATCTCTGAAAATAATATGGCGAGTAAAGGTCCGACTGATATTGGTGTTGAAAACACAGGCGAACTTGTACGCCTGCTCGACGCAAGCAGCAATAACGACATGAAACGTTCAAACGTAAATTTCAATGGAAATTACCGTTATGCAAAACAAGGCGGAAGCGAATTGAACATTGATGCAGATTATGGTTTCTTCAATTTGCGCAGCAACCAGTTTCAACCGAATAGTTATTATTCATTGCCAACAAAAACCTATTTGTACAGTAACGTGTATCGTATGATCGCACCGACTGATATTGATATCATGTCTTTGAAAGTAGACTACGAACAGAATTTCAAAAAAGGCCGGTTAGGTTACGGTGCTAAGATCGGCTACGTAAAGACCGATAATGATTTTGGCCGTTACAATGTGCTTGGGTTGACACCAACGAGTCCTCAGGTATTAGATACAGGTAGCAGCAACCGCTTCGTATACAAAGAAAATATCAATGCGGGCTACGTGAATTATAACCGTGCCTTCAAAGGGTTTATGATACAGGCAGGCCTGCGTATTGAAAATACGGATTCAAAAGGTGAGTCTACCGGCATTCAATGGAACCCGGTGACGCAAAAATTTGATGACAACTTCGATTCAAGCATTCACCGCAACTATACGGATTTCTTTCCGAGCGCAGCGGTTACATTCAACAAGAATCCTAAAAGCATGTTCAACATCACGTACAGCCGTCGTATCGACAGGCCGGCGTACCAGGATCTGAACCCGTTTGAATTCAAGCTCAACGATTATACTTACCAAAAGGGGAATACCCAATTGAAGCCACAGTACACCAATAGTTTCGGTATCACGCATACTTATATGTACAAGTTGAACACCACGTTGAATTACAGCCATGTGAAAGACATTTTTGCACAGCTGCCAGATACGACGCAAAGTTCAAAAGCATTCATGACAAAGAAAAATCTTGCTACGCAGGATATCATCAGTCTCAACATCAGTTATCCATTCTCCTATAAATGGTATAGCTTTTTTGCCAATGTGAATTCTTATTATTCAAAATACAAAGCTGATTTCGGCGGCGGTGACCGTAAAATCAACCAGGATGTATATGCCGTAAGTTTTTACATGCAAAACTCATTTAAACTGGGTAAAGGATTCACAGGAGAAATAAGTGGGTTCTATAATTCGCCTACACTTTGGCAGGGTATCTTTAAATCGATCTCCATGTATGCCGTTGACGGCGGGCTTTCTAAAAGTTTGTTCAAAGGCAAGGCAACGATGAAAGCAACGGTAAGTGATATCTTCCATACATTGAAATGGAGCGGCGAAACAAACTTCACCGGTACTTATGGCAAAGCCAGCGGACGTTGGGAAAGCCGCCAGTTCAAGATCAACTTCAGCTACCGCTTTGGTAACAGCCAGGTGAAAGCTGCACGCCAGCGTAAAAGTGCATTGGATGAAGAAAATAAGAGGACGCAGAGTAGTGGTGGCCCGGGGGGTAATTAAAAATTAAAAGTCATAAATTAAAAATTAAAACAAAGAACCTCGCTTATGCGGGGTTCTTTGTTTTAAGGGTAGACTGCTTTATTGTTCCTTATTTTATATTTTATATTTCTTATTTCTACAGGTAGTTTCTAAATCGTTGTAGTAAGATTTCGACGATATTTTTTAATGCTTTCATTTTCAATAAATCTCCTTTTTCAGCTGCCTTGATGCAGGTCAATAAAACCATTTCCGGTATAATTTCGGATGTCTAAAACCGTTTACTGACAAGGGGTTTAGCGGAAATTATTTGCAAGTTCAGTTGATATTGATTATCAACTGGCTGTAAATTTTGAAGCTGAAAACCTGATCCCAACCTATAAAAACTACCTATGAAAAAAGTCTATTCTATCGGATTGGCCTTGGTGCTGTTTTGTTCTGCTGCATCTGCAGCGCCTGTAGCCGGAGATTATCGCTCTGATCTGCTTACCGGCGACTGGGGCAACACACTTACCTGGCTGAGATTCAACGGGATAATATGGCTCACGGATCTTAGTTATCCCGGACAAAACAGCGGCACCGGCAATGTTGAGATCACTGCGGGGCGTACGGTTACTTTGAACGTATCCCCTGCAAATCCGATCGGGTCCCTCACCATCACTTCAGGAACCTTGGTGTACAATTCTACAACAGGCCGTACTTTATCTGTCACCGGAAATGTAATTTTTGCCGGAACCGGCAACATGAGTGTAACAAACGCAACCGGTACAAATGCGCATACATTAAATATCGCCGGAAGCATCACCATGGCCAATGGTACTTCCATGGACATGAGTACCGGCGATGATGTTGCCAATGTAGTATTGAATGGAATCGTCAATCAATCCATCACCATCAACGGAACAACAGCAGTCGCGAAATTTTATGATCTCACGATCAACAAAAACACTTCGGCTACTACTATTACCAGTTCGGTAAATCCATTTACTGTAAAGCATGACCTTAACATCACTTCCGGTAATCTAATTCTGGAAGCTACGGCTGATCTGCCTTACACGATTCAGAATAATCTTACTCTGCCATCCGGCAGCAAACTCACGCATAATATCAGTTACAATAATACCAACAAGATATTATACGTTGGAGGAGATCTTGCCATGGCGGGCAATTATGTGTACACCGGATACCTTCCGGCGATCTGTATGAACGGATCAGGTAACCGCGTCATCAATACCGGTACAACAGCGCTTTGCAAATTGTTTTTGTTAAATGGTGATTTTAAAGCCAATGGCAATGTTACCGTCAACCAGGATTTTTATGCGATGTGGGATAGTAATGCCGGTTCTTTTCATACCAACGGACAGACAGTTGCAGCAGTTTGGGGATTGGTCAACAGCGGCGGAACATTATATATAGATGGCGGTTCACTTACAGTAGGTACTACTTCCGGTGGCCTGCTGGTCGGGCGTACCAATGGTGTAAATGGAAATGTAGTGGTAAGCAGCGGCAGCCTTATATCACCCAATATCTACATCGGAAATGCAGTAAGCGCGCCACCTACCACTATAGCAGCGTTTGCTCTTTCCGGCGGTAGCATTACTTCCAACCTGATTGATGTAGGCTTCAACAGCAGCTTCACGAAATCTGGTGGCAGCAATGATGTGGCCACACTTACAGTACGGACAGCAACGAGTAGTTATAACAATGATCCTGCGGCGGCAGGCACACTTAAAGTGACAAATTTTACCAACAACGGGTTGTATACTTCCGGTGGCAATTCCACGATTGAAGTTACCGGCCAATGGGTAAACAATGGAACATTCAGTCCATCGGCAGGAAGTTCTGTGATCTTCAAAGGAACTTCTGCACAAACTATCGGCGGTTCTGCTGCGACTACTTTCCACAATCTTTCGATACAGCCAACAGCCGGCATCACCGTCACGGCAGGAAATAATATCGTCATCAATGGCAACCTGGAGGTGGTTTCCGGCACACTCGATCTTTCAACATATACCTGCAACAGGGCGACAACAGGTGGTACTTTATCATTGGCGGCAGCCACAACTTTGAAGATGAGTGGCACATCAGGTGGAGCATGCAGTTTGAATAATTTTCCTGCAAACTTTTCTAATTATGCTTTTAATATAACTTCCAATGCGATGTATGCTGCAGCAGGTAATCAGCAGATCTGCAGCGCGCCGGTTTACGGAAACCTTATCCTGCAAGGTGCAGGAAGTAAGATCGCCGGCAGCGGAACCATCGCAGTCAAAGGTAATTTTATCAATACTGCACCCTCGGTTTTTTCGCACAACAATGGGACCATCAGTATCGAAGGAACAGCTAACCAGGATCTTGCCGGTGTAGGTTATTACAACCTTACGGTAAAGAATGGTGGTATCAAAACCCTTGCTGCCGCCGGATCTGTAGCCAAAGAATTGAATATCGGAACCTCAACAACATTGGCGTTAGCGAATAATAATCTGACACTTGTTTCAACTGCAGGCAATACCGCTAATATCGCTGAAATACCAACTGGTGCAACGATCACTTACGGCACCGGAAGATTTGTGGTAGAGCGTTATATCAACACCGGTATGGGAGTCGGGCAACATAAAAAATCATGGCAGTTGGTATCGACTCCTGCAGTCGGACAAACAATTTACAATAGCTGGCAGGAGGGTGGAAGTACTGCTCCGGGATTTGGAACATGGATCACAGGCCCCGGTACAGGCGTGGATGCGTATAGTGCAGGCCCTTCGGTGAAATATTACGATCCGGCAACCGATTATTATATTGGTGTGGCCAATACAAATAGTCCCGTGGTAAATAAAAATGGATACTTCCTGTATGTACGTGGCGATCGTACAGTGAGCGGTACGATGAACCCGACCCCTACAGTTTTACGCATGACAGGAAAAGTATATCAACCCAATGACGCAGCACCATCCGTACCTGTTGTCAAAGGAAAATATACATCTGTTGGAAATCCATATGCGTCTGCTATAGATATTAATTTCATGAAACTGAACAGCCATTTCACCAATCTTAATCATGATGTGATTGTCTGGGATCCCGGCATCGGCGGCCATCTCGGCTATGGTGGGTGGCAGACTTTATCTGCAGCAAATAATTACGAACCGGTGATCGGCGGGCAGCCAAGCAGCCTTTATCCTGCCGGTGTTTCATCGCCTTACATACAAAGCGGACAGGCATTCTTTGTACACAGTGCCAATGGTGCCACCACAGACGGGATTTTATCTTTTGCTGAAAATGTAAAATATAATAACAGCAGGTTGGTAACAAGAGGAAGTTCTGGAAGGGAATATTTCAGGACAGCTTTATTCAGCAATGAAGAGGTAGTTGATGGAAATGCAATTGCATTCGATGAAGATTTTTCAAACACAATTGACGCGGATGATGCCTTGAAAATTCCTAATACGGGTGAAAATTTCGGATTGTTGAGAAACGGTAAAAATCTTTCTGTAGAAGCCCGTGCTTTCATTAAGAATGCAGACACTGTATTTTACAACATGACCAACCTGCGTCAACAGGTTTATCAATTGCGCTTTGCGCCAAAGGCTTTACCGGCTGGCATGACAGTTTTTTTAAAAGATCGTTTCATGGATACATTTGTTCCATTGAGCAATACCGACAGCAGCTTCATCAATTTTACAGTAAGTTCTGTTTCGGGTTCTTATGCCGCAGATCGCTTTTGTGTAGTGTTTAAAATGGCAGGTGTTTTACCGGTGAAAATAACTTCCGTTTCTGCCAGCAGAAAACAAAACAGACAGGTGGAGGTGAAATGGATAGTGGAAGATCAATTGAACATAAAAAATTACGTCGTCGAACGCAGCAGTGATGGCCGTTCATTCAGCCCGATCGCAGGAAATATTACGGCTACTAACGTAAGCGAGTACACGAAAACGGATGAGCAGGCTTTGGTTGCTGATAATTACTATCGTATCCGTATAGTTGATCTGGATGGCAGAACAAATTACAGCTCAATAGTAAAAGTAGCTGGTGAAAAAACTGCTGCATCTATCAGCGTCTATCCGAACCCGGTAGAAGGTAAGTTAGTACAGGTGTATTTTGTAAGCCAGCCAGAAGGAAATTATTCGCTGCAATTGAATGATCAACGGGGTAGGGTGATCGCCAGTACAACAGTAAATATATCCGGTACAAACAGCACGATCCCACTTACCCTTCCGGCGACAACTCCTGCAGGTATTTACGCATTACGCATCCTGTTGGAAAATGGTAAAACCAGCGTGCGCCAGGTGATCGTAAAATAAAAGAATGTATTATTTCCCTTTAAGCCGTTGTTCCTCCAGGACAACGGCTTTTTTAGGACGTAACTTTTATGTGGATCCTATTCTTCATAGTAGATTTCCCAATGACTGGATTGATAATTAGTTGCAAATCATTGATAATTCTTGACTTTAACAAGATTTAACGAAATCATTTGATATTTGTCAATGTAAAAGTATTTCACTTCTTTGTTATACAAAGGATTATTAATCAATAGTATATACATTATAGTTTGATATTTATCAAACTTTGTTTTCAGTAGGCTCATAATTCCGGGAAAAAAAGTCCGTTTAGGAAACTGTAGTTTTTTTTCGATAAGCGTATCATAATATGTCGACCAGGAAAAAAACGACCCAATACCTAACAGCTGAAAATAAGTGCATGAAACAAACCTTACCAGAAGTAATTGCCTTCAATTTTACACAGGCAATCCGTGTATTTGTATTACTTCTCTCCACTTTTTTATTGACCACAAAACTCCATGCGCAGGCACCGGTAGATCCAAGTTCCATCATTGGAAAAGTGGTCTGCGGATACCAGGGATGGTTTACCGCAACCGGCGACGGATCGCCGATCAATCGCTGGACACACTGGGCGCCTGGTAGTACGCCGCAACCAGGTGTTGCTCCCAATCCCAATCCCAACCTGACTTTTGAAGCATACCCGGATATTTCATTATACTACCCGACAAGTTTATTCCAGACGAATTTTGGCGCTCATGGAGATGGAACAGCTGCGAAGCTGTTTTCGGCATATAAGGAAGATGTCACTGATAAACATTTTCAACTCATGCAGCAGCAGGGTATTGACGGCGTTGCGTTCCAGCGTTTCATCTGGGAAGTGCTGATCGATCCTGCGTTTAAAGCTAACCGTGATACTATCGCGGTGCATGTGCGCAGATCGGCAGAAAAATACAACAGGATGTTTTACCTCGTATACGATCTCAGTGGATTGGGAAATGTGCCGGGTACCGACCAGGCAAGGTTTGATGCGATCAAAGCAGACTGGACAAATAACATGCTGGGCAATCTCCAGTTCACCTCATCACCGATGTATGCAAAACAAGGTGGCAAGCCGGTAGTACAGATCTGGGGCATCGGTTACAACCATATCATCGGTTCGGCAGCCATACAAAAAGACCTGATCGACTGGTTCAAAGCGCAGGGTTGTTATGTGATAGCAGGTACACCAACCGGCTGGAGAACCAACAGTGGGGCATCCAATGCCAACTGGACAAATACCTACAAAGCGGCGAATATGATCTCGCCCTGGAGTGTTGGCGCTTACAGTAATCAAACAACTATCGACGCTTTTAAAACCAGTTTTCTCGTACCGGATCTGGCTTATTGCAATACTAACGGTATGGCATACCAGCCGGTGATCTTTCCGGGCTTCGCATGGTCCAACTGGAACGGCGGCCCTAAAAACCAGATGTCTAGAAACAAAGGTGAGTTCATGTGGAGACAAGCCACTAACCTGCAATCAATGGGCATCAGCACGGTGGAGATAGCCATGTTTGATGAATATGATGAAGGTACTGCCATCATGCCGATGGCCGATGGTTATGATATGATCCCGACCAATCAATATTTCCTGACTACCAGCGCCGATGGATCTTACCTGTCTCCTGATTTTTACCTGAGGCTGACTTCCAAAGTTTCAAAAATGCTGAAAGGGATTGAAGCGCCTACAACGAATGTGACAATCCCTTTTTCCAACGGGCCAACATATTTCCGCACCAGCAATGAAGCGGATATTGATGCACAACCAACCTGGGTAAGCACAACGGATATAAAAAATAATATTACCAATTATGGCTCTGCATCTGGTAATCCAACCTGTGCGGTAATAGCTTCAAATCCACGCCGGGGCGCATCTGCATTGCGTGTACGTGGACGTGATAACAGCACTTCCAACTCAAATGCCTATTTCAGGGTTTATGATGTGAACATCCCCGTAGACCTGTATACCACTTTAAATTTCTGGGCATATCCCGAAAATGCGAACGGAAGATTCGTGTCGCTCGACCTGTTATTTACCGATGGCACTTACCTGCGTAATATCGCTGGCGCGACGGATACCAATGGTGTGTCGATGCATCCGGCTACGGGTAGGGGAACGGTAGGGGCATGGAATAAAGTTACTTCCAGGATCGGTACCTGGTGTAATGGAAAAACGATCGACAGGATCATGATAGGATATGATCAGGCGGCCAACACCGGCGATTTCAGCGCATTCATCGATGATATTTCTGTCAATCAATCTTATTTTGTTTTACCTGTAAAACTGATCTCATTTACTGCAAAACAAACCGGCCGCGATGTACAGCTTCAATGGAAAACCGCTATGGAAGATAATCTCCGTGCCCATGAGGTTCAACGCAGCACCGATGGCATCAATTTTACCACGATAAAAACGATACAACCAAGAGGCGGGATATCAAATGTATACGATATGACTGATGTTGATCCTTCAGCATCAGGTACCAAGGGGGGGAAATATTATTACCGGTTAAAAACTACCGGAAATGATAATAAAAACAGTTTCAGCTATGTGGAAGTCGTAAGTTTTGGGCAGTCACCCACTTTCGTCTTGCAACTGTATCCCAATCCTTTCAAAGAAGCGTTATCCGTTACCGTTAGTGCGAAAGAAAATGGCAGGATGTCTCTCCTGTTATTGGATGCGGCGGGTAAAATGGTAGTCGAAAAAGGTTACTCGGTTCAGAAAGGGATAACCACATTAAGCCTCAGTAAACTCCGTCATCTTGCCAATGGTATCTACTTTTTGAAAGTGACCATGAACAATGAATCAGAAACATTTACCATAGAAAAATAAAATCAATATCCTATTCATACTAATCCAAGCAAAAACCAACACTAACACAATGAAACCAAACATTACACTTTCCAAAATAGCCTGTATGCTACTGGTATTGCTGTTCAGCATATCAAAAGCTTCTGCTACCACGTATTATTCGTGGGGAAATACCGCGGCGACTTCAACTGCGAACTGGTGGGTCAATACCAATGGTACTGGCGCACATCCGTCTAACTTCACTACAGCTGCCGATATATTCGTCATCCAGAACGGCCACGCCATGACCATGGCTACCCACTGGAGTGTCTCTGGTGAACTCATCATTAATGCCGGAGGTTCATTGACGAGCTCAAGCAATTATACCATTACTATCGCTAAAACAACAACTATCAACGGTAGCCTTTTCCTTGGCGGAACAGGTACAAAAACATTTACCGGAAATATCAGCATCGGCAGCACCGGGGTGTGGAATGAAACAGCCTCACAGGCAATTGCTATCGCAGGTAACCTGGATAATGATGGAACCTTTACCGCACACAACGGCGCTCATACCTTCACTACCGCTTCCAAAACTTTCGATGGGAATTCTCCGATCTCAATTCCGAATGTTGCCATCAATGCAACACGTACGAATTATACTACGCTTACCGTTTCAACAGCATTGAGTGGTTCAAGTACATTGACCAATGCAACTGGTGCAACCTTAAATATTGGAGGAACAATCAGTGTAACAACACTGACTGCTACAGCTTCCAATAATCTGGTAAACTACACAGGTGGCGCACAGGCAATGAAAGCTACGAGTTATAATAATCTAACCCTGTCAGGTAGTGGTTCAAAAACAGGCTCGGTAACGGTAGCGAATATTCTTTCCATGGAAGGAACAGCTACTATCGCTTCGGCGCCGACATACGGCTCATCGGCTACGTTGGAATACGACGGATCGGGCGCCCGTACTGTTGGCAATGAATTCCCTGCAAGCCTGACGGCAAGTGGAGGTTTAGTAGTAAACAGCACCGGGCTGATCACTCTCAATGTAAGTAAAACAGTGTCGAAAATAACAGTAGGCCCCGGTGGTTTATTAGCCACCACCGCTGCATCGGGCCAGACATTAACTGTAAGCGGAACAACCAACCTTTCAGGAAAACTCACCCTGGCGGGTAATGGTTTGAAAACACTTACCGGCGACGTTGTTGTTGCCAATGGTGGAGAGATCGAGATACTGAACAGTATCAACACCACGTTCATGAATGGTAATGTGACCGTAGCGAATGGCGGGACATTCACGCACAGCGTAAATTACAGTAGTGCCAACTATTTACAGATAAATGGCAATCTTAGTATTGATGGCACCTACGATTACAGCGGTTTCGCTCCGGCGATATGGATGAATGCCAATGGCAGCACCGCCAACAGCAGGACTATCAACACGGGTAATACCTCATTGTTTTATCTCCTGTTGAGGACGGGGAATTTTTCCGCGAACGGAAATGTGACCGTAGATGGCCCATTGTATGCATCCTGGAACGATCCTACAGGAACATTTCATACCGCAGGGCAGGATGTAGTGTGCAACTGGGGACTTGTGAATGCTGGAGGTACACTGGATATCAATGGCGGTACACTTACCATCAATGGTGCGAACGGTGGCCTGTTATCAGGTAATACCGTTGGCGGTGGTACAGGTAAAGTAACGATGAGTTCCGGCACGCTTACCACCAACGGTATCAGTATCGGCCTTACCGGAAGTTACATCGGTACTTTCAGCCAGACTGGAGGAACGATCAATACTACAGGGTTGAACATCGGTACCGGGAGTACATTCAATTGCTTATCCGGCTCACCGGCGTTAACCGTAAATGGCGATCTTAATAACAGCGGGGCATTCGTCACTACCGCAGGTTCGCCGGTGATCAACATTGCGGGTACGCTCAACAATATGTCCGGCGGAACCTTTACCAATGCTGCGTTATCATCGCCTTACCTGATGGCCTGGGGCAGCATTATAAATGCGGGTACATTTACACCTGCCGCCAGTGCGAATTACAATATCAAAGGAAACTGGACAAATAATAATTCCTGCATTTCGATCGGAGGAAATATGACTTTCAGCGGCACAGCCAACCAGACCATCAGCGGCAGTGCATCCACGACTTTCAACAACCTTATCATCAACCCGGATCCCGGGGCTACAGTAAATATTATTACCAATAACATCAGTATCTTAAATGATCTCACTGTAACAACCGGCACATTTGACATGGGCGCATTTACCGCGAACAGGACTTCCGCAGGGGGCACCTTAACAGTAGCGGCCAGTGCCACGTTGAAAGTATCAGGCACTACAGGCGGGCGGGGAGCATCAAACTTTCCGAATAATTTCAGCACGAATACATTGAACGCCGCAAGTACAGTGGAGTACAATGGAACATCTGCACAGACAGTGTACGGCACTACTTACGGAAACCTCGTGCTTACAAATAATTCAGTAAAAACATTGGGAGCAACAACTTCCATTACCGGAAGCGTAACGGTGAACAGCAACGCGACTTTTGATCTTTCAACATTCACTTCCAACAGGACTGCAGGTTCCGGTACATTCACCGTGAATTCAAATGGTACATTGAAATTAGGTGCGGCATCTGGTGGACAAACAGGAAGTAATTTTCCGTCAGGATTTACTGTATTCAACCTGGATCCGGCAAGCACAGTGGAATATAATGCCGCGAATACTGTCAACCAGACTGTATACGCGCCTGTAACCTACGGCAATCTTGTACTTTCCAATAGTTCAGGAAGCGGTAGTTCTATCAAATCGCTTACAGCAAATATCACCGCGATCGCCGGTAACCTCACTGTAAACCCATATGCCACTTTCAACCAGTCAACTTTTAATTCAACAAGGGTACCTGCCGGTGGAACATTCACCATGAATGCTAATTCCATCATGACCATTGGAAAAAGCGGGATTGCTTTCCCGGTTGATTTCAGCACCGTTTCACTCGATGCAACCAGCTCCGTTGAATATAACGGCGCGGCAGTTCCGCAAACTATTTTTACCACTACTTACGGAAATCTTACACTGAATAACCTGACGCCTTCCACGACATCTATCAAATCGCTGGCAGGGAATATTTCCATACAGGGAAATCTTACGGTGAAAGGGCCGGCCACACTGGAACTTGGAAGCTACACAGCTAACCGCACTGCGGCAGGAGGAACATTTACGATGAATGTAAACAGCAGCATGAACCTGGGTGGTACTACAGGTGGCCAGGCTGGAAGTAATTTCCCGAATAATTTCAGCACGATCAACCTACACCAGATATCCACCATTAATTATAATGCGGCAGGAGGAACAACACAAACAGTTTTTGCTACTCCAAAGTACGGAAACCTAACCTTATCGAATGGGACAGGTTCGGGTACGGCTACAAAAATATTGACCTCTAATGTTACCGGTGTTGATGGTAACCTTACAGTAAATTCAAACGCCGCATTCGATCTCGCCAGCTTCACTGCCAATAACACAGCAGGCTCAGGCACCATGACAGTTGCTGCGAATGCTACCGTAAAATTCGGTGGCACAACCGGTGGGCAGACAGGAAGTAATTTTCCTTCAGGCTTCACTACCTTCACGCTGGATGCCGCCAGCACGGCTCAATACGATGCACCTAACGGCACCACACAAACGATTTTTGCCACACCAACTTATGGCAACCTGATCCTCACCAATAAAACCGGAACGGCAAATGCTACCAAGAACTTGTCGGCGAACATCACCGGCATCGCAGGAAACCTGACCGTTGCAACCTATACTACTTTTGATCAACTAACGCGTACGGCTAACCGCACTGCGGCAGGCGGCACTTTCAGCCTGGCAGCTAACGCAATTCACCGTATCTCCGGAACGAGTGGTGGAGCATGTTCCGGTAATAATTATCCTGCTAATTTCAGCACCCTCACCATGGACCTGGCGAGTACTACAGAATATTACGGCAGTGGGCAGAATATCTGCAATACATTTTCGTATGGCAATCTTACACTTTCATCTGCCGGTACCAAAACAGCTTCTTCAGGTACCACACGTATCAGGGGGAATTTTGTCAATACCAGCCCAAGCGTATTCGCTCATGGCAACGGTACTGTCAGCATGGAAGGCAGCGGCAGCCAGAGTTTTGCCGGTGTTGGATATTATAATTTATCATTCAGCAATGGCAACACAAAAACACTTGCCTCCGCAGGATCTGTCGCTAAAGAACTGAATGTAGGAACTTCAACAACCGTTGCTTTATCGAACAGTAATCTAACATTGCGTTCTACTTCTGCGCTTACGGCTAACATCGCTGTCATTCCTTCGGGGGCTTCCTTTACATACGGCACCGGCAGGTTTGTGGTAGAACGTTACATCAACACAGGTACGGGCCTTGGCCAGCACGCCAAATCATGGCAGCTGGTTTCTACTCCGGCTTATGGCCAGTCAATTTACAGCACATGGCAGGAAGGTGGCGCCACACCGGCAGGATACGGAACATGGATCACGGGTCCGGGGTTAGGTGTGGATGCATACAGCGCAGGCCCTTCCTTGAAATATTACGATCCGGCAACTGATTATTACATTGGTGTCGCCAATACCGCTTCCAACGTCGAGAGAGCCGCAGGGTATTTCCTGTATGTACGTGGCGATCGTGCAACTACTGCCACTTCGGGCCCTGCAGTTACTACCACATTAAGGATGACAGGTAAGATCTATCAGCCGGTAGATCCACCGGCAGCAGTGGCAGTGCCAAAAGGTAAATATCAGTCGGTAGGTAATCCTTATGCATCCACCATCGACCTGGATTATCTTAAGACCAATGGCGCTTTCTCTAACATCAATTATGATGTGGTAGTTTGGGATCCCACAACCGGCGGCACATACGGCTATGGTGTCTGGCAGACTTTATCTGCGGCAAATAATTATGAACCTACTATCGGTAGCGCACACACGAGTTTGTATCCTGCCGGTGTTCCGTCAAAATATATTCAAAGCGGACAGGCATTTTTCGTGCACAGCGCCAATGGCGCTACCGTCAACGGTAGCTTCAGCTTCAGTGAAAATGCCAAGAACAGCAGCAGCAGGATGGTGACCCGTGGTCAGGGTATTGAAGACCGTTATTTTTTCCGTGCAGGGTTGTATAGCACCGGAAATATCGCTGATGGGAACGCGGTAGCGTTTGGAGAAGAATTTGAAAATGGGGTAGATGCAGATGATGCATTGAAGATCCCGAACAGCGGCGAAAATTTCGGATTGGCAAGAGCAGGGCAAAACCTTTCTGTAGAAGCAAGGGCAGTGTTGAATGTAAATTCAGATACCATATTCTATAATATGACCAATTTGCGCCAGCAGGCATACCAGTTGAAATTTGCGCCTAAAAATATGCCGATAGCAACCACTGCGTTCCTGATGGATCGTTTCCTGGCTACCAGCACGCCATTGAGTATTTCGGATTCCACCACGGTTGATTTCACGGTTACTTCAGCAGCGGCTTCTTATGCAGCCAACAGGTTTTATGTAGTATTCAAAACCCTTGGTGTTTTGCCGGTAACTATTACCAGCATCGAAGCAGAACGCAAAGCTGATAAATCGATCCAGGTAAAATGGAAAGTAGAGAATGAGATCAACATCGCTACTTACACGGTAGAACGCAGCAGTGATGGCCGCTCTTTCACAGGCATTTCCACCATCGCGGCAGCAAACCTTTCCGCTTATGTGCAGATGGATACCAAACCATTGATCACAGACAATTATTACCGGATCAAAATTGTAGCGAACAGTGGTAAAATCACCTACAGCTCAACGGTAAAAGTTGCTTCTAAGGTAACCACAGGTTCTATCAGCGTTTACCCGAACCCGGTAGAAGACAAGATAGCACAACTGGTTTTCACAGCACAGCAACAAGGTACTTACAATGTTCAGTTCAGTAACGTTGCCGGACAGGTCATCGCAACTGCCAAAGTAAAAGTTACCGGAAGTAATGTTGTGGTGCCGGTGCAATTGCCAGCTAATACCGCGGCAGGCATTTACCAGATGAGGGTGGTGGATGAGAAAGGGAAAGGAGTGACGAGCCAGGTTGTTGTCAATTAATAATTAATAATTGGAAATGCAGTGTGTACGACGGGGAACTGTTTTACACACTGCATTTTTAATAAAGTAACAACGACCTGCTGCCATCTAAAGACGCTCAAAGGGTAAACCTTCTAAACCTTCTAAACCTTCTAAACCCTCTAAACTCTCTAAACCCTCTAAACTCTCTAAACCCTCTAAACCCTCTAAACCCTCTAAACCCTCTAAACCCTCTAAACCCTCTAAACCTACCCATTTTGTAGTAAACTTTCTAACCACTTGTAAGCATTCGGCGAATGGCCTATAGTGATGTTTTTATTGATTATTCTCAATAAAAAATTTATTGTCCACATTTAAAAATATTTCTCCTGTAAACCAATATTTTAAGTCTTTTGCGGGAAACTACGGGTGATTTTTACATACTATAATATTTAACCGTCCGTTTTATCCATGGTATATTATACATAAAGGCTCCTATCCAAGGCTTTTGGTATAACAAACAAGAAAAACAATCTAGAAAACAAACCTTGATCTAATGAAAAACCTTTACCCTGCAAAAGCTGCAACCCGCAGCCTGATCGTAATTGCACTAGTATGCATGAACACGATCGCGAACGCTTACCAGAAAATGGCTACCAACTTTTACATCATTCCCGCCAGCGGTGCCCCGGTGCTGATGGATGGTAACATGACCATTTATGATAATCAATACAGCAATGCTGTTGACTGGCATGATGGCACCAAGATGAACAACTCGGGCGAAAACTGGGGAATCATCCGCGATGGGGTTAGCCTGGTAGTAGAACGCCGTCAACTGGTAGTTGATGCCGATACCGCATATTTGAACATGTGGGGAATGCAGCAACGCAATTACCGCTTTGATGTAAAACTTACTTACTTTGATGCAAGTGTATTGACTGCCTGTGTGTGGGACAACTACCTTCGTAAGATCACTCCGCTTAGCTTCACACAACTAACCAATATCGATTTTACTGTGGATGCCAACCCGGCATCAAAAGCCGCAGGCAGGTTCAAGATATTGTATATGACACCGATCGCTTATGCGGCTTTTGTAAATTCTGTGAACGTGGTGTTGCCGGTTACTTTTACTGGCGTAAATGCCGCAAGAAGTAAGGAAGATATCCAGGTAAGCTGGTCAGTGGAAAATGAGATCAACATCGAGAAATACAGCGTAGAAGTTTCTACCGACGGACGCAGCTTCAAATCGCTGGATCATGTAGCTCCGTTGAATACGACTGTTTCCCATAGCTATACTTACAAAGAACTGAATGCCGGTAAAGCTGTTCGTTACTATCGCATCAAATCAATGACGACCGGAGGTAAAACAGGGTATAGCAATATCGCGAAAGTAGCATCGGTAACGGAGCAGTCAACATTGAATGTGTATCCAAACCCGGTTACCAACAAAAAAGCACAACTGCAATGGAACAACCTGGTGGCATCCGAATACAAAGTGTCGCTCATCTACCCAAGTGGAAAAATGCAGCAGCTCAACAGTATCAAAGTGCCCGGCGGACAAAGTACTTCTACGCTTCAGTTACCATACGAAGCAACACCTGGAACTTACCAGTTGAGGCTGGTGAATAACAACAATGTGGTGATTGTAAAAACGATTGTTCTGCTCTGATTGTTCTAGTATGATCATATAAAAAAAGGTAGCTGCAAGGCTACCTTTTTAGTTTTTGTAGTAATATTTCTAACGGTAAAAAGATATCCACATTTATTATGATAATAAATTGATTTGCAAATATATACCTATATATTTTTATCTCATTTTGAAAAAAGTTTTATCTGGATTTTGATTATTAAATTTAACTAGTAATTTTACGGCTCGGAAAGATAAAACTACCCGAAACAAACCTCCAACCATCTTTTGCAAATTCCCCCTCTGTCCATTTCTATCTAAGGCCATCCGGCTTCATTGACGTCCCCTGACCGCTCAATTATGCTTACCATTTTCCAACCATCCCCCATACGGTACACCCACGTGTATACCAGTAAGTGTTGAAACCCCACACAAGAGTTTTCCCAGTTGTAATTCCTGCATTCGTGCAACAACATATTCCGATCCTCCCATCCTCTGCAACAACCTCATGCTTATTTTATCAACAAGATTAAAATTTTAATTATGAGGACTTTTTACTTAGCGATTATTGCGATCCTTTTTGCAGCAACCGGCTTTGCACAAACTCAGACTTATGTAAGGTCATCAGCCGGCACTTATTCATGGACTGTTCCATGTGGTGTTACATCCGTTTACGTGGAAGCGTGGGGTGCTGGTGCAGGTGGAGATTATAATACAGGTGGCGGTGGTGGCGGCGCTTTTGCTGCGGGCACTGTAACTGTGGTACCGGGTACAACTTATACCGTTGTAGTTGGTAAAGGGGGAACTGGTGACGGTTCGGTTGAAGCTGGTACCAATTCGAGCTTTGGCACAAGCCTTATCGTGGCCGAAGGCGGGGGCCGCGGTGCAAATATCAGAACAGGCGGGCGTGTTGCTCAAAGTATCGGAACAATAAGATTCGCCGGTGGGAACGGCGCTGCTTCAGGCTCAGGCAATGGTGGCAGCGGTGGAGGTGGTTCAGCAGGCGCATCTGGTGCAGGAGGTAATGGTTCGGCAGCTACTGGTAACGCAGGTGCGGCCGGTGGTACTGCAGGAGCAGGAGGTGGCGCAGCCGGAGGTAATGGCGGTAGCCGGTACAACGATGGTGATAATGGATCAGCTCCAGGTGGAGGCGGTGGCCAGTCTGGTGCATCGGGATTTTTTATTTACGCAGGTAATGGCGGAGCAGGACAGGTACGGATCACCTACACAGGTATTTCAACCTATTGCGAACCTTCGTTCTCTATCAACGAGCCCATCACCAACGTAACCTTCGCAGGTATCAACAACACAACATCAGCCACGGTAAATGGCACCCCTTCGCTGGAAACCTTTTGCCAGACGGGTACTGTATTACAAGGCTCTTCTTATACGATCTCTTTAAAAGGAAATACTAACGGTAACTGGAAGAACTGGTTCAGGGTTTTTATCGACTGGAATCAGAATGGCGATTTTAACGATGCAGGTGAAGTATATAACATTGGCTCTTTGCAAAATTCAAATGGTAATGCCGCATCTACAGCATTGACCGGAACTATTGCAGTGCCTGCCGGCGCAACAGTCGGGCTTACTAAAATGAGGGTCTTGAAAAATTATGGCAGCACTGCAGCGAATGGTTATGTAGGGGCTTGTGTTGACAATGGCGGTGATGGCCAGGCTGAAGATTATCTCATCCAGGTAAATTCACCATGTACAGCTACAACCGCACCTACTAACGCTACGGCCAACGGCGTAAAACCTCTTACAATTTGTGAGGGTACACAGGTAACCTTAAAGCAAACCGGTGGCGTTCTTGGTACCGGCGCCAGCTGGCAATGGTATACCGGTTCATGCGGTGGTCCTCTTACGGCCACAGCAGTTACTTCTACCGACGGAGCTATAACGGTGACACCGCCTGTAGGTACAACTACCTATTACGTTCGTGCTACAGCGGGAGGTTGCAGTGCTGCAAGCAACTGTGTAAGCGTAACAGTAACAGTGAATGCGTTACCAACCATCGTATTGACTTCGGGAAGTACTTCTCAGAATCCTTGTATCAATGGCACATTTGCTAATATCGTTTACACATTAGGCGGCGGTGCTACAGGAGCTACTCTTACGGGAGCGCCAACCGGGATCACTGGTAGCTATAATAATACTACAAAACAATATACCATATCAGGCTCTGCTACACAGAGTGGAACATTTAATTATACGGTTACAACAACAGGTGCTGTGAGCCCATGTGTTAACGGAACGATGACTGGAACAATTACGGTTGCTCCGGCTCCAACATCTGTGACATACAGCAACCCTACGATCATTTATTGTACCAATGCAACGATAACATCAAACACACCATCTTACACAGGTGGCGCACCAACAAATTATAACATCACTCCTGCGCTCCCTGCAGGTTTGAGTATAGATAATGTTACAGGTATCATCAGCGGTTCTCCTACTGTTGTTTCAGCAGCGACAACATATACCGTTACGGCATCTAACTCATGTGGTTTTGCAACAGGTACTGTAAATATTCAGACTTCTGCGGGTGCGAACTTATACACTATATCTCCAAATGGAAACAGTGCATATTGCGCAGGCGGAAGCGGAGTAATGATCACATTGCCAGGTTCTCAGAATGGCGTAAGCTACCAATTATACCGTGGAGCAACACCCGTAGGTGCAACTGTTCCTGGTACCGGAGGATCGGTTAGTTTCGGCAGCCAGACTGTAACAGGTACCTATACCATCCGTGGTACACAGGGTAGTTGCCAGACAACCATGACTGGCCAGGCTGTTATTTCCATCACACCTGTACCAACCACAACATTCACCTATCCGGCATATTCTTATTGCGGCGCCGGAACAGCAACACCTGTCATTTCAGGTGCACCACAGACGGGTACGTTCAGTGCAGCCACCGGGCTGGTTATAGATGCTGTTACAGGTGTGATCAACCTGGCGGCAAGCACACCGGGATCTTACAACATTTCCTACACAGTGCCAGCTACAGGCGGGTGTTCAGTTTACACCTATACAAATCCTACTACATTTAAGATAAACCCTTCACCACTGGTATTTTCCGTGTACGGCGGAGGCAGCTATTGCTCAGGTGGTGCAGGAGTGGAGATCGGGCTCGAAGGATCACAAACAGGCATCAATTATCAATTATACCTTGGCGCCGCAACTTCCGGTGCCCCGGTAGCAGGTACAGGCGCGGATATATCTTTTGGCAACAGGACAGCAGCCGGTACATATACCGTGGTAGCTACCACTGCAGCTTCTCCGTTTTGCCAGGCTACGATGACCGGAAGCGCAACTGTAACCGTGAATCCTTTGCCGGCAGCAATTGTTATAACGCCATCCAGCAATAATTTTTGTCAGGGTAACATAGTTTCTTTATCAGCTTCAGGAACACCACCAACACCTGCAAGCGGAAGTGTGACTTTCCCTTCAGGTACTATTGCCCTGGATATTCCGAACGATAATACTAACGGGATCTCAAGCCTGTTAAGAGTGGATGGTATTCCCGCAGGCGCAACCATCACCAGCGTATCTGTCAATTTCAATGTAGTGCATTCCTATGACGGAGATCTTATCATCAATCTCAAAGGGCCAAATGGTAACGTGCTGAATATTGCAAACGGTATCGGTGGTACAGGAGACGACTTTACAAATACCACTGTAGCCAGCAACGCCTCTACGCAGATCACTACGGCTTCGCCTGCTTACACAGGAACATATTTACCACAAGGTGCACTGAGTGTAACCGGCGCCCAGATCGTTACCAGCAACGTAAGTAACGTCGCTAACTTCTCTGGCCTGTATGGTGCTTCTTCAACTAGTGCAAATGGTAACTGGATACTGAGCGTACGGGATAAAGAAGATCACAGGTATTTCTTTGATCTGTTTTCTTATGAAGACGGGCAGACAAGATTGTTGAACAATTGGACGATCACCGTTAACTATACTACTGTATCTAACAACGTTGCAGTAAAATGGTCTCCGGTAACAGACCTGTACACTGATCCTGCCGCAACAGTACCTTACATTGCAGGAACACTTACCAATACTGTATACTCCAATCCGGCATCTGCAGGTTCGGTGATTTATACCGCAACTTCTACCAATGCTACCAACTGTACCTCATCTGCTACTGCAACCCTTACGGTTAAACCTTCTCCTGTCCTGGCTGTGACCGGTGACTACTGCTCAACTCCGGGAAGTGTGAAGATCACTGCAAGTTCTAACATCGCTATCAATAACTGGGCATGGAGCAACGGGCTTGGTTCAGGCACCGTTTCAGGAAATACAAGCGCCATTACTCCAAATAGTGCAGGTACCTTCTTTGTAACTGCTACTTCTACCGGTAACAATTGTGCAACTACCTCATCGCTGAGTATTGCACAGGAGTTGGTGATCAATGGCGACTTCGAAAACGGAAACACAGGTTTTACAAGTGGCTACACATACGTTGCCGCTACTACTGCGAATGGTTTGCAACCTTCAGGAACCTACACCATCAATAACACACCTAATTTCAATCATACTAATTTCTGGGGTGCGGATCATACGAAAGGAAATGGTGAAGGTAAGTTCATGTTGGTGAATGGAACCACCGGCCCGATCGTTTGGCAGCAGACAGTGACCGTTCTTCCAAACACGGTTTATTATTTCTCTGCTTACGCAACCAGTTTGAATAGCCTTACTCCATTTGCTAATCTTCGCTTCAATGTGAACGGTTCGCAGGTAGGTACTTCCACGGGCGCACTGCCAACAAAAGCATCTAATAACAACCCTGGCACATGGGTACGTTTTTACGGAACATGGAACTCAGGCAGCAACACATCTGCTACCATACAGATCGTTGATCTTGAAAATTCAGCAACAGGAAATGATTTCGGCCTGGATGATATCTCATTCGGTACACTTTCAACCTTCCTTAACCTTACCAGCGAAACAAATACCAACAACCAGACCATCTGTGCGGATGCACCGCTATCCAACCTTACTTATGAAGTAGGTGGAAACGGTTCAACTCCAATCGTGACTGGTTTGCCTGCAGGCCTTACCACTTACTGGAACGGAAGGGAAATGTCTATCAAAGGAACACCTACTGTTTATGGTACTTTCAACTACCAGATCAGGGCGGAAGTTTGCTCCGGCGCTTTCCTCAGCAGGACAGGGACTCTGACTGTTACAGCTCCATCTAAGCAGGTAATTTCGCCGCGCCGATCGCCTCTGCATGTTACAATACAGCAGGCAGTATCGCGGTAACCGGTACAGTAGGTACTGTCAGCAAATGGCAATCCTCCACTTCCCCGGTAACCAGCTGGAGCGACATTTCAAATACTACTTCGACTTTGAATTATCCTGCACAAACCACTGCCATGACCTACAGGCTCATCGCGGTAAATGGTACAGGTTGTAAAGCAGATACCTCAGCGACTGTAAAAGTTGGTATCAAAAACCTTTGGACAGGAACTACCAGCGCTGCATGGAACACAGCATCCAACTGGAGCGATGAAGCGATCCCGACAACTACATGTCCTTCTGTGATCATTCCGGTAGTAGGTTCAAACATCTACCCTTCTATCACATCCGGTACAACCGATGTGGTGAACATCGATGTAAAAACAGGCGCTTCACTGATCATCAACGGAGGTACATTGAGGGTTTCAGGAACAATCACAAGTACCGGTGGTATTGATGCAAAAGAAGGTACCATCGTATTGAACGGTACATCAACACAAACCATCGCAGGTGCTAACTTAAAAGATAAAACGGTAAAAAATCTTACTATCCAGAATAATGTGTCGTTGACACCATCAGCGACGGATACATTGAAGATCGGTGGTACACTTGGTTTTGGTACCGCAAGCGGTAAAACGTTTGCCGCAGGCACCAACAACGTGGTATTACTTTCTTCAAGAGCAAATACAGCGAATGTGCCAAACCTCGGCAGCAACACCATCACCGGTTCTAAATTCACAGTAGAACGTTTTGTAAATACCGGCGCAGCATCCGTTGACAATCCATTGGCTCATGGCCGTGCATGGCAGTTGCTTTCTGTACCAACCAAGACCACACAGACCATCCACAATGCATGGCAGGAAGGGCAGGGGGCGAATGCCGATAACCTCAAAGGTTATGGTGCTATCCTGAATGGCCCGGTGGCACAAGGCGGTTATGATAATAACTCTGCAGGCACTTATATCAAATCATATATCCCGGCTGCTGATCAGTGGACATTGGGCAATGGTACCAATGCGGCGATCGCCACCAAAAGAGGCTGGATGACTTTCATCATGGGTGACCGTAGCAGCAATGCTACCAACAGCAAGCCAACAATACTGCGTACAACAGGAGAGCTGTTCACCGGAACACAACCAACGCTGAGCGTTACTGCCAACAAATATGAAGTGATCGGTAACCCTTATGCTTCAGAGATCGATCTGCGTGAACTGATCAAACCATCCAACAACCTTACACAACAGGTGTATGTATGGGATCCTTCCCTGGGTGCAGGTTTCGGCTTTGGCCGCTACAGGACGCTGACTTTCGAAGATGGTGATTACTACACTATCCCGGCTTCGGCTAATTATCCTGAAATATCAAATACTATTCAGTCAGGACAAGCCTTCTTTGTAAAATCAAATGGCCAGGGCCCTTCTTCAGTAACATTTACCGAAGCGGTTAAATCAAATAACAATCATGTGGTAACAAGAGGTGGGGCTTCTACTGCTGAAAAATTAAGGATCGATCTTTCCATCACTCAGTCTGGCACACATACGTTGCTGGATGGCGCGATCGCTTTCTTCAAAAATGAATACAGTATCAATGCTGATGAAACAGACGGTGCTAAATTGCTGAACTCAGGTGAGAATGCAGGTTTCAAAACAGGTGGTAAATACCTGTCAGTAGATCGCCGCCCGTCACCTGTAAGCGCAGATACTTTGTTTGTGGAAATGACCGGTATGAAAGCACAGGCTTACAACTGGGAAGTAACTACTGCTAATATGAACAAACCAGGCCGCAATGCATGGTTGCTCGATAACTATCTTGGAACAAAAACTCCGTTGTCATTGGATGGTAACACCAATGTAAGTTTTGATGTGACTTCAGTTGCCGCATCCGCAGCAGCCAACAGGTTCAGCATCATCTTCAGCAAGATCGCTGGTCCGTTGCCGGTAACCTTTACAGGTATTTCCGCCAACCGCAACAGCGACAGGAGCATCGCAGTGAAATGGTCTGTAGAGAACGAGGTCAACCTCGATAAATACACCGTAGAACGCAGTGCTGATGGTGCAAATTTCACCGGCATCATTACCGCTGATGTTACCAACAGCCGCAACTATGCGAAGAACGATCTGAGCCCATTGGCACAGGAGAATTACTACCGCATCAAAGCTACCAGCCTCAATGGCCAGGTGCAATACAGTGCGATCGTGAAAGTGGCGCCGGTAGCGGTAACCGTAACTCCTTCGATCAGCGTTTACCCGAACCCGGTAGAAGACAAAACGATGAACCTTTCTTTTGTTAACCAGGCATCAGGAACGTATCAGTTGCAACTGATCAACGATCTGGGACAAGTGATGTACAGCGGTTCAGTAAAAGTAAACGGAACAAACGACCGCAAGCAGGTAAAACTGCAAACGATCAAAGCCACCGGCAGGTACACATTAAAAGTGGTTGCCGCAGATGGTACAGCAAGCTCGATACAGTTGCTGATTCAATAAGCCCTATTAGTCCCCTAGAATATGCATGAATCATTGAGGCACCCATTTGGGTGCCTCTTTTTAATCGCAGATATCCTGACGTTGTCGGGATGAGGGGATTAAAAAGATTTCGCAGATTTTTTCGGGGGAAGATATTTTTGATGTTGAAAAGTTATGAGATGTGTGGGAAGGGATGGCACCTGACCAAATGAATTTCATTCAGGCGGGATTTCAAAAGATGATGGGTCTGTGCAGTTCTTAACTTAATTCAACACCTTACAAACTGCATTTTTATTTTTTACGAAGTAAAAAAATAATCTGTGCAATCGCCTTCATCCCTTTATAATCTGCGATCCCCTTTCGCCTTTTGTAATCTGTGATCTGTTCTATATGATCTGTGATTCATTTTTCCCTTATCACATTCGTGCTTAACTTTATCGCGTATGAATGAATTAAAATTCGGGATAATCGGTTGCGGAAGGATCGCACAGCGCCATGCAGAGCATATTCAGCGGCACGGAAAGCTGGTGGCAGTGTGTGACACCGATGAAGGGAAAGCAAAAAGCCTGGGTGAAAAATATGATGCACAATGGTACACCGGTCATGCGGAGATGTTGCGGCAGCACCCGGAGATGGATACGGTATCGGTTTGTACTCCAAACGGGTTGCATGCAGCACATTCCATCGATTCATTGAAGGCAGGGTTTCATGTGCTCTGCGAAAAACCGATGGCGATAGAAGCCACCGATTGCGAAAAGATGATCGAGGCAGCAGAAAGATCCGGGAAGAAACTGATGATGGTGATGCAGAACAGGTTCAACCCGCCGGTGGCTGCTGTAAAAAAAATGCTCGATGAGGGCAGGCTGGGAAAAATATACAGCGTACAGCTGAATTGTTTCTGGAACAGGGAAAATGAGTATTATCATAATTCCTGGAAGGGTACACGTAAGTTGGATGGTGGAACATTATTCACGCAGTTCAGCCATTTTATAGATCTGTTGTATTGGATGTTTGGCGAAGTAGAAAAGGTGAATGGTTTTACAGGAAATTTTCATCACAAATCTGTCATTGAATTTGAAGATACCGGTGCGATCAGTTTAAGATTTGCCAGCGGTGTGATCGGTACGATCAATTATTCGGTGAATAGTTTTGAAAAAAATATGGAAGGTTCACTGGCGATCTTTGGTGAGAATGGTACAGTGAAAATTGGCGGGCAATACCTCAACGAACTCGAATACCAGAACATCCGCGATTACGAAATAAAAGATCTTCCTCCGGGTAACCCTCCGAATCAATATGGCAGATATACGGGTTCGATGAGCAACCATGATAAAGTGTACCAGAACCTGGAAGCAGTGTTGAAAGATGGAGCGGCGATAGCCACTACGGGATTGGAAGGATTGAAAACGGTTGAGCTGATAGAACGGATATATGATGCTACGGGAAGGAGTGATGAGTGATGACCGGCGACCGGCAACCGACCACCGACGACCGACGACCGACGACCGATGACCGATGACCGATGACCGATGACCGATGACCGACGATCAACGGCTGCTGCCTTATAGCCAGGCCAGGGGCGATTCAGATGAGGAGGGAAAGAACCATAGAATAATCAATAATAAATCAATCAACAATGCCAGCAACGAACCGACCGAGGATTTTACAAAGCGCTATCAGGGAAGATGTCGTTTTTGGAGAGAACGTAACCGTGGTGCAGCCTGTGAATCTTTACGGGTGCAGGATTGGCACCAATAGTTTTGTGGGGCCGTTTTGTGAGATACAATCGGGTGTAGTGATAGGGGAGAATTGCCGTGTGCAATCGCATAGTTTTATTTGTACGCTGGTTACCATTGGCAATGATTGTTTTGTCGGGCATGGGGTGATGTTCATCAACGATGTTTTTTCTACCGGTGCTCCCGCCGGCGGGGATCAATCGAAGTGGGAAAAGACTGTGATCGGCAATCATGTTTCCATCGGTTCCAATGCAACGATATTGCCGGTAACCATCTGCGACAATGTGGTCATCGGAGCCGGTGCGGTCGTGACGAAAGATATTTCGGTAGCCGGTATCTACGCCGGGAATCCCGCCCGTTTGATCAAAAAATTATAAGAAAAAACTACCTGGGCCTATAAAACAGACTTTCCTTCAAATGCTGTCATAATCAATGATATAGCACTAAAACCCGCTTCCAACAAGGGATTGCGTGATACAGGTTATCCACAAAAATCAAAATAAATTGCCAAATATTTTGATTTTCTTTTATTAGTAGTATTTTTACTGAACGATTGGAATTTTACCATTCGTGCAACCTATTTATCCTCCGAAACACCCCCTCAAATTCAGTCTCTTATTATTACCTACAGCTTGAAACGTCCCTAACCGTCTCATCCGGCTTACCATTTTATTTCCAATTTTTCTCTTCAAAAAGAGATTCTCCGTTGTTAAACCTGAAATCAAGTTTTCATCGTATTTACCATCATTGCCCAAGGGCTAAGTATATTCCATCCTCCCATCCTCTGCAATTACCTCAGCTTATTTAATCATTGGAATTTAAAATTAAATTTATGAGGAATTTTTACTTTACCTCCAAAAGTCAGAGTGATGTATTTTCATCCTTTCGTATCGCGAAAAAGACCTGCCTGCTGTTGCTGGTACTGTTCTTTTCTGCAAGCCTGTTTGCACAGACATCCTCCCAGTACACGTTCTCAACTGTAGGTACAGGTTCACTGGCGTTGGACAGGAACGGGAATGCAGTTGATATGACTACAGGGACTACACAACTCATCGGTGCTGGTGTAGATGATGGAGCGTCATCAGTAACAGCTATCGGCTTCCCTTTCACTTTTATGACTACTGCCTACACACAGTTTTCTGTGTCTTCTAATGGCGGGATCAGGTTGGGGGGGGCCGCAATTGCAGGCACGACGCAGGGAGTTAATTTCCCGGTTGCAGGCCAGGCGATCATAGCCCCATATCTGGGTGATCTGGAAACGAATGCTTCAACCGGCAAGATTCATTACAAAGTGGTTGGTACATATCCAAATCGCTGCCTGGTGGTTGAATTCCTTAATATGGGAATAAATTATTCAAGTTCTACTGTCGATGGTACTTTCCAGGCAAGATTATACGAACAGAGCAATATAATCGAATATGTATACGGATCAATGAGAGTAAATGGTACTACGACTGTTAATTCCAGAATTGTGGCTATTGGTTTCGATATCAATACGGGGAATAACAATCAATTTTCTGTTAACCAAAGCACTTATGCAACATCTACTACTGCAACTGTGATCACGAATACGAACGGTTCGACCGGTAATATCGCCGGTCTGAACAGTGCTTCCAACGGCTCACGTAGAGTTTTTACATTTATCCCAACTGTGACCAACAAATCGCAGTTCTTATCATATTCTGCCGGATCTGCCAATTGGTGCGCAGGCGAAACCCGTAACGTTTCCGTTACTGTAAAAAACATCGGTACTTCTACCTGGATCAGCAATGCTACAAACGGATGGAATTTTTCTTACTGGCTGAGTACGCAGGCTGGCCGTGATGCCAACCCGCGTATCCTTCCGTTCACTTCTCCGGGACTTGCTCCGGGAGCCTCTCAGGTAGTGACCTTCCCGGTAACAGCTCCGGCATCAGGCAACTTTACTATTAATTTCGACCTGGTGAAAGAAGCCAGTTGCTGGTTTGCTGATAATACCGCCGGTTGCTCAGGCCCGGGTAATATTGTTTACGTGAGCGATGCGCAAACTGTGCTGGCTGCACCGGCTGCGCCAACAGGCAGTGCTACGCAGACTTTCTGCGGGGCTTCCAACCCTACAGTCGCTAATCTTGCTGCAACCGGCAGTACCATTAAATGGTACGCGGCGGCATCGGGTGGATCAGCTTTGGCTACGGGTACTTTGCTGGTGAACGGTACCCATTATTATGCTACGCAAACAAACGGATCAGGTTGCGAAAGCGCCACAAGACTGGATGTAACTGCTGTGTTGACAACAGCCATCGGCTCGGTGACTTACCTGAATAATCCTGTTCAGTATTGTCCGAATGCAGGGATCACAACAAACACTATCAGTTTCACCGGTGGTGCACCAACAAGCTTTTCAGGTACGTTGCCTGCAGGCCTGGTTTTGAATACAGCTACCGGTGCTATCACAGGAACACCTTCTACACCATCCGCCGCAGCGAATTATACCATCACGGCAAGTAATGCCTGCGGAAACTTTCCTGTAAGCTTAAATATTACTATACTTCCAGCTGCACCTTCAGCATTGAACTATACTTCTAATACTGTTGCCTATTGTGAAGGTGTAGCCATCACCAACAATACTCCAAGCAGCTCCGGCGGTCCCGTAGTAAGTTATTCAGTAAGCCCGGCACTACCTGCAGGCCTTAGCCTTGATAATACTACCGGCGTTATCTCCGGTACGCCAACCGCTGCGGTTGCTGCTGCTGATTATACCGTAACTGCGACGAACAGTTGTGGTTTTACAACCAGGCTGGTTAACATCACTGTTACTACTCCGCCACTTTCCATCAGCTATGCTACTACCACTGCGGTGTATTGTCCGAATGTTGCCATTGCTTCTAACAACGTTTCATTCACAGGCGGTGCTCCAACAAACTACAGCGTATCTCCTGCATTGCCTGCGGGATTAAGCATCAATGCAACAACAGGCGCTATCACCGGTACGCCAACAGCTACAACTGCTGCGGCCAATTATACCATCACCGGCAGCAATACCTGCGGAAGCCAGCAGGCAGTAGTAAATATCACTATTTCTCCTGCGGCACCAACAGCATTGAACTATAGCAGCAACACGGCTGTATATTGTCAGAATATTGCTATCACCAATAACACAGCTTCTAACACAGGAGGTGCTCCAACAAGTTATAGTGTTAGTCCGGCCCTGCCTGCAGGATTAAGCCTGGATGTGAACACCGGTGTTATTTCCGGCACGCCGACTGTATTATCTGCTGCTGCGAACTACACGGTAACAGCTACCAACAGTTGTGGGTTTACAACCAGGGTGGTGAACATCGCTGTTACTACTGTTGCTTCATTGACCTACAGTGCGCCGACTGCAGTTTATTGTGTAAATGTGGCCATCGCTAATAATACCGCTACCAACTCAGGTGGTGCGTCAACTTCTTATGCTATCAGTCCTGCTTTGCCTGCAGGCCTCAACCTCAATACCACCAATGGTACGATCTCGGGTACACCAACTGCGGCAAGTGCTGCAGCCAATTATACGATCACGGCTACTAACAGTTGCGGTGTATCTGCCGGAACTGTTGTGAACATTACTGTAAACGCACAAACTATTTCACTGACTTCCGGAAACAGCACACAATCGGTTTGTCAGAATGCACCATTGGTAAATATCACGTACAATGTAGGGGGTAGTGCTACCAACGCGAGTGCTTCAGGTTTACCATCAGGAATTACAGGATCATATTCAGCAGGTGTGTTTACCATCAGTGGTTCTACCAATGTGGCTGCAGGAGCATATCCTTTCACAGTTACCACTTCAGGAACCTGTAACGCGGCAACAGCAACCGGTACGATCACTGTAAATTCGTTGCCAAACAATCCGACCACGCCAGTCAATCTGAATATCTGTCCGAATGGCACTGGTAACATCAGCGTAACCAGCGCATCAACAGGATCGCTTGTAGTTACTTTCAACGTGGCTTCACAACCTGTTGAAACAAACTCTGCTCCGGGTAATCTTGTTGCTTCGGCTACGATGCCTGCGTTACCAACCGGTGCCACCATGACATTAGCGACACTTGAATACGATAACCTTACGGCATTAAGTGGCTCATGGAGATCTGATATACGCCTCGGCTTCAGTGGTGCGGTGAACAATGCTGCAGCTACAGGAACAGGTGCACCGAACTCAGCAGGTACATTTGATTATACCCGTGCAGTATCGCTGGCATCTATCAATCCTGCCGGTGGTACCGTAAACTTATTGTATTGGGATAATTCCAATGACAGGGCAGGTGCGGATGCGAACTTCAATACGCCAAATACCGCTACGCTGACCATCAATTATAATCTTCCAGCAACTACGGTAAGGTGGTATGATGCGGCAACGAATGGTACATTACTGGGTACAGGAAATCCTTTTAACCCGGTTGGAACAAGCGTGTTGCCAAATACCGCTACACCTGGTACATATAATTTTTATGCAGAAGCTGCTTACGCAACTGGTTGCGGAAGCCCTGCGCGGCAATTGGTAACCGTTACTGTTAATCCAAACCCAACCGTAGTAATTACCAACCCTGCTGCTGTCTGCTCACCTGCTACAGCCAACCTTACCCTTGCGGCAGTAACTGCAGGATCTACAGCAGGACTTACTTATACATACTGGACCAATTCCGCTGCAACGACCGCTTACGGTACGCCAACTGCGGCAACCAGTGGTACTTATTATATCAAAGGAACCACAGCCGCAGGGTGTTTCGATATCAAACCGGTAGTGGTAACCGTTAACCAGGCGGCAACTGCAGCAGCTGGTACAAACGTGAATGTTTGTCAATCAGGAACGCCCGGAGCTATTACGCTCACAGGTTCAAGTGTGGGTGGAGCTGCAACTACCGGCCAATGGTCGATCGTATCCGGCGGTGGTACACTAAGCAATACAACTTTCCAGGCAAATGCCGGGATCGCTGCAACTACATACACTCCTGCAGCAGGATTTACCGGTACGGTTACTTTAAGGTTAACTACCAACAACCCCGGTACTGCCTGCGGCCCTGTTTCGGATGATAAACTGGTGATCGTTGATGCCGCTCATATTGTTACCGCCGGTGGCCCGGATGTTGTATGCCAGGCAGGTTCCTTTACCCCGATTACACTTTCCGGCGCTACTGTAGGCGGTGGGGCTACCCGTGCAAGATGGTCTGCACCAATCGGTACATTTAGTAATAATGGTAACCCATCTGCTTATTCAACAACGCCAGGTACAGAAACATATCTTCCTCCATCGAATTATACAGGTACCATAACATTAACCCTGACTACAGAGTCAAACAGTTCCTGTGCCGTAGCAACTGCTACAAGAACCATCGTAGTCAATCAGGCTGCGACCGTTACACCGGGCCCGCAAAATACCGTTTGCCAGTCGGCCACACCTGCAGCCATTACATTGACCGGTGCATCTTTTGGTGGCTCTGCTACTTCAGCTACCTGGGCAATCATTTCAGGTGGTGGAACACTCAGCAATACTTCGGCAACTACCACCCCTGCTACTGTAACATACACCCCTGCGGCGAACTACAGCGGACTAGTGGTATTATCACTTACCGCAACGGATCCTGATGGCGCTGGTCCTTGCTCGACGGTGAGTGCTACGCGTACAATCAATGTCAGCCCTGGCCCGGTGATCACATCAGTGACAGCTACACCTGCAATGATATGTGCTGGCAACACTACAAACCTTGTAGTGGTAGCAACTACACCTCCGTCTGCCACATTGATCAATGATAATTTCAATGGCGTGCTTTCATTCGCGCCAGCCGGTTCTATAACAGGCTTTAATTTCGGTAGCATCTTTACCGTTCGCAACAGCCCTTACACGCCACCATTGGATGGAGCTCTTTCAAGTCCCGACAACAGCAAGTTCATTGTTGCAGACGAAGCTGTGTTCTTCTCTGGAACTACCAATAGTACGTTGACTTCTGCTTCAGTAAATACAAACGGATATTCTTCTTTGTCATTGACATTTCAGTATGCCTATGATGATGGTGGTATCACTGGTTCTTCAGCAAATGTAGAAATATCAAAGAATGGCGGCGCATGGACATCAGTACAGTCACTTGCCACAAGCAGTAGCTTTACAAATGCCACTATCAATCTCACTACAGCTATCAACGTCGCTGACCTGAGGGTTCGTTTCAACTATACAGCTTCAAGCTTCCTGGTAGGTTACAGTCATCTTGCACTGGACAACGTAAACCTGACAGGCGTGGTAGCGCCATTGACATATTCGTGGACAGCTTCACCAGCGGGCGCTACTTCAGGGCTCAATGCAGGACATGCGGCTTCATCGGCAGCTAATGCGAATATCACAATAGCGCCTACGGCTACTACCACATACACGGTTACTCAAACTAACGGACAAGGATGTACTTCCACAAAGCAGGTGACTGTTACAGTGAATCAGCCTTCTGCTGCACCAACAGGTGCAACCGCATCTCCAAATCCAATTTGTCTTGGTTCAACTACTACCCTGAGACAAACAGGAGGTAATCTTGGTACAGGTGCTATCTGGCATTGGTATGCAGGACCTGGTTTTACTACTCCTGTAGGAACCAGCGCTGCTGCTGATGCATCACTTACTGTTACTCCTTCCGGTACCACTACTTATTTTGTGCGTGCCGAAGGCGGTACTGCTCCTTGCGCTGCTAACACAGCTGCGGCAAGCGTGACTGTAACCGTAAATATTCCATCCGTTGCTCCTACCGGTGCAGTGGCAACACCAACAACGATCTGCGCTGGTAGTTCATCCACATTGACACAGACCGGCGGTACACTAGGTACAGGTGCTACATGGCGCTGGTACACAGATCCCGGATTTACCACATTGGCCGGATCAAGCGTTGCTGCTGACGCAACACTTGCAGTGAGCCCCGGATCAACTACTACTTACTACGTACGTGCAGAAGGTGGTACGGCTCCGTGCAGTACCGGAAATACCACAGGTGCCAGCACTACTGTAAATGTAAACACTGCTGCTACAGCAAGCATTGCCGGTGCCACCGCCATCTGTGCAGGTTCATCAGCTAATATTACGATCAATGCAACTCCGAATACGACCGTTGGATACCAGGTAAATGGTGCCGGTCCGGTGTTGTCGATCGCGATAGATGGTACAGGAACTGCAACATTCTCCAGCGGTGCTTTAGGTGCAACCACTACCTACAATCTGGTAAACGTAGGCTACACTGCCACTCCCGCTTGTACACAAACTGTTACCGGATCTGTGACGATCACTGTAAACCCTACCGGAACCTGGTTAGGTATCACCAACAACTGGCACAATGCAGGCAACTGGTGTGGTGGAAGTATTCCAACCAATGCAACCAATGTGAGCATTCCGGTGATGGGGCCTGGGTTCTTTTACCCGATCATTTCGGCTCCGGCTGCGGCTAACAATATCAGCACAGCAGCAGGTGCCACCATTTCCATCAACAACAGCAGCCTGGATGTATATGGCAGCATCACCAGTACCAATGGTATTGATGCTACCAACGGCCATATCACCTTCAAAGGAGGCGCTACTCAAACGGTATCAGGAAGTATGTTCGTTGCAAAACAAATACGCGACCTTACCATAGATAACAATGTGAACGTGACCGGCAGCGATACGCTGAAGATCAGCGCTACTCTTGATTTCGGTTCACCGACAGGTGGCAGGACATTTGCCGCAGGCACCAGCAATGTAGTGTTGTTGTCATCACTTACCAGGACAGCAAATGTTCCTGACATCGGTAACAACAACATCACCGGTACTAAATTTACTGTAGAACGTTTCATCAATACCGGAACGGCCACAGTGGGCAACCCGCTTGCACACGGACGTACCTGGCAGTTGCTGTCTGTACCAACCACCAGCACACAAACGGTAAACAACGCATGGCAGGAAGGGCAGGGCGCTAACGTGAATGGTTTACCAGGTTACGGTACATTACTGAACGGCCCAAGTGCGCAGGGTGGTTATGATAACAACTCTGCAGGCACATACATCAAAGTATATTATCCAAACATTGACCAGTGGTCACTTGGTACTAACCCGACTACGACCCCGATAGCCACTAACCGCGGCTGGATGACATTTGTGCTCGGCGACAGGAGCAGCACCCCAACAGTGGCCAAACCAACCGTACTGCGTACAACAGGCAGCCTGCTTACCGGTACTCAACCTGCAGTAACGATCCAGGCGAATAAATACGATGTGGTAGGTAATCCTTATGCTTCAGAGATCGATCTGCGCCAGCTGATACTGCCAGGTTCCAATCTTACCGATGAAGTGTATGTGTGGGATCCTTCGCTAGGTGCAGGTTACGGATTCGGGCGTTATGTAACCTTGACCAAGATCGGATCTGATTACGAAGCGGTACCACCATCACCCATGTATCCGGGTATTGTAAATACCATCCAGTCAGGCCAGGCCTTCTTTGTAAAATCAAATGGTGTGGGAACTTCTTCCGTGACCTTCACTGAAGCAGCGAAAACAAATGCCAACAGGGTAGTGACACGTGGTGGAAACGGTGCGAATGAGACCATGCGTATCAATCTTTCGATCGACGCGGCTACTGCCACCAAAACATTGCTGGATGGCGCTATCGCGATATTCGATGACCAGTATGTAACGGCTGTGGATCGTTTCGACGGACTTAAACTGATCAACTCAGGTGAAAATGCCGGTTTCAAAACAGCGGGCAAGGCACTGGCGGTAGACCGCCGCCCATCACCCGTAACTGCAGATACACTTTATGTGGAAATGACGGCGATGAAAGTGCAGTCCTACAGCTGGGAAGTGATTGCCAGCAACATGACAAGGCCGGGTCGCAGCGCATGGTTGCTTGATAACTTCCTTGGCACAAGAACACCATTGTCGCTGGATGGCAGCACGATCGTAAACTTCGATGTGACTTCGGTAGCCGCTTCAGCAGCAAGCAACAGGTTCAGCATCATCTTCAGTAAAGTGACTGCACCATTGCCGGTAACCATCACCAGCATTTCGGCCAGCCGTAATGCGGACAGGAGCATCGCGGTGAAATGGACGGTAGAGAACGAACTGAACATCGATCGTTATGAAGTGGAACGCAGTGCCGATGGCAGGCTTTTCACCGGAATATTGACAGCAGCTTCTACCAACAGCAGGGCTTATGCAAAAGATGATCTTAGTCCTTTGTCGCAGGATAATTTCTACCGCATCAAAGCTACCAGCATCAGTGGACAGGTGCAATACAGTGCCATCGTAAAAGTGGCCCCGGTAAAAACAAATGCTTCGATCAGTGTTTATCCGAACCCTGTAGAAGGCAAGACCGTGAATCTCCGCTTCAGCGATATGCCGGCCGGCAATTACCAACTGCAACTTGCCAACAACCTTGGCCAGATCGTATACAGCGGAACTGCTACCGTGAATGGTTTCAGTTTTGTGAAGAACATCACGCTGAGCAAAACGGTTACAGCAGGTAATTATCAACTCAGGGTTGTGGATGCTGATGGGAATGCGAAGGATCTTCAGCTGATCATTCAATAAGGGATAAGGAATATAAAATAAGGAATAAGAAAAATAAAATAAGGAATAAGAAAGTGTGGGCTTCATAGGGTTTAAACCTAAATGAAGCTCACACTTTTTATTTAAGGATATTTGAAATGCTGACTCATCATCATTAAAGAACGCTATCTCACCGAAATAAAGACATCTCCGACCTTGCAAACTCACTTTCTTATTTCTTATTAATTATTTCTTATTAATTATTTCAATATTTCTTCCTATGTTAAAATTTACGAACGGTTATCCACATTTCCTCCAATTCAGGCAATTTTTCGGCCTTCATCTGCTTGTGATTATTTTCTTCCATCTTGATAAAAACCATGAGGTTTTATGCGGTTTTGTGCGGTTTTCGAGTAAGTCTACGTGTTTTGTAGAGTTTATACTACAAGGGTGTCCACTAGATATTAACATTTCTAAATAATTATTTTATTGTTAAAAAATTATCAACTATTTTCATCGCTTCAATACAATATCCTCTCCAAAATCTCAACTGCTTTCCCCCTTTAGATGACATCCGTATAGCCGTGTACTAAGCTAATGTAATGCTCGCATTGCATGGTTGGTACCGTATTGCTGTCTTGTGAAATGAACAATAACATTAATAGTTTTTATATGAAGAAATTTTACACTGCTGTTGTAAATAGAACTGCTTTTACTTCTGGAAATTTTCAATCAAACAAATATTTTATGCGTAAACTTTACGTACTGATCGTTCTGCTGTGCAGTGGATGGATGAGTGTGAGTGCACAGGTCACTGTAACTGGTTGTACTGGTGCAGGTAATGGATCTTATGCAACATTGGCTGCAGCTACTGCTGCAATCGTGGCGGCACAACCTGCCGCGAATGTAGTGATCACTATCACGGGTAATACCACCGAGACAGGAACCGGCGCTACGCTGGTAGCTGGTACCTGGACAACGCTGACCATTCAACCTTCCGGGGGAGCTTGGACGATCAGTGGTGCGATCACTGCGGGTAATCCGTTGCTTACGCTGAATGGTTCGGATAATGTCACTATTAATGGTTTGAATACAGGTGGTAATGCATTGACCATTTCGAATACTACTGCCTCTGCAACATCAGGTACATCCACTATTAAATTTATTGGAGGTGCGACTAATAATACAATTACTAATTGCTCTATTCTTGGTTCAGGTTCTATGGGTGTAGCTACCAATGGGGGTAATTTCTGGTTTAGTACGGATGCTAATACCGCAAATGGTAATGATAATAATACTATTTCAAATAATAATATCGGGCCTGCCGGGGCAAATCTTCCTACAAAAGGCATTTATGATAATGGATCGACAAGTACGACTGCAATAGGTAATAGCGGAAATACAATTACCAACAATAATATTTTCGACTACTTCGGTGCGGCAGTATCCAGTGCAGGTATTTACTTTTCAACGGGAAATACGGATAATAACGTCACTAACAACCGTTTTTACCAGACAGCAACAAGAACGCAGACCACTTCATCACAACATTCCGCTGTTTGGATTGCTAATTCATCAGGTAACAACTATTCTGTTACTGGTAATACTGTAGGGTATGCATCTTCGTCGGCAACTGGTACATATACATTGGTAGGTATATCTGGAACTGTATTTGTTCCCTTTTTTATAAATGTAGGAACTACTACAGCCAGTAGTTTCCAGGGAAACATCATTACCGCAATAGCTATGTCAGGGGCAATGAGTGGTAACACTTCCACCACCGCACCTTTACGTTTTTTCTTTGTATCTGATGGTCTGGTCAACATCGGTAACGTAACAGGAAATACCATTGGTAGCTTAACTGCAACCAATGCTATCACTTATACCTCGTCCTCTGCGACCGCTTCGGGTATTTATGGTGCTTATAATTTTGGTAGCTATAATTTTAACTTTTCCAATAATAATATCGGAGGTATCACCCTTGCTAACACAGGTGGTGGCGCTTCTAGTTTTTACGGGGTTAGGGTAAACACTCTTTCCACAGTAGCGTTTACTTGTACTGGTAACACAATCGGTGGTACTATTGCCAATTCCATAAATGCGACTTCTACCTCTACTGCTCTTGTGGTAAATGCAATCCTGAACGAATCCCCTGCTGCTACCATTACAGGAAATACTATCCGCAATATCACAGCAGCTGGCGGTACAGGTACAGGCTCAGGCTCCTCGATTGTCGGTATATCTACTTCAGGTGCAACATCTGCCAATCATACGGTATCTACCAATACAATTTTTGCTCTAAACAATACCAGTGCAGCAGGAGCGGTATTTGTCACAGGTATTTTCTTTGCGTCCAGTAGTGGAACTAACCTTATCTCAAGGAACTTTATACATTCCTTGGGCATAGTGTCGTCTGCTGCTGCGGCAACTGTTAATGGTATTTATGCAAACAGTGGTACCGCTACTTATCAAAATAATATGATAAGATTAGGTATTGATAACGCGGGCGCTTCATTAGCTTCCGGTATCGTTATAAACGGTATCACAGAAGTTGGTGGTACAAATAATTTCCACCATAATAGTATATATGTCGGCGGAAGTGGGGTTTCAGGAGCGGTCAACACCTTTGCTTTCCAAAGTACCAGCACCAGTACAAGGTCTTTCCGGAATAATATTTTTGTAAATGCCCGTTCTAACGGGTCGGGAACCGGTAAACATTATGCCGTTAAGGTTGCTGGTACTGTACCTAACCCTTCGGGTCTTACCATCAATAACAACGATTACCTCGCTTCAGGAACAGGCGGGGTGTTTGGCTTTTTCAATAGTTTGGATGTAGCATCACTTGCTAACTGGAAAACGAATGTAGGACAGGACGCGAACAGCTTCAATTCCGATCCTCAGTTCATTAGCCCTGCCGCAGCTACGCCTGATCTTCATATTAATGCAGCTATAGCTACTGCTGTGGAAGGAAATGGGGCAGCTGTTACTCCGGCGGTAACTGATGATTACGACGGGCAAGCGCGTTCCGGATTGACACCGATCGATATCGGTGCTGATGCAGGAAACTTTACTTCTGCCGGTGACGTTACTGCCCCCGCCATAACTTATACCACATTGACAGGAACATGTCTTACTTCCAACAGGACTATTACCGCTACCATCACAGATGGCGGAGGTATTCCTACAACAGGCAGCCTGGTACCAAGGATATATTACCGTAAAGGTGCAGGTACATGGTTCAGCCAGGCAGGTACGCTGGCATCTGGATCAGGAACAAGCGGCACCTGGGATTTCACAATCGTGAATTCCGACATGAGCGGCGTTACTGGTGGCGATGTGATCTCTTATTATATCATTGCCCAGGATAATGCAGGCAATATCGCATTCAACCCTTCAACAGGTTCGCCTGCGGCTACGAATGTAAATACTGTTACAACTCCTCCAACTGCCAATTCCTATAATATTTTCTATTCTCTTTCAGGAAATTATAATGTAGGTACAGGGCAGACATTCACTACACTGACAGCAGCTGTAGCGGCTTACAATACAGCTTGTCTGACAGGGAATGTTACATTTACATTGACCGATGCAACCTACTCAGGATCGGAAACTTTCCCGATAACAATAAATGCAAATGCAACGGCGGGAGCTTCCGCAAGGTTGACTATCAAAC